>Ga0316195_10000158_pt1 | contig 22894 bp, 17 predicted proteins | sample Phised1_MG_FD_204937 | JGI IMG/M metagenome (GOLD analysis project Ga0316195, IMG submission 204937) | Coastal sediment microbial communities from Maine, United States - Phippsburg sediment 1 | ecosystem: Environmental > Aquatic > Marine > Coastal > Sediment | place: USA: Maine | collected...
ACACTCTGCGCGTAGGCGTCGTAGATGTCCTGGTGGCAGGTCGAGCAGGGCTCGCCGCTGACCGGTTCATAGACTGCCCGCTGCTGAATGGAGTGACTGCTGTGGCAATCCGAGCAGACGGGCGCGGCGTTATCGCCTGCAGCCACCATGTTGGCATGGACGCTGTCCTTGTAGTCCATGTGCTTGGCTGCGTGGCACTGGCTGCACGTTTCGTTGTGCTTGAGCGAGTACTCCCGCCGACTGCTGATCGGCTGCCTGGACGGGTGTTTGCCCTTGGGCACGTCACGATGGCAACCCGTGCAGCCGATGACCTGGTGCACAGATTGTTCGAATTCGTCTCCCGCGACTTGCAGAATCATTGTTTCGCCATCCTCGAGCGCCTTTTTCAGCTTCTTGCTGTGGCACTTGAGGCACTTGGCATCGGGGTTATCCGGCGCGGCCTCGGCCGCAAAGGTGGCCGGCGCCACCGCCAGGCAGGCGGTGGCAACCAGGAGGCTTATACACACAACGCTTAGTTTCATGACATGCATCCGAGCATTCTACTGACGGCTTGCTGTAGCTCTCACTTCGAACCGCGTTTCTTCTGATATGCCTCATATCCGAGCTTGGCGAACATGTAGAAACCCACAGCCGGCAGCGCGATGACATAACCCAGCGCGATGAACGGCGCCGCCAGGAACAGGCCGGCGTTGCGGGCCACCCGGCTCGCCTTCTTCATCCCGATCAGCTGTTCTTTCGCTGCGACTTCGGGAGCCTCGGGCTCATTGGCGGCCTCGAGTTCGACCGCCGGCTTCTCCAGCGCCTTCAAAGTGACGCTTTCGATCATCTCCGGGGTCAGCGGCTTGCGCACGAACCCGTTGACGCCCAGTACGTGGGCACGGGCCTCGTTCTCTTCGGTGCCGTAGCCGGTGATCACCACGACCGGTGTCCAGGGGCAGCGTGCCTTGATGCGCTCCGCCACTTCCAGGCCATCCATGCCGGGCATCTTGATGTCGGTGAAGATGACGTCGTAGTCTTGCGACTCCATGTCCTTCAGTCCTTCTTCGCCATTCCGGGCCGTATCCACTTCATAGCCCTTGTCCGAGAGCACGCGGTCGAAACTGCGGCCGACCACTGCGTCGTCGTCGATGACAAGTACGTGTCTCTTTGCGTTCATGATGTACCTCCAGACCTCTTTCAATGGGTGACCGGCCGGCTATCGGGCTTCCGCTCGACGAGGTCATCTGCCTCCCGGTCATTCTGATTTCTGTGTATGGCCCAGCGCTTGTGCGTCCAGGCTTCGTTGGCGGCCTTCACGACTTCCGCGGGCCCCACCGGCTTGGCGATGTAGTTCTGCGCGCCCAGCCGCACCGCCTCCTTGGCGGATTCGATGGTCGGATAGCCCGTGATAACGACCACTTCGCTGTCCGGCCACCGTTGCTTGATGGTCTTGAGGACGTCCAGACCGTCGAGGCCCGGCATTCTCAGGTCGAGCAGGACGACATCAAAAGGGTGCTGTTCCATGACTTGCAATGCTTCCTGGCCGTCCCCGGCCGCCTCGGCATGACACCCGGTGTCCGCCAGGCTCCTGAGATGGCTACGACGCACCACTTCCTCGTCGTCTACTATGAGAATGCTGGCTTTGTCGTTCATGGGACCACCTCTTCAATTCGTTTCACCTGTGTATATGCAAGTCGCGTGCCAGCCTGGCATCGAACCCCTTCGAACTCAAAAATAGCAGTGAAATCAGAAGATTAGAGATATCCAGAATGTACGGACGAGAAATCCCGATCCGGACTTGGGCAAGCGAGGTATGAATTATCTATACACCTGACGATCGTATTTCACAAATATGCCTTAATTTACAACAGGTTAGAAAATTGCCTGGTGTATATCTTTTTCATGCGGCTGTCGATTCATGCCCGCTGCGCGGTAAACACGGGCAAAAAGAAAGCCCCGGGAACCGGGGCTTTCTGGGATGTTTTGGTTGCTCGGACGAGCCTGCCGCTTACTCCATGGTCGGCGTGCTGTCGTGGCAGTTCGTGCAGTTTACGGCTGATCCGTCGATTCCCTCAGGATGCGGAATCTCGGTGATCATGTCGTGGCAGTCGATGCAGGACCACATTTCGTGGTCTTCCACATTGAACCCGCCCTCGTCCGTATGGATCCTCGGGTGATCGCTGCTTTCAGGCGCTGCCCTTGGCTCGTCAGCATGGCACTCCAGGCAGGTCGCGTTGTCGCTCAGATCTTCGGCGGCGGCCGTCGCGGCAAAACCGAAACCCAGGGCGGCAGCGAAAGCGGCGCTGGACGCCAACAGCAATAGCTTTTTCGAAATCATGGCAGTTCCTCTTGGTGCTGGACGGAGACGTGCTATACAGAATAGATGGTGTGTTTTGAATGAATTCTGATCTGGATCATATTTATGGCGAAGCGGCATTAATATAGTCCGCCCTGTTACATTGCCATTTTTTTGGGAAAAAATGGTACCGTAAGCCGCATCAATAATGTTCGGGCACCGGACAAAAAGGACACTACATGACCCTGCCGCATATCCCGCATAAGTTCCTCCTGGCCATGCTGGCTCTGATTCTTCTGCAATGCGCATTGGCCGTTCCGGTCAGCGCCGAGCCTGCGGATCCGAAGCTGAGCAACGACCGCTGCCTGCGTTGCCATGGTCGGGAAGGGTTTTCCCGGGAAGGGCCGGACGGAACAGAGCGTAACCTCCATGTGACCTCGGACATTTTCAGTACGAGCGTGCACGGCGAGCAGGATTGCGTAGGTTGCCACGAGGACATCGTGAAGGTGCCGCATCGTAAAGGCGTTGAGCGTAAGGTCGGCTGCGTGCAGTGTCACATGGAAACCTGGGGTCAGCTCCAGGCCGAAGGCAAAACGGAGGAGAATGGAACGCTCAGCCAGGTCGTCGACCACATCGAGAGCTACATGGAGTCCCTGCACGCGCGCCCGCGCATCGACGACCAATCGAGAACAAATGCCACCTGCTACGACTGCCACGGTTCGCACGATATCAAGCGGGTCGATCGGGAGGCGCGGACGGAGAACTACCTCAATCTGCCCAACATGTGCGGCAAGTGCCATGGCGATATCCTGGAGCTGTACAAGACCTCGGTGCACGGCCGGGAATGGGCCGCCGGCAACACGCAGGCGGCCATCTGCGCTGACTGCCATTCGCGCCACGGCGTCGGGCCGGTTCACGACGACGAAGGGCGTGTTGCGGTTACCGCGAGCTGCGGCAACTGCCACAAGGAAAGCCTGGAAACGTACTCGAATACCTACCACGGCAAAGTCACGCGCCTGGGCTATGGCAATACCGCCAAGTGCTACGACTGCCACGGTTCACACCAGATCCAGCGGGTAGACGATCCGACCTCGCAGATGCACGTGAACAACCGGTTGGAGACATGTCAGAAGTGCCACGAAGGCGCGACTGCGGGCTTTGTCACCTTCCAGCCGCACGGCACCACCCACGACCGCGAGAAATATCCGCAGATGTGGTTTGCATCGACCGGAATGATCGGTCTGCTGATCGGCACCTTCGCGTTTTTCTGGCTGCACTCGGCGCTGTGGTTCTACCGCGAATGGAAGGACCGCAAGGAAGGCAAGAACCGACCGCACGTCATGATCGATGACTTGCCGGAAGAAATCACCCAGGGCAGGACGCATTTCCGCCGCTTCACCAAGTGGTGGCGCCTGGCGCACCTGGTCGGCGCCGTTTCAATCATGACGCTGACGCTGACGGGCATCAGTGTGCTGTACGCGGACAGTTCCTGGGCGCCCTACGTGATGGGGTTCCTGGGCGGGCCCGAGACGGCCGGCTACATTCACCGCGTTGCCGCGCTGGGCTTTATCGGCGTGTTCTTCATCCACCTGACCTATTTCGCCATCCGGATCGGGCGCAACTGGCGCACCTTCGAATGGTTCGGACCGAACTCGCTGGTGCCGAACTGGAATGACCTGAACGACGCCATCGCGATGTTCCGCTGGTTCTTCGGCCTGGGGCCGCGCCCGCAGCTGGATCGTTACTCCTACTGGGAGAAGTTCGACTACTGGGCGCCGTTCTGGGGCATGACCATTATCGGTGTCAGCGGCGTCATCATGTGGCTCCCGGTGCAGGCTGCGTCGTTCCTGCCGGGCTGGGCTTTCAACGTGGCGCAGATCGTGCACGGTGAAGAAGCCTTCCTGGCCGCCGTGTTCCTGTTCACGGTGCACTTCTTCAACAACCACTTCCGGCCGGACAAGTTCCCGCAGGACACCACCATGTTCACGGGCCGCGTGCCGCTGGAGATTTACAAGCACGAGCACCGGCGCGAATACGACCGGCTGGTGGCGTCGGGTGAAATCGAGAAGTACCTGGTCAATGCGCCAAGTGCGCCGCAGGCGCAATCCGCCAGCATGCTGGGCGCCACGCTGATCATGATCGGCCTGACGTTGCTGACGCTGGTCATACTGGGCTTTTTAGGGGTCTAGGGGGCCTGCGCCCGGATGGATGTATAATCGGAAAACTATGAAAAAAATCCTGGCAAGTGCCGTCCTGCTGCTGCTCGCGGGCTGCGGCGGAGACCGTGAACCTTCGGCGCCGGTGGTCGACATCGATGCCGGCAAGGCCATTGCGGAAGCGAACTGCAAAGGCTGTCACGGCCTCGACGGTGGCGGCAAGACATCCGAGATTCCAAACCTGGCAGGCCAGCCGGCTGACTACCTGGTGGAGGCGATGCATGCCTATCGCGAGGATCTGCGGCACCACGCAGCGCTGAAAGACCTGATTACCGGCTTTGACGAGGCAGACATCCGCAACATCGCCGGCTATTTTGCCAGCCTGCCGCCGATCCCGCCGCCGCCCGAGACGCCGGCCGGCGAACAGGCCTACCACGAGGGTGCGCAGTTTGCCGCGGTGTGTATCGACTGTCATGGCGAACGCGGTGTCAGCACCACGCCGGGCGTACCCAGCCTGGCCGGCCAGCAACCGGCCTACCTGATCGTGGCAACCCAGGAGTACGCGGACGGCAGTCGCGGTCACTCCGGCAAGGCGGAAATGCTCAAGGGGCTGGACCAGGTGGACATCGAGAAGATGGCCATGTACTTCGCGGCACAGGCGCCAAGCCTGCGCGAGCCACCGGCGTTTGGCGACCCGCAGGCGGGCGAAGCGCTAACCGCGGTTTGCGGTAGCTGCCACGGCGCCAGAGGTATCAGTCACGAGCCGCTGACGCCCAACCTGGCCGGGCAGGAGCCCAGCTACCTGGTCAATGCGATCAAGGCCTACCGGGACCATCAGCGCAGCCACGAAGAAATGGTGGCCGACAAGACAGACCGGGAGATCGAGGACATCGCCGCTTTTTACTCCGTGCAGGCGGCCGGATCACTGGCCGACAGCGGTGAAGAAATCGAGACTCTGGTGGCCAAGTGCAACCGCTGCCATGGGCGTGCGCCGGGTGAGTCCACGCTGGTGCTGCCGTCGCTGAATGGGCAGAAGCGGGACTACCTGTTGCGCGTTATGAAGGAATATCGCGATAACGACCGCGGCAACTCCATGATGCACAAGATGAGTTCAGGCTATAGCGACGAGTTGCTCGAGCAACTGGCCGACTGGTTCGCGACGCACCCCTCCCCGTAGCGAAGAAGGGGTCAGACACACCCGTAGGAGCGGATTTATCCGCGATTGGTTCCCGAATGAATTCGGTCCTACTTCCATGTGTCCGGGTCCGAAGGCCCATGCCTGTCACGCACGTGATCGGGTATCTTGTAGAACCACATCTGGTACATCGAAACCACCCACATGGCGGCGAACGATACGCCATTGATGACCCCGGCGATCAGCACCACCCAGGCAAAGGGGGTAAAGACCTTGGTGACATACCAGCCCAGGACGTCCATGGTGACGCCGGCAAAGGGCATCATGATCAGTGTGAGCTTGAGCCAGACCGGCCTCAGGTAGGCGTGGCTGAAAATAAAGCCCAGGATGAAGAAGATAAAAGTAAGGCCGAACAAATGGATATGCGAAACGCGTACCAGCGTGAACAGATCCGCGCCGGTATCCTGGACGACCACCTCGGAGATTTTCTCATACCCGTCCAGGTTGGACAGGTGCGGATTGCTGCCGTCGTGGCACGCGAGGCAATTGGCCTCCACGATCGTCTCGATCGTAGATGTGTAGGCGCGCTTGTTCGCCCCTTCGCGAATCCACTTCAACATGGTTGCAAGGTCCTTTTGCGGCAACATACCCGACATGGGTCCACGCAGGGCTTTCTCCAGCGGAGTGACCTCGGTGCTGCCACTGTAGGTTATCTTGATATCGTCTACGGAAAGCCCGGGTTTGCCGTCCGCTCCTGAGTGCGCAGCGAACACGTACAGCGCGGCGAAGAGATAGCCCAGGCCCAACACCATCAACGCACCGGTAAAAAGGGTGCGCATGCCAAGGGGCAATTCCTGGAAGTGCCGGTAGAGCCGGTGGATCGCTTTGTCATTCATTTGGGTCGGTCCCTCAGGCCCGGCACAGGCGCGCCGGGCCGGATTCTTACTGCATGCCGTTCAATACTTCAATTGCTACCCAGGTTGGCGTAGTAAGCCGCCAAGTCCGCCATGTCCTGCTCGCTCAGCTCACTGGCGATGTCGCCCATCATTTCACTTTCATCGACACGCTCTCCCGAAGCGTATCCCTTGAGTGCTGCGACATGTTCGGCTGCATCCAGTCCGGCCAGTTTCGGGAATTCATCGTCGCCCATGCCGTCATCGCCGTGACAATCAGCGCAGTCGATGGAGAGCTCCTTGCCCTTCGCCGGGTCGCCGCCGGCCTGCACAGAGCCCGCGGCCAGCATCAGCACGCACAGTAAGGCAAATATCAGTCGGGTCGTCATTTTTCGCTTCTCCTTTTCGAACATTGAAATCGGGAGGAACAAACGCGGCCGCATCGAGAGACGACCGGGCAAATCCTCCTACTAAGGTTCGGTCAGTTCCTCGCAGGGCAGTTGCATGTATACCACGGCTTTCGGCGCGCGCGTCGCATAGTGCTGCGCGATGCGCGAAACGTCCGCCTGGCTGAGCGGAGCAGCCATGGCGTGCATCGTGCTGCTGCCGCGGGTCTCCTCGGCATAGGCCCTCAGCGTGCTTTTCAGGTAGTCCTGGTCCTGGCCGGCGAGCATCGGGAATCGTGGGTCGGTGCTGTTGCCATCGATGCCGTGACAGCGTTCGCAGCGGCCGAGCCACTCGGCAGTGGTCAGCGGAGTACGCACATTTCTGCGCACCGGCTCCTGGCTGGCGTAGAAAGCGGCCAGGTTGGCCATCTCAGCCTCGCTGAGGTTCTCGGCGGCTTCGAACATCTTCTCATGCTGGCGCGTGCCATTCTTGTAGGCTTGCATCGCCTTGACAAAATAACGGGCATCCTGTCCTGCCAGGGTGGGCATATCGTTGCCGCTGGCGTTGCCGTCGTCGCCGTGACAGCCTGCGCAGGGCTCGGCCGCCACCTCGCCTGCCTTGGCGTCGCCGTCACTCGAGCTTTCCTTGCGCAGGGGCTTCTGAACCGCGTAAAAAACGGCCATATCCTTGATCGCCTGCTCATCCAGGCCAGACACCAGCTTGGTCATCAGCTTGTGGCCGCGTTCGCCCGCCGCGTAGGCTTGCATCGAATGAACGAAGTACTCGGCGGACTGGGCGGTCAGATTAGGCATGCCGGAGCCGCTGCTGTTGCCATCCTCACCATGGCATTTCACGCATTTCTTCATGTCGTCCCGGATGCTGGCGAACGGATCACCACCATCGGTCTGCGGGTCTTCCCCGGCGTTCGCGGCTACCGGGGCCGGCGCCAGGCTGGCGTAATAGGCAGCTATCGCGAGCAGCGCATCCTCATTGAGGAACCCGATCGAGTGGGTCATGGCGTCGTTGCCGCGTTCACGGGCCTGGTATGACTGCAGGACCCGATACAGGAAAACGGTCCGCTGGCCCGCAAGGTGAGGTTGCCCGGGCTCAGAGCTGATCCCATCCATGCCGTGGCAGTCGGCGCAGGCTCGTTCAGCCACGCCGCCGCCCATCTCGATCATTTCGCGGGAAGGCGTCAGGGCAGAGCGCTCCACGGCGCTGAGCGGGGCCGTGGCGGCCGCGCCTTCCTGGGCCGGCACCGCAGGTGAAAGGAGCAGACTTGCGCCCAGCATACCCGCGACATACAGAATTCTTGTCTTCACGCTATTCTCCAGGATCGAGACCGCCCGTCCAGGTGGGTTATTAAACCCGATTCGGGCATTCTAAGCGAATCTGTGAAAATAACCCTACGCCGTTGGTCGAAAGCAGTCAGGCACTGCGCCTGATCACGATCCCGGAGGCTGCGCACGGCTGATAACACCAGCAGGGCGAATTCGTGAACGCATTCTGAATCCAAACCCTCCGTGTGGCCACGGATGGCCAGGCCTTCCGGATCTTCCTTTACAGCCATGTCGCAGCGACGGCCGGCCGCAGAGTCGCTGATCGCGCGGCAGCAGGCCTGGCTAATTCGCGCGTTGGAGCAGAAGGATTTTGTGCGGCCCGGCCATCACAGGGGGCCTCCACGGCGCCGACCCGCAAAGTTACTCGAAGCGTGCATCCTCCAGCAGCGCTTCGTAGCGGTAGCCGGAACCGATGTCGACGTCGCTGCGGAGCGTGCCGCTGGCGATGACCACGTCGCCGACGTTGACAAACTGTGTCGAGGTTGCCATCAGTTTGTCTTCGGGGTTGGCGCCACTGCCGTCCTGCAGGGTGATCCAGTTGCGGTCCATGATATTGGCGCTGACCTTGGTGACCCGGGCGCGCAGGCGAATCTCCTGCCCCTCCAGGCTGGCGGGATCCGCCAACAATGCCGCGACGGTGGTGCCGCCGTCCAGCGCCGTGATCTCGCCGGCAGCGGGGGCGCCGGCGGTGGCCGCCGCAGCGACGCCCGCAGGGACCAACGCGCCTTGTTGTGCAGCCGCATCCTGCTGCCCCTCGGTATCGCGGCCGGCCACGCGCACTTCCTGGACGAAAAGAATTGACTCGAAGGTCCGGTCCAGCGCATTGCTGTGGAAGTCGCGCATTTCCATGCCGCCGCTGTACTCGACCTCGTCGCCGACGGCGATGTCCGCCGGGCTGGTGGCGATCCAGACATCCGGGTCCGCCAGCCGCAGGTAGGTGTAGCCGCCCGCGCTGACGACTTCCGTGGCCTTGCCGCCGGCGGAATCACCGGCACCGGCGGTCGACAGGGAGATGAGGGTCCAGAGCAATACCACTGTAATTCGGGTTTTCATGAGTCAAAATACCTTTCAATGTAAATGTAAGCCCGCCGGGGGGCGGGCCCTGGCCGTGTGCATCTCCAACAGGCCGGCCGCCAGTTTAGCAGAGAATGAACGCCGAACCGGGGTGGAGCCAGGTCACTTCGCTACCGCGCTCGGTGTATCCGCCGCACGCGGCAAATAACGCACCAGCAAGGCAAATTCGCCCAGCGCGTCGGGCGCCACGCCTTCCGGCAGCGGAATGCGCACGACATGACCGGAGCCCGGCGCCGCGTTTGTGGCACGGCCATCGCGGCCGATGATTGTTTCCAGGGGGAAAGACAGGTTGCCCGAAGGGGTGACCAGTTCCATCTGGTCGCCCGTCTCGAAGCGGTTGCGGACGTCGATGGTCAGCATGCCGTCGTCCAGGTCAACCACGTCGCCGACGAATTGCTGCAGGTCGCTGCGCGAGGCGCCACGCTCGTAATTCTGGTATTCGGCTGGTGGGTGGCGCCGGTAAAAGCCTTCCGTGTAACCGCGATTGGCCAGGCCTTCCAGCTCTTCCATCATGGCCATGTCGAATGGACGCCCGGCCACGGCATCATCTATGGCGCGGCGGTACACCTGGGTGGTGCGGGCGGTGTAGTAAAACGACTTGGTGCGGCCCTCGATCTTGAGCGAGTCGATGCCCATGGCCGCCAGTTCGTGCACGTGCTGCACCGCGCGCAGGTCCTTTGAGTTCATGATGTAGGTGCCATGCTCGTCCTCGTAGGCCGGCATCAGTTCGCCCGGCCGGGTTTCTTCTTCGAGCAACACCACCGGCAACTCTTCGGATTCCGCCCCTGGAGGGCTCCCGTTGATCGCGCGGATCGGGATGATATCGCCCGTGCCGGTCTCCTGCGCCTCGTGGGCGTTGTACTTCCAGCGGCAGGTGTTGGTGCAGGCGCCCTGGTTGGAATCGCGGTGCGACAGGTACCCCGACAGCAGGCAGCGACCGGAGTAGGCGATACACAGCGCCCCGTGGACAAACACCTCCAGCTCGATATCGGGGCAGAGGTCGCGGATCTCGGCCACCTCCTGCAGCGAGAGCTCACGCGACAGGATGATGCGCTGCAGGCCGATGCCTTGCCAGAACTTCACCGCGGCGTAATTGACGACGTTCGATTGCACCGAGAGGTGGATGGGCAGGTCCGGCCAGCGCTCGCGCACCATCATGATCAGGCCCGGGTCGGACATGATCAGCGCGTCCGGGCCCATCTCGACGATGGGTTCCAGGTCGGCCAGGTAGGTTTTGACCTTGTTGTTGTGGGGCGCCAGGTTGCTGGCCAGGAAAAACCGCTTGCCCAGGGCGTGTGCTTCCTCGATGCCCTGCGCCAGCACCGGCTCCTTGCTGAACTCGTTGTTGCGCACGCGCAGGCTGTAACGCGGCTGCCCCGCATAGACGGCATCGGCGCCATAGGCAAAGGCGTAGCGCATGTTCTTCAGCGTGCCGGCGGGCGACAGCAGTTCAGGTCTCTTCATGTTCGAATTCGTCATCGCGTCCATTCAGGGCAGCGCCCATTGTAATACCCAGGCATTCCGAGGACGGTACTCAAGGGCCGCAGGCAAATCCGCTCGGCCGCCGATGTGCCCCTTCCATCCCCTCGTCGCTCCTCCGCAAAGGCACTTAATGCCGTGAGATGCAATGACCTGCGTCAAGTGCTGTCAAGCTTAACGCGTTTATGCTGGAAGGCCCACAATCGGGGATTCATGATTCGGGAGAGTAGAAAAATGAAATTAACCACAAGATTGACCATGTTTTTGGCTATCGCATGTACGTCCCTGGTCTGTGCCGCGCTGGCGCAGGCACAAGACGAGCCGAGTGAATGCGTCGAGCTGGGTGCCCTGGCCTTTGAAAACTGGACCAAGGCGGAGGCCGGCGGAACGGGCTCCCTGCCGGCCGGGGTGGAGAACCAGGACTACATCCGCTGCAAAGCCTGTCATGGCTGGGACCGCAGGGGCACTGACGGCGGCTATGTGCGGCGCTCCCGCAGGGACAGTCGTCCGAACGCGGGGGCTGGCGACGGGGACTCCACATCGCGCGCCATCGAAACCGGAACGGTTACGGCCGATGCGATTTTGCATGCGGGAACCGGTCGCAGCTATGCCGAAGGCACCGGGAGCTGGGTGGCACTGGACGAAACTCATTCGGCCGCCAACAAGGCAGCGCATGCCAATGGCTATACTCTGGGCAATCAACATCCTGACCTCTCGGTGGATGGTCCAACCCAGGAACAGCTCGATTGCCTGGTCGAGTTCCTCAATTATGCGGACGGTGATCCCAGCGTCTATTTTTCCGCTATCGACGCCAGTCAGGACCCCGTGTTGTACACCATCGTAGAAACGGCGGATGCTGCGGCCGGCGAAGCCTTTGTGAATGACAACTGCATCGGCTGCCACACGGCGCAGTGGGTCCTGGACTACCTGGCACAGGATGGCAAATTCAGCGAATTTGCCCACAAGGCACGCTGGGGTTCGCCAGGCGTCATGTCTCGGTCTGCCATTGGGAACCCAACGGCACAGAACGTAGCCGACATGATGCTCTACCTGCAGGGGGTGGGCGGCACGGGCTTCGCGCTGAATCCGGGCCTGACCGGAACCTGGTGGGGTGGCGCGGATCGCGACGGAGAGGGATTCCTGCTTGAGTTCGGGTACTCCAACGAGGAGGCCCTGACGCTGTTCGCATCCTTCTACACATTTGACAACATGGGCAACCAGACCTGGCTGGTCGCGCAGCCGACAGGTGGTACATTGCCGGAAAGCAGCACGGAAGTACCGGTCGACTTCTACCAGGTCACCGGTCCGATGTGGGGCGATGATTTTGACCCCAACGATCGCACAGAGACGGCCTGGGGCACAGGAACGTTCAGTTTCTCCAGTTGCACCAGTGGAAGCGTTACCCTATCGCCGGGTGAGGATGCGCAAGGAATGGGGTATACCGAGCTGACTTACGCGCTTCAGCGCGACGACTTGCTCATCTCGGGCAACGCCTGTCCCACGCCTGCATCCAACTGAACCAAGGGTATCTTTGGTGTCGTGAAGGCCGCCCGTCGGGGCGGCCTTCTTTTATGGGTGCTTCTGCAGCTGTATGCCCGATCCAGCAGATGCTTCGGTGCGCCGCAGGTACCGCACCAGCAGTGCAGATTCTCCGCTGAATGGCCGAGGCGAAGAGTCTGGTAGAGGAATACGGACAACGTGCCCCGACGTGGCCGCTGCGTCTTTGATGGCGCGGCGGTATACCTGGGTGGTGCGTGCGGTGTTATAAAACGACTTTGTGCGGCCAGCGCTCGCGCACCATCATGATCAGCCCCGGGTCGGACATGATCAGCGCGTCCGGGCCCATAGGCAAAGGCGTAGCGCATGTTCTTCAGGGTGCCGGCAGGTGACAGCAGTTCCGGTTTTCTCCTGGCTTGGTCCGGGCGGTCCCACTGCCCGACGGCGAGTCCTGGCTTGCCGCTTTGGTATGAGAACGAAAAGTAGCTAACGAATTTCGTTACTTAGTATTCTGACGATGGGGTGCCGGGGCATGGCAGCCCGCCAATAGGGCTTGGCGGGCTGCAACTGTCTGTTAGAGGGCTTCACATAAGGCAACGTTGTCGGGGGCGGCGCGCACCAGTGGCATTTCGCCCTGACCCGCGGACGGAATGTCGTACGTCAGTGTCGCGCTGGTGCAGTCGTTCCACTTGATCGTGATGGTGCCGTAGGGCACCGGCGGCGGGACCACGGGTTCGGGAGAGTCGAACACCCCGCCTGAAGAAAGCAAGACATCTAGCGTTGCGGTATCACCATCATAGGTACCCTGCGCGGTCAGCCAGCGATGCCCCGGCTCACCCAGAATGGCAGTGACGTCTTCAGCCGGGCGCTCGACATCATAGGTAAACCAGGCGAGGAAGATGGAATTCTCAAACACCGTAATGAGGATACCCTGGCCATTGGTCGCCGGGTTGAACCAGGCGTCATTCATGCCGGCGTTGATGCTGAACTGACCACAGTCGCTGTCGTTGGCGTCGCGCTGACCGTCGCCGTCGTTGTCCAGGCCGGTGGACCCGATCTGGCTTTCCGAACCATCGGCGTCGCACGAATCCTTGATGATGGACGCTTCAAGGGAGTAGTTGTAGGGATTGAAGTCCTCTCCCACCGGAGTGGCATCGCCCGAGTGGCAAACGGAACAGGCTCCCTCGCTGACCTTGGTTTCGTGCGTCTGCCGTAAGCCGGCGCCGCTGCCGCATTCCACTGGCGAGTCGTCGCCGACACAGTTGCCCGTCACGTCTTCGTCCCGGCCGTGACAGCCGACGCAGCTCTTGCTGAAGGTGCCGTCGGAGGACTGATTCAGCAGCACATCGGCCGAAAAGTCGGATTGATGGCAACCCGCGCAGGGCACCCACTGCCCGTGCTTGGTCATGAGGTCGGTTCCCCAGCTGGCGCCGTCGTGGTTCGACTCGTAGACGCCGCTGCGGAAGTCCCCATGGCAGGTCTCGCAGCCGGAGTAGTCGTCATAGGCCCAGGCCGTGCCGCAGCAGAATAGGGCCAGCCACAGGGCCCCCTTGATTGGCGAAAGCGCGTGGCGCAACGAGTTAAGCAGCATCGAAAGCCTCCAATGGGTGGGTTTGAAGGATACAAGTATAGGCCCCGCCGGGATTTGTGCAATACCGCTTGGCGCCGGCACAGCACGGGCACCCTCCAAAGAGAAAGCAGCGTCGCCGGCCCGGGCGGCGTTTTCCGGTCTGACGGCCGTTCGGCCCATCGACTGGACCAGTTGACAGAAGTCAAAAAAATGTTCAATAAATGGCATGAATTTGATTTTTTGCCGTCTCGCTGAAGGTATAGTAGCGAGTGGGGATGAATCCCGAACAATAAGCCTGTGCATCAGAAACCGAGGAACTCACGATGACCACGAATTCTCATTCCATGCTGAAAGCCCGCGCTGGGGCAGCCCTGTTGATGGGCCTGCTCATGCTGGGGGGTTCCGGTACGCTGCTCGCACAGCAGGACTACGTCGGCGCCGAGTACTGCGCCAACTGCCACCCGCTGGATCCCAGCGAGGCCGACAACGGCGCGGACTGGCGGACCTCCGGCCATCGCTTCATTCTGCAGGAAGGGGAGCTGGCACAAAATCGCGCTTTGCCGCTGCCGGAAGGCTTCAGTTGGGATGACATCAGCTACGTGGTGGGCGGCCATTCAGCCAAGGCCATCTACCTCGACGACACCGGCCACATCATCACCAGCACCACGGACCGTGAAGGCAACCCGGTCGACGGCATGAACCAATACAACCTGCTGACCGGCGAGTGGTCCGATTTCCATCCGGGCGAGGACAAACCCTACGATTGCGGGGGCTGCCACACCACCGGTTATAACCCCGGCGGCAACATGCCTGGCCTGCCGGGGATCGAGGGTTCGTTCAAATTCGCCGGCGTGCAGTGCGAAGTCTGCCACGGGCCGGGCGGCACCATGGCGGTCGACCAGTCGGCCGAGGCCTGCGGCACCTGCCACAAGCACCCCGACACCGACGGCATCGAGGCCGTCGACGGTTTCATCCGCTCGGAAGGCCAGTACAGCGAGTTCAAGGCTGGCGCCCACGCGAACCTGTCCTGCGTGAGCTGCCACAACCCGCACAAGCCGGCCGAGTTCAGCATCAAGAAGCAGTGTGCCGACTGCCACAGCGAGCTGGCGGCGAAGTACGCCACCAGCTTCAAGGGCGAGGCCGGCATCCAGTGCGAGGATTGCCACATGCCCTACGCGACGCTGGCCGCACAACCGCTCGGGCCGCACCAGGGTGACCGCAGAACCCACATCTTCAATATCGATACCCGTAACGGCGTCAGCATGTTCACCGAGGATGGCAGCGAAGTGAAGCTGACCGACGGTAAAGCGGCGGTCACGCTGGATTTCGTCTGCCAGCGCTGCCACCAGGGCAAGTCCGTTGAAGTCCTCAGCAATTTCGCCAAGGGTTTCCACGACAAGTACTGAGCCCTCGGTTATATTAAAAAACGCCGCCCAACCGGGCGGCGTTTTTTTTGAGCTTTTCGGCTTTACATTTCCCGAATGAATTCGGTCCTACGCGGCCATGGCTCGCGGACGCAGGAGCGAACATCGTTCGCGATGGTCTTCCCGAATGAATTCGGTCCTACGGTTCCCGAATGAATGCGGTCCGACGGGTGGTCGGGGCGCACGTAGGAGCGAACATTGTTCGCGATGGTTTTCCCGAATGAATTCGGTCCTACTCGCGCCTGGGATCCGCCGGGAAGTCGGCGGCGCTGCGGCCGGCCATCTTTTCGTACACGTCCCAGCGCAGGAAAGCCGTTTTCTGGGCGATATCCATCAGGCGATCCGCTTCCTCCTTGTTGGTCTGCGCCAGGGTCTGGAAGCGGCCCTCGTGTTTGCGGTAGTCGAGCAGAGACAGGGTGGGGCGCAGGCAATCCAGGGTGAACGGGATGCCGCCGGCTTCCCGGATTACCGGGTTGTAGCGGATCAGCGGCCAGTGGCCCGAGGCGACCGCGCGTTTTTGCTGCTGCAGGCCCTGCTCCATGTCGATGCCGTGGGCGATGCAATGTGAGTAAGCAATGATCAGCGAAGGGCCCGGGTAAGCCTCGGCTTCGCGCAGCGCCTGCAAGGCCTGTTGCGGGTTGGCGCCCATCGCGATGCGGGCCACGTAGACGTTGCCGTAGGCGATCGCCTGCTGGGCCACGTCCTTTTTGCCGATCGTCTTGCCGCCGGCGGCGAACTTGGCGACGGCACCCAACGGGGTGGATTTCGACATCTGGCCACCGGTGTTCGAGTAAACCTCGGTATCCATGATCAGGATATTGATGTCCAGTCCCGACGCCAGGGCATGGTCCAGCCCGCTGGAGCCGATGTCGTAGGCCCAGCCGTCGCCGCCGACGATCCACACCGAGCGGCGCACCAGGTGGTCGGCCATCGACTGCAAATGCCGCGAAGCCTTCGTATCGATCAGTGTAAGCCGGTACTTGAGTTCGGCCACGCGGTCCCGCTGGGCCTGGACCTGCGATTCACTCTGCTGGGGTGCACCGATCAGGGTGTCGACGAATTCGTCGCCGAGTTCGCCGCGCAATTCTTGCAGCGCGGTCTCGGCCTGGCCGCGGTGGTGGTTGGCCGACAGGCGGAAGCCCATGCCGAACTCGGCATTGTCCTCGAACAGCGAATTGGACCAGGCCGGGCCACGGCCGTCCGGATTCTTGCTCCAGGGTGTCGTCGGCAGGTTGCCGCCGTAGATCGATGAGCAGCCGGTGGCGTTGGCGACCATCATCCGGTCGCCGAACAACTGGGTGATGATTTTCAGGTAAGGCGTTTCACCGCAGCCGGAGCAAGCGCCGGAGAACTCGAACAGGGGCTGCAGGAACTGCACGCCGCGCACGTTGGAAAAATCGATTTCCGAGCGCTGGTTCCAGGGCAGGCGTTCGAAATAGCCCAGGTTCTCCCGCTGGCTTTCCAGTATAGGTTCCTTTTCAACCAGCTGCAGTGCGCGAATCTCATTGCCGTCGGCGTCTGTATCCCGAACGGGACAGGCATCGACACACAGTTTGCAGCCGGTGCAGTCGTCCGGGTACACCTGCAATACGTAGCGCATTTCGGGGAAGCCACGGGCATTGATCGGCATCGACTGGAACTCGGATGGCGCCTCTTTCAGCTCATTCTCGTGGCAGAACTTGGCGCGGATCGCCGCATGCGGGCAGACAAAGGAGCAATTGCCGCACTGGATGCAGTGGTCTTCCAGCCAGGCCGGGATGAACTGCGCGATGCTGCGCTTCTCCCACTGGCTGGTGCCGGTCGGGTAGGTCCCATCGACCGGCAGTTTCGAAACCGGCAGGGCGTCACCGCGCCCGGCCATCATCTCGGCGGTCACGTCGCGCACAAAGATCGGCGCGATCTTCGGCACGGGCGGCCGCTCGCCGATACCGCTGTGCTTTTCGGCATGCACAACAACCTTGTGCAGGTGGGCCAGGGCCTCGTCGACAGCAGCATAGTTCTTCTTGACGATCGCCGCGCCCTTTTTGCTGTACGTTTTTTCGATGGCTTTCTTGATCGCGGCGATGGCGGCGTCGGTGTCCATGACGCCCGCCAGCTTGAAGAAACAGACCTGCATGATGGTGTTGATACGCCGCCCCATGCCGGTGTCCTGAGCGACTTTGTAGGCGTCGATCGTATAGAGCTTGATGTCCTTGTCGACGATCTGTTGTTGCAGCCGCTCCGGCAGCTTCTGCCACAGCGTGCGGGGTGAGTGGGGGCTGTTCAGCAAAAGCGTCGCGCCCTGCGCCGCGCGGGCCAGGATATCGCTGCTGTAAACGAAATCGAACTGGTGGCAGCCGATGAAATTAGCCGATTGCAGCAGGTAGGGCGCCTCGATCGGCTGTGGGCCGAAGCGCAGGTGCGACACGGTCTGTGCACCCGACTTTTTCGAGTCATACACGAAATAGGCTTGCCCGTAGCGCTCCGGGTCGGCGCCGATGATCTTGATGCTGTTCTTGTTGGCGCCCACCGTGCCGTCGGCGCCGAGGCCGTAGAACATGGCACGCACGACATTGTCCTGCTCGATGTCGAACGACTCGTCGACCTCCAAGCTGAGGTGCGTGATGTCGTCGTTGATGCCGACGGTGAACCGGCGTTTCGGCTGCTCACTCTCCAGGTTGGCGAACACCGACCTGACCATGGCTGGCGTGAACTCCTTGGAGCTGAGGCCGTAGCGGCCGCCGGCTACCAGCGGCATGCACTCGATGGTCTCCGCCGACAGGCCCTGGGCCAGGGCCGTCATGACATCCTGGTACATAGGCTCGCCGTTGGCGCCGGGTTCCTTGGTGCGGTCCAGTATCGCGATGCGCCTTGCGGTGCGTGGCAGGACTTCGAGCAGGGCCTCGGCGGGGAAGGGCCGATACAGGCGCACGACGATGACGCCGCAGCGGCCGTCGGTGTTCGCGTTCAGCCAGTCCACGGTCTGCCGCACGGTGGAGGCGCCGGAGCCCATCGAGACGACGACCGACTCGGCCTCCGGGTGGCCGAAGTAATCGACCAGGTGATACTGCCGCCCGGTTTCTTCCGCCAGTTGGTCCATTTTCTTCTGCACGATGCCCGGCACGGCCTCGTAGAAGGAATTCACGCTCTCGCGGGCCTGGAAGTAGGTGTCGGGATTCTGCGCGGTGCCGCGCATGACGGGCGCATCCGGGTTCAGCGCGCGGCGGTAGTGGGCGAGCACAAGCTCGTCGTCAACCAGCCGGGCCAGCGTCGCTTCCTCGAGTCGATGGATTTTGTTTACCTCGTGCGAGGTGCGGAAGCCGTCGAAGAAGTGGATGAACGGGATGCGTGCCTCCAGTGTCGCAGCGTGCGCGACCAGGGCCAGGTCATGTGCCTCCTGGACGCTGGCCGAGGCGAGCAGGGCGAATCCGGTCGTACGCGCCGCCATCACATCCTGGTGGTCACCAAAAATCGACAGGCCCTGGGCCGCCAGGGAGCGGGCCGCGACATGGAAGACCGTCGGCGTCAGTTCACCGGCGATCTTGTACATGTTGGGCAACATCAACATCAGGCCCTGTGACGCCGTGAACGTCGTCGACAGCGACCCGGCCTGCAGCGCCCCGTGAACGGCACCGGCGGCGCCGCCTTCGTGCTGCATTTCCACCACGGTGGGCACGTGGCCCCACAGGTTGGGGATCTTTTTCGATGACCATTCATCGGCCAGTTCCGCCATCGTCGACGACGGCGTGATGGGGTAAATGGCGCACACCTCGGACAGGCGGTAGGCGACCCAGGCTGCTGCCTCGTTGCCGTCGAAGCTGACCATTTCGGTGCCGGTGCCGGGATCTTCCAGCATCTCGGTCTTGATATTCGAAGCTCTCATGTCGACACTCCCGCCGGGACCATTTCCATGGCATTGCAGGGACACTGCAGGACGCAGGCCTGGCAGCCGGTGCACAGGTCGTAGTTGATTTCATAGCGCTTGCCCCGGCCCAGCCGGATGACCGCGTCTTCCGGACAGGCGCCGAAGCAGCCATCGCACTCGAAGCAGTTGCCGCAGGAGTAGCAACGGGCGGCCTCGAAACGAGCCTCTTTCTCGCTCAGCCCAGCCGTGACCTCGCGAAAATCGCCGGTCCGCTGCTCGGGTGGCAGCATGGCCTGCTGGCGTTGCTGCGCGTCGGTGTAATAGCGCAGGTGCAGGTCGTCGAACAGGACCTTGGGCTCCCGGGGTTCCTTGTGAAAGGTGGCGCCGCGCAGCCAGGCGTCGATGTGACGGGCGGCCTTCTTGCCGTGCCCGGTGGCGATGGTCACGGTGCGGTCCGAAGGCACCATGTCGCCACCCGCGAACACGCCCTCGGCGCCGGTCATCATGTTCGAATCGACCTCGACCACGCCGTCCCAGCCCATTGTGATGCCGGGAATCCGCTCGATGACGCTGGTGTCGACATCCTGCCCCAGGGCCAGCACCAGGGCGTCGGCCTCCAGGGTCTCGATCTTGCCGGTAGGCTGCGGCCGCCCGGTCTCGTCGACCTCCATGACTTCGACCTGGAAAGTCGTGCTGTCGATCGTGCGAATGGTGCGCAGCCAGTTGATCTTGATGCCTTCCGATTCCGCGTCGATGGCCTCGGATTCGTGGGCCGGCATGTGCTCGCGGTCGCGCCGGTAGATGATCATCGCCTCCTCGGCACCGAGGCGCTTGGCGGTGCGTGCCGCATCCATGGCGGTGTTGCCGCCGCCGTAAACGGCCACGCGGCGGCCGAGCTTGGGCGCGTCGCCCTTTTCGACCGAGGCCAGGTAACTGACCGCGTCGAGGATGCGGCCCGAATCCCGCGCCGGGATATCGACATGCTTGCCGACGTGCGCGCCGATGGCCATGAACACGGCGTCGAAGCCGCCCTCCTGCTTTGCTGCCATGATGTCCTCGACCTTGCAGTCGAGAGTGATCTTCACACCAATCTTACCGATGCGCTCCACCTCGGCGTCGAGTACATCGCGCGGCATTCGGTAGGCCGGAATGCCGAAACGCATCATGCCGCCGGCCAGCGGTCCGGCTTCGCGGATTTCCACCTCGTGCCCCAGCAGGGCGAGGTGCCAGGCCGCTGACAGACCCGAAGGCCCGGCGCCGACAATCAATATTCTCTTGCCGCTGGGCTCGCCCTCGATCTCCGGAACCCAGCCCTGTTCAAGAGCCAGGTCGCCGAGAAAACGTTCGACCGCGTGGATGCTGACCGCGTCGTCTACCTGGCGACGGTTGCAGGAGCTCTCGCAGGGGTGGTAGCAGACGCGTCCGTGAATGGCGGGCATCGGGTTGTCCCGCACCAGGATGCGCCAGGCGCCCTCGAAGTCGCCGGCTTGCGCCTTGTCCAGCCAGGCCTGGATATTCTCGCCGGCCGGGCAGGCGTGATTGCACGGCGGAATCGAATCGGCATAGATCGGTTGCTGCAGGCGCACGGGGCCGGTCCCCGATTTCAGTCTCAGGTCGGGCGGGCGGGTGATATCGGAACGCGGATTGGCAAGCGGCATAAGATCTTCCGGAAGTATCGTTTAGCAGGAAATGGGACGGGCTTCGAAGCCTGTCATCAAGCGTGTCATTAGATGCGTAATTTCACAACAATTGGAAGTGTAGACCGTTTTTGCGACCAAAGGGTGAGGCAGATCAAATACGACTCGGTTTAGCGCCTCCCGGCCGCAAAACTTGGAGCCGCATGCCGGGCCCCTGTAAGATCAGGACTTCCGAACGAAAAGCGCCGCAACGAGGCGCATGAACAGGTGAATCATGAGCATGGAGAAAATCAGGGACTGGCTGAGGGAAAAACGGATCACCGAGGTGGAATGCCTGGTGCCGGACATGACCGGCAAGGCCCGCGGCAAGTTCATCCCGGCCGACAAGTTCATCAAGGAGGACAGCCGCCTGCCGGAGTCCATCCTGGTGCAGACGGTCACCGGAGATTACACCGACATCCACGATGAACTGGTCAATCCGATGGACACCGATATGACCCTGTTGCCGGACTCCAACACCATGCGGCTTGTGCCGTGGGCCGAGGATCCCACCGGGCAGATCATCCACGACTGCCACACCCGTCAGGGCGAGCCCCATCCCCTGGCCAGCCGCAACGTGCTCAAGCGTGTGCTGGCTTTATACGAGGCCGAAGGTTGGAAGCCCGTGGTCGCCCCGGAGGTGGAGTTCTACCTGGTGCAGAAAAACATCGATCCGGATTACGAGCTGGAACCGCCCATTGGGCGTTCGGGCCGGCGCGAAGCGGGGCGGCAGTCCTACAGCATCGACGCGGCCAACGAGTTCGATCCCATCATCGAGGACATGTACGATTTCTGCGAGGCGCAGGAGCTGGATGTCGATACCCTGATCCACGAGTCCGGCCTGGCGCAGATGGAAATCAACTTTCTGCATGGCGACGCGCTCGACCTGGCAGACCAGGTATTCGTGTTCAAGCGCACGATGCGTGAGACGGCCCTGCGCCACGGTATTTACGCCACTTTCATGGCCAAACCCATGGAGCGCGAACCGGGCAGCGCGCTGCACATCCACCAGAGTATCGTAGATGCGAAGACGGGCGAGAACATATTCACCAACGAGGACGGCAGCGAGCACGAGCGGTTTCGCCATTTCATCGGCGGCATGCAAAAGTACACGCCCGGGGCCATCGCTTTTTATGCGCCCAGCGTCAATTCCTACCGCCGTTTCGCGCCGGATATCGCGGCGCCGGTTAACCTGAATTGGGGCTACGAGAACCGCACCACCGGCCTCCGCGTGCCGGATAGTGGGCCGCAGGCTCGGCGGCTGGAGAACCGCTTCCCCGGCGTCGACGCCAATCCCTACTTGGCAATCGCAGCCTCGCTGGCCTGTGGCTACCTGGGCATGAAGAAAAAGATCGACCCCAGCGAACCGCACGGCGGCGACGCCTTTCTCGAGCCCATCACGGTCGCTCGCAACCTGCAAGCCGCGCTGGCGCTGCTGGAGGAGTCCGAAGACCTGAAGAACGCAATGGGCAACCGTTTCGCCCGGGCCTATGCTGCGGTCAAGCGGGAAGAGTTCGAGGCGTTCAACAAGGTGATTTCGAGCTGGGAGCGCGAATACCTGCTTCTTAACGTCTGAGCTGCAGGAGAAATTGCTTGCGGGAGCGGCTTTAGTCGCGATTTGACTGATCAAGAATGGCGATCGCGGCTAAAGCCGCTCCCACCTGCGCTGCTTCTTTTCCCGCGCCAGCCGCAGGGCGGTGGACAGGCCTTTCGCGCGGATGGTGCTGATGGCAATGCCGCCCACGCCGGTCAACCAGGCGCCCGTTGCGATGGTCGGCGCGGACGTCACCTGCGGCAAGGCGCCGCTCACCACTCAGTTCGATGGGACAGGCTCATATGACCCGGACGACACCATTTCGTACAGCTGGGACTTCGGCGACGGCTCCACGGCAGGCCCGGGCCCGGATGCAAACCCAGTACACGAATACACCGCAAACGGAACGTACGTGAGCGTGCTGACAGTGACGGGCGGCAGCCTTCAGGCCGAGGCGCAACTGGACATCACCGTCAAAAACGGCAAGTGCAAAGGCGGCCGATAAACGAAGTTGCTGCAGCCTGCTGAGTGATGCGCTGTGACGGCCCGGCCGTCACAGCGTGCCGGAATGCTCGAACAGCCGCGCCAGGCGCGCCACGCCCTCGCGGAT
>Ga0316195_10000159_pt1 | contig 22840 bp, 20 predicted proteins | sample Phised1_MG_FD_204937 | JGI IMG/M metagenome (GOLD analysis project Ga0316195, IMG submission 204937) | Coastal sediment microbial communities from Maine, United States - Phippsburg sediment 1 | ecosystem: Environmental > Aquatic > Marine > Coastal > Sediment | place: USA: Maine | collected...
CTCGCTGCGGCGCACAATCGAAAGGTAAAATGTGGCCATGCTTAAACAGCGCACGCTCAAGCAGGTGGTACGGACTGTCGGCATCGGGCTGCACAGCGGCACGAAGGTTGCGCTGCTGCTGCGTCCGGCTGCCGCGGACACGGGCGTCGTGTTCCGGCGGATCGACCTCGACCCGCCGGTCGACATTCCACTGAGCCCCGAGCGGGTGGTCGACACGCGCATGGCGACGACGATCGGGAGCGAGGGACAGGTGGTCGCCACCATCGAACACCTGATGAGCGCGATCTCGGGCCTGGGTATCGACAACTGCTACGTGGATGTCGACGCACCGGAGATTCCGATCATGGACGGCAGCGCGGCGAGCTTCGTGTTCCTGATCCAGGCGGCAGGCATCGTCGAGATGAACGCCCCCAAGAAGTTCGTGCGCGTGCTGAAGCCGGTCGAAATCGTCGATGGCGACAAGTGGGCGCGACTGGAGCCGTATTCCGGCTTCCGGCTGAAGTTCTCGATCGAGTTCAAGCACCCCGCGATCGACGCGACGGAGCAGGTGGTCGAAGTCGACTTCGCGCGGGAGTCGTACGTCAAGGATGTTGCTCGCGCGCGCACCTTCGGTTTCGTCAACGAGGTCGAGGCGCTGCGCGCGGCCGGGCTGGCGATGGGCGGCAACTTCGAGAACGCGATCGTGATGGACGAATACCGCGTGCTGAACACCGACGGCTTGCGCGCCGGCGACGAGTTCGCCAAGCACAAGATCCTGGACGCAATTGGCGACTTGTCGGTGCTCGGGCGACCCCTGATCGCCTCGTACACGGCGCACAAGTCCGGCCACGCCTTGAACAACCGGCTGCTGCGGGCGCTCACCGCGGATGCAACGGCCTACGAGATCGTGACCTTCGAGGACGAGGCGCTCGCTCCGTCGGGTGTTCGTCCGCAGCTCGTTCCCGCCTAGCCCCTGGCGCGCTTGCGCAGGGTCGCTGCCAGCCGCTCCGCCGCTTTCTTCAAGGGCGATTCTTTGATAGTGAGCGCAAACTTCCGGATCGTGTCTGCGGCCGCTCCCGAAGGCTGCAGCCAACCGGCGTCAATACTTGAGGGTGCCGCGCTCCCCTGTTCCGGGTAGCCCGTCATCCCGGGTTCGACCCGGACGTGTATCTCATAGACTTGAAACCCTGCACTGCCCAAGGTTGTCAAGAGTCGCGGAACTGATTGCCGCAACTTGGCAGACTGGGCGGTGGAGGAGGCGGTGAGCCGCAGCACGCCATCGCGCAGTTCGCAGCGTCCCGGAAGCAGGGGATCAAACCCCGACGCCATCGAAGAACAGACCGGGCCGATGCAGCGCGCAGCGCGCTGGGTTGCCTCCCAGCGCTCGAGCAGTTGAGCTGCTTCAGGCGTAGCGCGCAGTACCTCGGCAAGGGGCTTGGCAGGGTTAGACACGGTGGACCACTGTGCCTGTTCGGCGCGGCGGCAAACACGGGTTGGAGGGTGGAGTGCAGATCATCGTCGTAGACAAGAGGCTGGCGCGGGCGCGAACCCTCACGCTGACGCGCCGCCACGCCGTGTTTGTGTTTGCGGCCGCCGTGCTGGTCGTGCTCATGATGTCGGGCATGTTTTCCTTCCTGACGGTACGCGCTGCCAGCTCGTTCCCGATCCCGATCGTGTCGGATGTTATCTCCTTCGTGACGCGTGACCAGATGGAGCGCCAGGACCAGCGCGTGCGCGACAGCGTCACGGCGCTCGCCCGCAAGCTGGGCGAAGTCCAGGCGCAGCTGCTGCGGCTCGATGCGCTCGGCGAGCGGGTTTCGCGGGCTACCGGAATCCGGCCGGAGGAGTTCCGCTTCCAGGAACTGCCGGGCCGCGGCGGTCCGCTGCCCGGCTCCGACTCGATGACGTTGCAGGATCTCGACGTCGAACTGCAACGGTTCACGAAGAGCGTCGAGCAGCGCGCGGACTACATGGCCGTGATCGAGGGCGAGGTGCAGTCGCAGCAGGTGCGGCAAGCCCTGCTGCCCAACAGCAAGCCCGTTTCCGACGGCTTCATCGGTTCCGGGTTCGGCTGGCGCAACGATCCGTTCACGGGCGAAATGGCGCGGCACGAAGGCATCGACTTCGCTGCGTCGCCGGGCACGCCGATCCATGCCGCGGCAGGCGGAGTCGTCACGGTCGCCGAGCGCCACCCGGTGTGGGGCAACGTGGTCGAGATCGATCATGGAAATTCGCTGATGACCCGCTACGCGCATGCGTCGCGGCTGGTCGTTCGGCCGGGCGACCTCGTGAAGCGGGGCCAGAAGATCGCCGAGGTCGGGACGACGGGCCGGTCCACCGGCCCGCACCTGCACTTCGAGGTCCACTCGAAGGGCGTCGCGCAGAATCCGTCGAAGTTCCTGTCCGCGCCGAACGGACTGCTCAAGCAGGTGGCCGCCGGCTCGGCCCAGGCCGATCCGAAGGCCCTTGCAGGCCAGGCAAAAGCCCGCAACTAACGGCTTTGGTCCCTGGCGGGTCGGCCGGGCCGGTCGACCCCCTGTGACATAATTTTCGCTTTGCGTCAGACGCCGGTCGCCTTTCGGCCGCGCGACGCGCACCCACTTCTGCCGGTCCCTGCGGGGACCCGCCTCGACTCCTGATGATTTCCGGCCTGCTCACAAAGATTTTCGGCAGTCGCAACGACCGCCTGCTCAAGCAGTACCAACGCCACGTCGAGCGCGTCAATGCGCTGGAGCCGCAGACGGCCGCGCTGACGGACGAAGCGCTGCGCGCCAAGACAGACGAGTTCCGGCAACGGCACGCGAACGGTGAAACCGTCGACCAGCTGCTGCCCGAGGCGTTTGCAGTGGTGCGCGAAGCGGCCAAGCGATCGCTCGGCATGCGGCACTTCGACGTGCAGCTGATCGGCGGCATGGTGCTGCATGACGGCAAGATCGCGGAGATGCGGACCGGCGAGGGCAAGACGCTCGTCGCCACCCTGCCTGCCTACCTCAATGCGCTCACCGGCAAGGGCGTGCACATCGTGACGGTGAACGACTACCTGGCCAGCCGCGACGCCGACTGGATGGGGCGGGTCTACACGTTCCTCGGCATGTCGGTCGGCGTGATCCTGTCGCAACAGTCCACCGAGGACAAGCGCGCCGCCTACGCCGCCGACATCACCTACGGCACGAACAACGAATTCGGCTTCGACTACCTGCGCGACAACATGGAGTACGCGGTGGCGGACCGGCGGCAGCGCGGGCTGGCCTACGCGATCGTCGACGAGGTCGACTCGATCCTGATCGACGAGGCGCGCACTCCGCTGATCATCTCCGGCCCGGCCGAGGACCACACGGAGACGTACACGCGCATCAACGAGGTCCCGAAGCTGCTGACGCGGCAGAAGGACGAGAAGACCGAGGGCGACTACTGGGTCGACGAGAAGGGGCACCAGGTGCATGTTTCGGAGGCGGGCCACGAGAAGCTCGAGGGCATCCTGACGCGCATGGGCCTGCTGGCGGAGGGAGAGAGCCTCTACGCCCCGGGCAACATCATCCTGATGCACCACCTGAACGCCGCGCTGCGCGCCCACACGCTGTTCCACCGCGACCAGCAGTACGTGGTCCAGAACGGCGAGGTGATCATCGTCGACGAGTTCACCGGCCGCCTGATGGTGGGCCGCCGCTGGTCCGAAGGACTGCACCAGGCCGTGGAAGCGAAGGAAGGCGTCAAGGTCCAGTCGGAGAACCAGACCTACGCGTCGATCACCTTCCAGAACTACTTCCGCATGTACGGCAAGCTGGCCGGCATGACGGGAACGGCGGACACGGAAGCCTACGAGTTCCAGGAGATCTACCGTCTCGAGACGGTCGTGATCCCCACGCACCGGCCGATGGTCCGGATCGATGCGCAGGACAAGGTGTACCGGACCCTGAAGGAGAAGTACAACGCGATCCTCGAGGACATCCGGGACTGCTATGCGCGCGGCCAGCCAGTGCTGGTGGGCACGACGTCCATCGAGACGTCCGAGTTGCTGTCCGGGCTCCTGAAGAAGGAAAACCTTCCCCACCAGGTCCTCAACGCCAAGCAGCACGCGAAGGAAGCGGAGATCGTTGCGCAGGCGGGGCGGCCGAAGATGATCACCATCGCGACCAACATGGCAGGCCGCGGAACGGACATCGTGCTGGGCGGCAACGTCGAGAAGCAGGTGCAACTGCTGGAGGCGGACGCGAGCGTGCCGGAAGAGGACAAGCCCGCGCGCATCGCCAAGCTGCGCGAGGAGTGGCAATCCCTGCACGACCACGTGGTGGGAGCCGGCGGACTGAAGATCATCGGCTCGGAGCGCCACGAGTCGCGGCGGATCGACAACCAGCTGCGCGGCCGTTCCGGTCGCCAGGGCGACCCCGGCGCATCCCGCTTCTACCTCTCGATGGAAGACCCGCTGCTGCGCATCTTTGCCGGCGACCGCATGAAGGCGATCATGGACCGCCTCAAGCTGCCGGAGGGCGAGGCGATCGAGGCCGGCATGGTCACGCGCTCGATCGAGAGCGCGCAGCGCAAGGTGGAGGCGCGCAACTTCGACATCCGCAAGCAGCTGCTCGAATACGACGACGTCGCCAACGACCAGCGACGCGAGATCTACCGGCTGCGCAACGAGATCCTCGAGACGGACGATACGGCGGAGATGATCACCAACCTCCGCCACGGGTTCTTCACCGACATGTTCCGCAGCTTCGTGCCGGCGGACTCCGTCGAGGAGCAGTGGGACCTGGGCGGACTGGAGAAGGCGCTCGCCGACGACTGGCAGCTGCAGGTGGCGCTGAAGGCCACGCTCGACCAGGCCGACACGATGTCCGACGAGGATCTGCTGGCGATCGTGCTGAAGGCCGCGGACGACGCCTACGAAGCGAAGGTATCGATCGTCGGGCGCGAGCCGTTCGCCAGCTTCGAGCGATCGATCATGCTGCAGACGCTCGACCAGTCCTGGCGCGAGCACCTGACGGCGCTGGACGCGCTGCGCCAGGGCATCCATCTGCGGGGCTATGCGCAGAAGCAGCCCAAGCAGGAATACAAGCGCGAGGCCTTTGAACTGTTCGGCGCGCTGCTCGACCGCGTGCGCGTCGATGTCGTCAAGATCCTGATGAACGTGCGGATCCAGACGCAGGAGGAGATCCGGCAGGCCGAGGAGCAGATCGAGGCGGAAAGCGAGCGGCGCGCCGAGCTCGCGCGAGCGCAGCACGCCGATTTCAGCGCCGCGGCGGCCGCGGAGCCCGGCGAGGCGGAAGCGATGGTCCTGGCGGAGGACGAACAGTCGAAGCAGCAGCCGTTCAAGCGGTTCGGCGACAAGATCGGCCGCAACGACCCGTGTCCCTGCGGATCAGGCAAGAAGTACAAGCAGTGCCACGGGAAGATCGTCTAGCTCCCCGGGGCGCTCGTTTCCGACCGGGCTGACTTGCCGAGCCAGGGGGCGCTGTCGCGCACGGACGCGCCCCTGGTCCTCTCCCGGTGCGGCGTTCGTTCCGCTTGCGGTAACGTTCGCGTTTTACCTCATCAGCCAACGCAATGCCCGTCAATCTGACGCCGCCGGATCGGGAGCGCCTGTTTCCCGTCGCGGGGATCGAACTCGGGTGGGCCGAAGCGGGCATCCGCAAGGCCGACCGCAAGGACCTGCTCGTCATCCGCGTCGCCGACGGCTCGACGGTGGCCGGAGTATTCACCCGCAACCGATTCTGCGCCGCGCCGGTACTCGTGTGTCGCGAGCACCTGGCCGGGGGCGACGGCATCCGGGCGCTGGTGGTCAACACGGGCAATGCAAATGCCGGCACCGGCGCAGAGGGCCTGGCTGCCGCCCGCGCGACCTGCGACCGGCTCGCGACCCTGCTGGGCTGCAAGTCGGGGCAGGTGTTGCCGTTCTCGACCGGGGTCATCATGGAGCCGCTGCCCGTCGACCGCCTGGTTGCCGGACTGCCGCTCGCGATCGACCGACTGCGGCCTGGACACTGGCTCGAAGCCGCCCAAGCCATCATGACCACCGACACGCTGCCGAAGGCGGCGTCGCGGCGCGTCGAGGTAGGCGGCAGAACGGTGACGGTGACCGGGATCGCGAAGGGAGCGGGAATGATCCGGCCCAACATGGCGACCATGCTTGCCTTCGTGGCCACCGACGCCGCCATTGCTCCGGGCCTGCTGCCCCACCTGACCCGCACTGCCGCGGATCGCTCGTTCAACCGCATCACGATCGACGGCGACACGTCGACCAACGACTCGTTCATCGTGATCGCGACGGGCGGCAGCGGAGCGGCGCGTATTGAATCCGTCGGCGATCCGTCGTACGCGATCGTTGCCGTGGCCATCGAGGCGGTAGCCCGGGAACTCGCGCACGCCATCGTGCGCGACGGCGAGGGCGCGACCAAGTTCATCGAGGTGCGCGTGGAGCAGGCGCGCACGGAAGCCGAGGCCGCGCGCATCGCCTATTCCGTCGCCCACTCGCCGCTGGTCAAGACGGCGTTCTTCGCCTCGGATCCGAACCTCGGCCGCATCCTGGCGGCTGTCGGCTACGCTGGCGTCGATGATCTCGACCCGGCGCGCGTGCAGATGTACCTCGACGATGTCTGGGTTGTGCGGGACGGGGGACGCCACCCCGGGTACCGTGAGGAGGACGGCCAGCGGGTGATGAAGGCGAGCGAGATCGTGATTCGCCTGCAGCTCGGGCGAGGCCCCGAGGCGACGTCGGTGTGGACGACCGACCTGTCGCACGACTACGTGTCGATCAACGCGGACTACCGGTCATGAGCACGCAGGACGCCCAGGACGCCCTGGCCAGGCTGGCAGCTGCGCTCGAGCGCATCGAGTCGCTGCTGCCGCCGGAGATCGCGCCCGACTTCGCCGGGTTCGTGGCGTTCCGCTGGCGCAAGCGCCGATACCTGGGGCTCGAGCGCGGCGAGCTGCATCCGGTGGCACATCCCGCGCTGATACCCTTTGCGGATCTGAAGCACGTCGATGCACAGAAGGAAGCGCTCCGCCTCAATACGGAGCAGTTCGTCAGCGGACTGCCGGCGAACAACGCGCTGCTGACCGGGGCACGCGGAACGGGCAAGTCTTCCCTGATCCGGGCCTGCCTCCACGCTTTCGCGCCACGCGGCCTGCGCCTGATCGAAGTCGACAAGCGGGACCTGGTCGACCTGGCCGACATCGTCGACCGGATTGCGGCGCGTCCCGAGCGTTTCATCGTGTTCTGCGACGACCTTTCCTTCGACGCGAACGAAGTCGGCTACAAGGAACTGAAGGCCGCGCTCGACGGATCGATCGCCGGCGCGGCTGACAACGTGCTGATCTACGCGTCCTCGAACCGGCGCCACCTGATGCCTGAGTTCATGCGCGACAACCTCGGCGCGCACTACGACGACGACGGCGAGGTGCATCCGACCGAGGCGGTCGAGGAGCGCGTGTCGCTGTCCGAGCGCTTCGGGCTATGGCTCTCGTTCTATCCGTTCCGGCAGGACGACTACCTCGACATCGTCGGCCATTGGCTGGCGCGCTTCGGCCTCGACGCCGCGGCGATTGCCGCCGCGCAACCCGAGGCGCTTCAGTTCGCGCTGCAGCGCGGCTCGCGTTCCGGGCGCATCGCGCTGCAATTCGCGCGGCACTGGGCCGGTCTGCGCCTGTCGGCGTCGCGAACCGGAAGGGGATGACGGCGTCGCGTACGCCCGTCGACGTGGCGGTCGGCATCCTGGTCAGGCCCGACGGGCGCCTGCTCCTCGGGAGCCGACCCGCAGGCAAGCCCTATGCCGGCTACTGGGAGTTCCCGGGCGGCAAGCTCGAGCCGGGCGAATCCGTCGAGCATGCCCTTCGGCGCGAGTTGCACGAGGAGCTCGGCGTGGACATCGGCCCCGTGTGCCCGTGGCTGGTGCGGGTCTTCGACTATCCGCACGCTCTTGTCCGGCTGCACTTCTGCAGGGTATTCGAATGGACGGGCGAGCCGCACGCGCGCGAACAGCAGAGCTTCGGCTTCTTCCCGCTGGACGGGCTCCCCGCGCCGCTGCTGCCAGCCACCATCCCGGTGCTGCGCGGCCTCGAACTGCCATCGATTCTTGCGATCAGCGCGGCGCATCGGCTCGGCCCGCAGGTCTTTCTTGGCCGGCTCGAGGCCGCGCTCGCGCACGGCCTGAGGCTCGTGCAGCTGCGTGAACCGGAACTGCCCGACGAGCAGGTCGCGCGGCTGCTGGCGGAGCTGCGTGCGATGACGCGCAATGCCGGGGCGCGCCTGCTGGTCAACAGCCGGCATCCGCGCGCGCTGTGGGATCGCGCCGACGGCGTTCACCTGACGTCCCGCGCGTTGCTGGAGGCGGTCGATCGGCCCGCGTTGCCGTGGGTTGGAGCGTCCGTGCACGACGCCGACGAGCTGGCGCGAGCCGGCGCGCTGGCGCTCGACTATGCTGTGCTGGGGCCGGTTCAGTCGACTCCAACCCATCCGGGCCAGACGCCCCTGGGCTGGTCGCGGTTCGAGCGGCTCGCCCGGCAGACCGCCGTCCCGCTGTTTGCCATCGGCGGACTGGACTTCGCCGCCCTCGCGCGAGCGAGGGCGGTGGGCGCCCACGGCGTGGCACTGCTGTCCGCGGCGTGGCAACCCGATCAGTGCTTCGACGGCGTCGTTTCGGTGGAAGGCGATTCGTCCGCTTCCGCAGCCGGGTCCGCGGGGACGACATAGCGGTCGGACGCCCAGGCGCCGAGATCGATCGTCTTGCAGCGCTCGGAGCAGAAGGGCCGGTACTTCGAGGCTTCGCTCCACTCGACCCGCTTGCCGCAGGTCGGGCACTTCACGATGGGCGACATGGCCTGCGCAGCGGCGCTAGAACGCGCAGAGTGCGAGTTCGAACGGAATGTCGCGATCGACCGTGCGCGGCTTGAGATCGCGGTCCTGCATCGTGAACCGGATCCACAGCATGTACTTGTTCGCACTGATTTCGGGGATGGCGTTCAGCTCTCCGTCCACCCGCACCTGCAACAGTGCGTAGGTCCTGCCCTGCAGCATCTGCTGGAAAGCACCCTGGGCGGCGACCTGCTTGCTGCGATGCGCGGTTTCCCGCAGCAGCTTTAGCACGATCGCGAGCGCCGAGTGGAATTGCATCATCGGCTGCACCCAGGATTGCAGGTCGCGCGCCCGGCTCTCCGTGTCGCGCGTCAGCCACGCGTGATACGAGGGCAGATCGAACTCGCAGGTGCCGCCGGGGATGATCGCGCGGCTGCGGATGCTCATCAGCCACTCGTTGTCCCGGACGTGCTGCCCCGCCTTCCCGGTAGTGCTGTTAAGGCTCTGCTGCGACTGCTCGATCTCGCCGAGGACGTTGGAAAGCGCCGCCTCGGACACCTGGGGGTTGTTGCGCAGGGCAAGCAGGGTCTGCCGGTGACGCTCGAGTTCCTGCAGCAGATCCGACTTGAGGTCTGCGCGCGAGGTGACTTCGAGGATCTCGAACAGCGTCAGCAGTGCCGTATGGTGACAGTACGAATGCTGCTGCTCGCAGAAGAACAACAGCTTGTCGAACAGGTCCTCTAGGCGCAGCAGGGTCCGGATGCGTTCGCTGAACGGATACTCGTACAGGACCTGACCTTCGGTGGCCATGTGAGAAGGGTGCTGGAGAGTGGGGCGACGATATCACACGCCCGCGCGCGCCGACGCCGAGGCGAGCTCGAGGTACCTCTCGTGCAGGCGTTCGACGCGCACGGCGATCTCTGGCAGCGGTGCTTCGTTGAAGAGCACATCGTCCGCCGCGGCGAGTCGTTCGCTGCGGCTGGCTTGCGCCGCGAGGATCGCGCGTGCCGTGCGTTCCTCGATGCCGGGACGCGCACAGACCCGGGCGATCTGGGTCGCCTCGGTGCAGTCGATGACGAGGACGCGGTCGAAGCGGTCGCGCCCGCTGCCGGATTCCACGAGCAGCGGAATCATGAACACCACGTACGGACTCCCGGCGCTGGATTGCTCAGCGGCTCGTCGGTCTGCCGATTCGCGTATCAGGGGGTGCAGCAGGTGCTCGAGCGCGCGCCTGGTGGCGGGATCGGCGAAGGCGCGCGCCCGCATCCATGCCCGGTCGAGCGCGCCTTCGGCCGTGATCGATTCGACCCCGAAGGCGACGCGCAGGGCATCGATCGCGGCCCCGCCGGGCCGCGTCAGCTCATGAGCGATTGCGTCGGCGTCGATCACGGCCGCGCCATGGCGCAGCAGCATTCCGGCGATCGTGCTTTTCCCGCTTCCGACGCCGCCGGTAAGGCCGACGCTGAAGTAGGCGCGCTTCAAAGCGGGACGAACCAGTGAGTGAAGGCGTCGCCCGCGACCAGGACGATGAATCCCGCGGTCGCCAGGTAGGGACCGAAGGGGATCGGGATCTCGCGGCCGCGCCGTGCCAGGATGATCAGCACGATGCCGACCAGAGCCCCCACTAGCGAGGACAGCAGCACGACCGGCAGCAGCGCCTTCCAGCCCACCCAGGCGCCGAGCGCGGCGAGCAGCTTGAAGTCGCCGTACCCCATCCCTTCCTTGCCGGTGGCGAGCTTGAACAGCCAGTAGATGGACCACAGCGCGAGGTAGCCGACGATCGCGCCGATCACGGCATCCTTCAGCGGAACGAAGGTTCCGACGACGTTGGCGCCGAGGCCAAGCCAGAGCAGGGGCAGGGTCAGGTCGTCCGGCAACAGCGTGGTGTCGGCGTCGATGAATGTCAGCGCCACCAGGGTCCAGGTGAACACCAGTGCCAGCAGCGTGGCAGGCGTGAAGCCGAAGCGGAACGCGACCACGGCCGACAGCGCAGCTGTCAGCAGCTCGACGATCGGGTAGCGGGCCGAAATCCGGCTGCCGCAGTGCGCGCACTTGCCCCTGAGCAGCAGCCATGAAACGACGGGGATGTTGTCGCGCACGCGCAGGGGCGAGTTGCAGTGCGGGCAGTGCGAACGGGGCACCACCAGGTTGTAGCGCGGGCCGGGCACCACGGCCGCCTCGCCCGCCAGCTCGGCGCACTGCGCCTTCCACTCGTTCTCCATCATCCGTGGCAGGCGATGGATGACGACGTTCAGGAAGGAGCCGATCGCAAGCCCGAAGGCGGCGGCGGCAAGGACGAGCGCTGGATCCGTCAAGTTGTAAGCGGCCGGCGTCGTGCGGCGACGCCGGCACCTCCCCGGGTTCTCTAGACCACCTGGCCGAGCTTGAAGATCGGCATGTAGATCGCGATCACGATACCGCCGATGATCACGCCGAGGATGACCATGATCATCGGTTCGAGCAGGCTGGACAGTGCGTCGACCGTCTCGTCGACCTCGCGCTCGTAGTAGTCCGCGACCTTCGAGAGCATCGAGTCCAGCGAGCCGGACTCCTCGCCGATCTGGGTCATCTGGATCGCCATGTTCGGGAATACGCCGGTGTTCTGCATGGCCTGCGCCAGGCTGGTGCCGATGTTGACCTCCGTCTGCACCTGCTTGGTCGCCTCCTTGTAGACGGCATTGCCAGCCGACGGACCGACCGAATCGAGTGCCTCGACCAGCGGAACGCCCGCTGCGAAGGTCGTGGCCAGGGTCCGGCTCCAGCGCGCGATCGAAGCCTTCTGCAGCATCTCGCCCAGCACGGGGAGCTTCAGCACCAGCCGGTCGATGACCGCCTGCACCTTCGGAGATCGCTTCCAGGCCTGCACCAGGAAATAGATGCCGCCGAACAGCAGGCCGAACACGATGTACCAGTAGGCGACGAAGAAGTCCGACATGGCGATGACCATAAGGGTCGGCGCCGGCAGGTCCGCACCGAAGCTCGTGAACACGCTCTTGAACGACGGGATCACGAAGATCATGATGACCGCGGTCACCAGGATCGCGACCAGGATGATCATCACCGGATAGAAGAGCGCCTTCTTGATCTTGCCCTTCAGCGCGATCGTCTTCTCCTGGTACATCGCCAGGCGATCGAGCAGGGTTTCCAGGATACCGGCCTGTTCGCCTGCGGCAACGAGGTTGCAGAACAGCGGGTCGAAGTACAGCGGGTACTTGCGGAAGGCCTGGTTCAGGCTCGTGCCGGTCTCGACATCCATGCGGATGTCGTTCATCAGGCGCGCCATCGAAGGATTGGCGTGGCCGCGCCCGACGATGTCGAAGGACTGCATCAGCGGAACGCCTGCCTTCAGCATCGTCGACAACTGCCGCGTGAAGAGCGCCAGGTCCTTCTGGGTGATCTTGCGGCCGCGCGAGAAGCTCTGCTTCTTGATCTTCGTGGCCATGACGCCGCGCCGCCGCAGCGCGGCCGCGACGACGGATTCCCCGCCCGCGCGCATCTCGCCCTTGACGACCCGTCCGTTCTTGTCGCGTCCTTCCCAGTGGAAGACCGACTCCTTGACCTCGACCCGTGGTTTGGCAATCGCTCCTGTGGCCATCGTCGCTCCGCCGTCCGTTCTATTCGTTGGTGCAGCCCAGGACCTCTTCCAGAGAGGTCATGCCCTGCCTGACTTTCAGCAGACCCGACTGGCGCAGATCGCGCACGCCGTTTCGCTGCGCCTCGCGCCCGATATCGAGCGCGGTGGCTTGCTTGAGAATCATGTCCTGCATGCTCTCGGTGATCGGCATCACCTGGTAGATGCCGACCCGGCCCTTGTAGCCGCTGCCCTTGCAGCGCTCGCAGCCCACCGCCTTGTACGGCACCCAGCTGCCGTCGATGTCCGCCTCGCTGAAACCTCCGGCCAGCAGCGCATCCTTCGACAGATCGGCCGTCTGCTTGCATGTGCACAGGCGCCGCGCCAGTCGCTGTGCCGTGATCAGTATGACGCTCGAGGCCACGTTGAAGGGCGCAACGCCCATGTTGCCGAGGCGTACCAGCGTGGCCGGGGCATCGTTCGTGTGCAGCGTCGACAGCACCATGTGGCCGGTCTGGGCGGCCTTGATGGCGATGTCGGCGGTCTCCAGGTCGCGGATCTCCCCCACCATGATGATGTCCGGGTCCTGCCGCAGGAACGCGCGCAGGGCATTCGCGAACGTGAGTCCGGCCTTCTCGTTGACGTTGACCTGGTTGATGCCGGCGAGCTGGATCTCCGCCGGGTCCTCGGCCGTCGAGATGTTCACGCCCGGCTTGTTCAGTATGTTGAGGCACGTGTAGAGCGAAACCGTCTTGCCGGAGCCGGTCGGCCCGGTGACCAGCACCATGCCGTACGGGCGCTGCACTGCGTCGAGCAGAACCTGCCTCTGGTCCGGCTCGTAGCCCAGAGCGTCGATGCCGAGCTTGGCCTGCGAGGGATCGAGAATACGCATCACGATCTTCTCGCCGAACATCGTGGGCAGCGTGCTGACGCGGAAGTCGATCGCGCGCTGCCCGGAAAGCGCGAGTTTCATGCGGCCGTCCTGCGGCACCCGCTTTTCCGAGATGTCGAGCTTCGAGATGACCTTGATGCGGGTCGACAGGCGCTCCCGGATGGCGAGCGGTGGCTGGGCGACCTCGCGCAGCACGCCGTCGATCCGGAAACGGACCCGATAGAACTTCTCGTACGGTTCGAAGTGCAGGTCGGAGGCGCCTTCGCCGATCGCGTCGAGCAGCAGCTTCTGCAGGAACCGCACGACCGGCGCGTCGTCGACCTCCGCGACCGAAGTGTCTTCCGACGCTGCCTCGGGGGACTCGGTCAGCAGGTCCTCGAAGCTGATGTCGTCGCCGCCGGTCAGGGTTTCCAGGGACTGGGCGACGCTCTGCGAGCTGGCCTCGACCAGGCGCATCAGCTTGTCGTGCTCGACCACGATGATGTCGAGCGCGAGCTGCGTCTGGAACTTGATCTGGTCGAGCGCCTGGAAGTTGGTGGGGTCGGACACGCCGACCGCAAGACGGTTGCCCCGCTTGCGCAGGGCCACCACGCGCAGGGTGCCGACCAGCTTCTTGTCGATGATGTCGCGCGGCAGCTGGTCGTGGTCGAGCGCCGACAGGTCGAGCAGCGGGTGGCCGAATGTTTCGGCCGCGAATCTCGCCACGGTCGCCGGGTTCAGCCCGGTGAGATCCGCGGAATTGACCAGTTCGTCGATGAACTGGGTGTTGGACTGGGTCGCCTTCCGGGCGAAATTCTCGGCGCGATCCGGTCGCAACTTGCCCTGCTGCACGAGAGCACGCGCTAGCCCGGTCAGGGCTCCGGCAGCAGCCGCAGGACCTTGGGTGACGGCAGACATCGGGTGTAGGGGCTTTCTAAGGGCTGGTGGTCGCTATGGGAACGGCCGAGTTATAGCTGGCGGACCACGCTGCAGAAGGCAAAAGATACTGCCGATAACCCCCGGATTTGTAAACCTTGGCTACCGCAAAGAAGGCAAGGCGATTCAACGACTTCCTGCTCGGAAAGCAGGGGATGGCGCAGGGCCCTGCGTTCACGCGCGGCGCGCGGGTTGCGTGGGTCCGACGTTGACTAGCCGGGCGCTGCGGATCGCCTGCTCGTCGACCTGGACCACTTCGACGATCACATCCTGGAAGCGGACACAGCACGGCGCGTCCGGGATTTCCTGCAGGCGTTCGACCAGGAGGCCGTTCAGCGTCTTGGGCCCATCCAGAGGTAGGGTCAGGCCGAGGCGCCGGTTGAGGTCGCGCAGGGTCGCGGACCCGTCGACCAGCGCCCGCCCTTCGGCGTTCCACCGCAGGCGGCGCGAGCCGGCTCCGGGTGCCTGCGTGGTGAACTCCCCGACGATCTCCTCGATGATGTCTTCGAGCGTGACGAGGCCCTGGACCTCCCCGTATTCGTCGACGACGAGTCCGAGCCGTTGCTTGTTGTCCTGGAACAACTGCAGCTGCTGGAACAGCGGAGTTCCGCTCGGGATGAAGTAGGTGGGAACGAGCGCTTCCCGGACCGATGCGATCGCGAACTCCTCGCCGGCCAGCAGGTGCATCAGCTTGCGGACGTGCAGCACGCCGAGCGTGCGGTTGATGTCGCCTTCATGGACCGGAAGCTTGTTGTGGTAGCAGGTGCGCAGTTGCTCGAGCACCGATTCAGCCGACTGTTCGACATCCAGCGCCTCGATGCGGGCGCGCGGCGTCATCACGTCGTCGACGGACAGTTCCTCGAGGTCGAAGAGGTTGAGCAGGATGCTCCGATGCTTGCCCGGGATGAAGTTGCCGCCTTCCAGCACCAGCGTGCGCAGTTCCTCGGAAGTCAGGCGCGTGCTCTCTCCGCTCGGGGCGCTCGGGATGCGAAGCGCCCACAGCATCGTTTTCACGAACAGGTTGACGAACCAGACGACCGGCCGGAACAACTGCAGCAGTCCGCTGAGGGGATACGACAGCGGCAGGGCAATGCGCTCCGGAAAGGTGGCGCCGATCACCTTCGGCGTGATCTCGGAAAACACGAGGATCAGGAAGGTGATGACGCCGGTGGCTGCCAGCAGCGCCCACTCGTTGTTGCCGAAGAGGCGGATCGCCATCGCAGTGACGAGGGCAGTCGCCGCCGCGTTCACCAGGTTGTTGCCGAGCAGGATGGTGCCGAGCAGCCGGTCGGTCCGCGACAGCAGGGACTGCACGCGCCGCGCGGAACGACTGCCCTGCCGCGCGAGGTGGCGCAGCCGCAGGCGGCTGATCGCCATCATCGCCGTCTCGGAGATCGAGAACAGGCCCGAAATGAGGAGCAGGACGCCGAGCCCGGTCAGTTCTATCCAGAGAGGCAACTCCTGCACGAGCTGGCTCCGAACTTAGCGCGGCGCTGAAACGGACGAGGAAGGGAATGGTCGGGGTGAGAGGATTTGAACCTCCGACTCCTGCGTCCCGAACGCAGTACTCTACCAGGCTGAGCTACACCCCGATCGCAGCTGTCGACCCGAACACCCGACCGTCCGCTATCGGTCGCGGTCGACTGCGAAAGCGAGCAAGTGTAGCAAAGAATCCCTGCAAGCCGAGGCCGGCAGGGCCTCGATGGCAGCCCTGCCTTCTTCGGCCTCGCGCAGTGCCAGCGCGCGGGAATAGGCGAGCGACCCGTTGTCCGTGACGATCCGCGCGACGGCGCCGAAGTCGCCGTTGCCTTCACGCACCGCTCGCGCCACGAGGTCCCTCTGCTCCGGCGCTGCGCTGCGCAGAGCGTGGATCAGGGGCAACGTCACCTTGCCTTCGCGCAGGTCATCGCCAAGGCGCTTGCCGATGTCTTCCGCGTGGCCCGAGTAGTCGAGGACATCGTCCGTGATCTGGAATGCGCGGCCGAGGCCAGCACCGTACCGCGCGCATCTGTCCTCCAGCGCGGCGTCGGCGCCGCACAGGACCGCCGCGATCCGTGCGCCGGCCTCGAACAGGGTGGCTGTCTTGCGCTCGACCACCCCGAAATAACGCTCCTCGTCGACCGAGGGGTCGTGGATGTTCAGCAGCTGAAGGACCTCCCCCTCGGCGATGCGGTTGGTTGCGTCCGCGAGTATCCGCATCACCCGCATGCTCCCGGCGTCCACCATCATCTGGAACGAACGGGAGTAGAGGAAGTCGCCCACCAGCACGCTCGCCGCGTTGCCGAACATGGCGTTCGCGGTGGAACGGCCACGCCGCAGGTCCGACTCGTCGACGACGTCGTCATGCAGCAGGGTGGCGGTGTGGATGAACTCGACGACGGCCGCAAGCAGCACGTGCGCGGTCCCGGTATAGCCGAGCGCGCGCGCCACCAGCAGCAGCACCGCCGGACGCAAACGCTTGCCGCCCGCACCAATGATGTAGTCGGCGACCGTGTTGATCAGCGCGACATCGGAGTCGAGGCGCGCGCGGATCACGGCGTCGACCTCGCGCATGTCGGCCGCGATCGGCTCGAGCGCTGCCCTGAGGTCGAGCCCCGCCCCGGGCCGAAACGCCTCGCCAGCCGGTCCGGACGGCAGCGCGACGGCGGAGCAGGGGAAGTTCTGGCCGGGCAGGGAGGAGTACATCCGGCCGATTATAGGTGGGAGGTGAACGCCAACCGGTGTCCCGATCCGTTCCGCCGGGCGGCGGGAGGGGCCGGAAAGGGGTTTGACGCGCCCATGCCAGGGGTGTGATAATCCAAGGCTTTCCGCGCTGCGCCATGGCCGCAGGCAGGGCTGTCAGTGGCGGAATGCGCGTCGTGGGCTGGCCGCAGGCCGCCCCCGGCGACTTCGGCATCCGCGGAAGATAGCGGCAGAGAGCGCGCCCGCGACAGCGGGCAAGGTCCGGGGACGGGGCAGCGAGACACCAGGGGGTGTCGGCAGCGTCCGCGGCAGGAGAACAGACATGCATGCAGTCATCAAGACCGGTGGCAAGCAGTACCGGGTGGCCCCGGGCGACACGGTGAAGGTCGAAACGTTGGGTGCCGAGGTCGGGCAGCAGGTGACGCTGTCCGAGGTGCTCGCCGTCAGCGATGGCGACAACGTGAAGGTGGGGGCCCCGTTCGTGGCCGGCGCTTCCGTGGTCGCGACGGTGGTCGGCCACGGCCGCCACGACAAGGTCACGATCTTCAAGATGCGCCGGCGGAAGCACTTCCAGAAACACGGTGGACATCGTCAGAACTTCACGGAATTGCGCATCGATTCGATCGCCTGACCGCGGTCGGACGAAGAGCGCAGCAGGAGCGAAACCATGGCACACAAGAAAGCAGGCGGGTCGTCACGCAACGGCCGCGACTCCCAGGCGAAGCGACTGGGCGTGAAGGTGTTCGGCGGTCAGGGGATCGAGCCGGGCCAGATCATCGTCCGCCAGCGCGGCACCCAGTTCCACGCGGGCGACAACGTAGGCATGGGGCGCGATCACACACTGTTCGCCACTGCCGCGGGCCACGTCAAGTTCGACGTCAAGGGGGCGCAGAACCGTCGCGTCGTGAGCGTCGAGCCGAGCGCCGAACCGAGCACCTGATCCGCCGCGGCAGAAGCTCGTTTGAAAAGCCCTGCCGCTCGCGGCGGGGCTTTTTCTTTTCCGACTGTCCCACATGAAGTTCGTCGACGAAGCAACCATCGAAGTCGCGGCCGGCAAGGGCGGCGACGGCAGCGCTTCGTTCCGGCGCGAGAAGTTCATCCCGAAGGGCGGACCCGACGGCGGCGACGGTGGACGCGGAGGCAGCGTGTTCGCGGTCGCCGACCGCAACATCAACACCCTGATCGACTACCGCTACGCCCGCCGCCACCAGGCGGAAGATGGCGAGAGGGGCCGCGGCGCAGACTGTTACGGAGCGGCCGGCGGCGACATCGAACTGCGGATGCCGGTGGGCACGGTGATCGTGGACGCCGACACCGGGGCGCGCATCGCCGACCTTGCCCGTCACGGCCAGCGCGCGCTGCTCGCGCGCGGCGGCAAGGGCGGCCTGGGCAACCTCCACTTCAAGTCGAGCACCAACCGCGCTCCGCGCGAGTTCACTCCGGGAGAGGCGGGCGAACACCGCCACCTGCAACTCGAGCTGCGCGTGCTGGCGGATGTCGGATTGCTCGGCATGCCGAATGCCGGCAAGTCGACGTTTATCCGCGCGGTGTCGAATGCACGGCCCAAGGTCGCCGACTATCCGTTCACCACACTGCATCCAAACCTCGGCGTCGTGCGGGTCGGCCCCGAGCAGAGCTTCGTGGTGGCGGACATTCCCGGCCTCATCGAGGGCGCCGCCGAGGGCGCCGGGCTGGGCCTCCAGTTCCTGCGCCACCTGAGCCGCACCGGTTTGCTGCTTCACGTGGTCGATTGCCGTCCGGTCGATGGGAGCGATCCGGCAAGGGATGCACGCGCCATCGCCGCCGAACTGCGCAAATACGACGAGCAATTGCACAGGAAACCACGGTGGCTGGTGCTCAACAAGATCGACCTGATCGCCCCGGAGGACCGTGCCGCCGCGATCGCCGAATTCAGGCGCCGGATGCGGACGAAGGCACCGGTGTTCGCTGTCTCGGCTGCAACCGGCGAGGGGTGCCGCGAGCTATGCGCCGAGATTGCCCGGTTCCTTGAGGGCAAGAGATCTCGGCGAACGGCTGCGGAGGAGGGCGAAGCGGAAACGGACGGGGGAGCCAGATGACTTCGGCCGTCGCTTCAGCCCGTCGGGTGGTCGTCAAGGTGGGCAGCAGTCTCGTCACGAACGACGGGCGAGGCCTGGACCTGGATGCGATTTCGCGCTGGGCAACCCAGGTCGCCTTGTTGCGGCGGCAGGGCAAGCAGGTGGTGATGGTCTCGAGCGGCGCCATCGCAGAGGGTATGCAGCGGCTCGGCTGGTCGAAGCGGCCGCAGCAGATCCACGAACTGCAGGCCGCGGCTGCCGTCGGCCAGATGGGCCTTGCGCGCGCCTACGAGTCCCACTTCGCGCAGCACGGAGTCCAGACGGCGCAGGTGCTGCTGACGCACGCCGATCTGGCCGACCGGCCGCGCTACCTGAACGCCCGTTCGACGCTCTTCACGCTGCTCGATCTTGGTGTGGTGCCGGTGATCAATGAAAACGACACGGTGGTCACCGACGAGATCAAGTTCGGAGACAACGACACGCTGGGCGCGCTCGTCACCAACCTGGTGGAGGCCGACGCGTTCGTGATACTGACCGACCAGGCTGGCCTGTACTCCGCCGATCCCCGCCGTGATGCCGCTGCGACCCTGATCGCGAACGCCACTGCCGGCGACCCGTCGCTGGAAGCGATGGCAGGCGGAGCCGGCAGCGCGATCGCGCGCGGTGGCATGCTCACCAAGATCCTCGCCGCGAAGCGGGCCGCGCGCAGCGGCGCGCACACCGTGATCGCATCCGGCCGGGAACCCGACGTCCTGCTGCGGCTCGCCGCCGGCGAACCGATCGGGACGCAACTCACGGCGGCAACCGAGGTGCTGACGGCGCGCAAGCAGTGGCTGGCCGACCATCTGTTGCTCAAGGGTCGCATCTTGGTGGACGCCGGCGCCGCCAGGGCGCTCGCCGCGGGCGGCAAGAGCCTGCTGCCGATCGGGGTGGTCGAAGTGCAGGGCGAGTTCCAGCGCGGCGACGTGGTCGCCTGTCTGGATCCGCAGGGCCGGGAGATCGCTCGCGGGCTCGTGAACTACTCGAGTGGCCAGACACGGCAGATTGCGCGGAGGCCTACGGGCGAGATCGAGTCGGTGCTCGGGTTCATCGAAGAACCCGAGCTCATACACCGCGACAACCTCGTTCTGACCTAGTTTCAGGCGGCCTCGGTTGGCGGCTCCGGCACAGACACGACGGCGGCGGCCGGCACGCCAGTCTCGAGGTGGGCGCCCGGGCGCGGATGCATCGCCTTCGCGTGGGGCCGCCCCGGCTTGAAGACGAAGCGAGACAACTCGAGCAGCGCCTGCTGGTAGACGTCGCGCTTGAACTCGATGACAGTCTCGAGCGGCACCCAGTATTCGTGCCAGCGCCAGGCGTCGAACTCGGGGTGCGTCGTCGCGCGCAGGCAGACGTCGCAGTCTCGCCCGAGCAGGCGCAACAGGAACCAGATCTGCTTCTGCCCGCGGTAGTTGCCGCGCAATTCGCGCCGGATCCACTGCTCGGGGACTTCGTAACGCAGCCACTCGCGCGTGCGACCCACGATCCTCACATGCTCGGACTTCAGCCCGACTTCCTCCCAGAGCTCGCGAAACATCGCCTGCTCCGGCGATTCGCCGTACTTGATCCCGCCCTGCGGGAACTGCCACGAATGCTGCTTGACCCGTTTACCCCAGAAGACCTCGTTGCGACTGTTGAGCAGGATGATGCCGACGTTCGGGCGGTACCCGTCCTTGTCCAGCATGCCAACCCCTGAACCTTTAGAATCTGCGACCGATTATAGGGGCCGGTTTTTCGAGGGCACAACACGGGTTCAGAACGGATTTCCGGCATGCGCGCACGCCAATTCTTCATCTCCACCCTGAAAGAGGCACCTTCCGATGCGGAGGTGATCAGTCACTCCCTGATGTTGCGCGCGGGCATGATCAAGAAGCTCGCCGCCGGCATCTATACCTACATGCCGATGGGGCTGCGATCGATCCGCAGGATCGAGCAGATCATCCGTGAGGAAATGAACCGGGCCGGTGCGGTGGAGCTCCTGATGCCCGTGGTGCAGCCGGCGGAGCTGTGGATGGAGTCCGGGCGCTGGCAGAAGATGGGGCCGGAGCTGCTGCGCCTGAAGGACCGCCACGACCGCGACTTCATCGTGCAGCCGACCAGCGAGGAAGTGATCGTCGATATCGCGCGCGAGGAGCTCAAGAGCTACAAGCAGCTGCCCGCGAACTTCTACCACATCCAGACCAAGTTCCGCGACGAGCGGCGGCCGCGCTTCGGTGTGATGCGTGGCCGCGAGTTCACCATGAAGGACGCCTATTCGTTCGACAAGGACGAGGCGGGCGCGATGGCGAGCTACCGCGCTATGTATGACGCGTACGGGCGCATCTTCAGCCGCATGGGGCTGACGTTTCGCGCGGTCGCTGCCGACACGGGCAATATCGGCGGCAAGGCCAGCCACGAGTTCCAGGTCATCGCCGACACGGGCGAGGACGCGATCGCGTATTGCCCGACCTCGGACTATGCGGCGAACATCGAGATGGCGGAGGCTCTGCCCTTGATCGCGCGGCGCGCGGCGCCCGCCGAGGCGCTGGTCAAGACGCCGACGCCCGGCAAGGAGAAGTGCGAAGACGTGGCGCGCCTGCTCGGAATGCCTCTGGCGCGCACGGTGAAGTCGATCGTGCTCGCCGTCGACCGACAGGACGACAAGGGCGGTCCGATGCCGGCCGAGGTCTGGCTCGTGCTGGTTCGTGGCGACCACGAACTCAACGAAGTGAAGGTCGGAAAGGTGGAAGGCCTGAGGGGCGGCTTCCGGTTCGCCACCGAGGCCGAGATCCTGGACACGTTCGGATGCCGGCCGGGGTACCTTGGCCCGATCGGTACACGCAGGCCGGTCAAGGTCGTCGCCGACCGCACGGTGGCGAACATGAGCGACTTCGTCTGCGGCGCGAACGTGGAGGACTTCCACTTTACCGGCGCCAACTGGGGCCGGGACCTGCCCGAGCCGATCGTCGCGGACGCGCGCAGCGTCGTGGCGGGCGATCCTTCGCCCGACGGCAAGGGCACGCTTGCGATTCAGCGCGGCATCGAGGTCGGCCATGTCTTCGCCGGCCTGCCGTATCCGGAGACCATGAACCTCAGCTTCACCGACGAAGGAGGGCGGCCAGCGCGGATGCTGATGGGCTGCTACGGCATCGGCGTGACCCGGCTCCTGGGCGCGGCGATCGAGCAGAATCACGACGAGCGCGGCATTATCTGGCCCGAGCCGATCGCGCCGTTCTCGGTGGTCCTGACGCCGGTTGGCTACGGCAAGTCGGAACAGGTGCGCCTGATGGCGGACCGGATGTACGCCGAACTGCAGGCGGCGGGCGTCGACGTGCTGCTGGACGACCGGGACGAGCGCCCCGGCGTGATGTTCGCGGAAATGGAGCTGATCGGGATACCGCACCGGTTGACGATCGGCGAACGCGGACTGAAGGAGGGCAAGGTCGAGTACGTTGACCGGCGCACGCTGCAGACCACACCGATCCCGGCCGGTGACGCCGTCGCGTTCGTCCGGGACCGGCTCGGCGGCCGTTGACGGTGCCGCGCGCCTCCGGCCGACGCCGTCTGCTGATCTCGGCAGCAGCGCTCGCCGTGCTGCCCCGGACCGCATTCGGAGGCGCGCAGCAGTACGAGCCGCTGGCCGACTCCGTGCGCACCGCGCTTGCGGCGCAGATCGCCGAGGAACGGCCGCGCGAGCGGCCCATCGACAGGCCCGAGGAGCGTCTTGCGCACTACGGCTGGCTCGGCGAAATGTCGGAACGCCTGAAGGCGAAGATCCCGGAATTCAGCGCGCGCCTGGAATTCCTGAAGACGCTGGACTATGAGTGCCTGCGCTCGGGGCTGGACCGGCAACTCGTCCTCGGACTGATCCAGGTCGAAAGCAACTTCCGCAAGTACGCGATCTCGGCCGCCGGTGCCCGCGGCCTGATGCAGGT
>Ga0316195_10000160_pt1 | contig 22835 bp, 17 predicted proteins | sample Phised1_MG_FD_204937 | JGI IMG/M metagenome (GOLD analysis project Ga0316195, IMG submission 204937) | Coastal sediment microbial communities from Maine, United States - Phippsburg sediment 1 | ecosystem: Environmental > Aquatic > Marine > Coastal > Sediment | place: USA: Maine | collected...
GATCCTGGGCGTATTTTTTTATCCCATGCTGTTCGTTTTTATCGGTAAAATCGCTGGCTACGAAAAAAAACGTGATCTCACAAAGAAGATGGCGTCGTAAAAAGTTCTTGAGCCGTCACTCCCGCGAAGGCGGGAGTCCAAAATCCATTGAAGGAACTGGATCCCCGCCTGCGCGGGGATGACGAAAGGATTACCTCAGCGACTTTGTACGATGCCATCAAAGAAACAGCCAAAATAAAACAATGAAGGCAGGTGGAAGCATAACGATGAAATCCATAAACGCTTTTGTGGCGATGGTTCTGTTGTTGATCAGCCTTTCCGGCTGTACCCTGGGCCCGGATTTTGTCAAACCGGATATGACACCGCCGGCGTCCTACCGCACGGACATCATGCCGGCCGTCTCGGCCGATGACCTGAAATGGTGGGAGCTGTTCGATGACCCGGTGCTGTATGACCTGGTCACGATCGCTCTGGAAAACAACAAGGATGTCAAGATCGCCATCAGCCGGATGGCCGAGGCCCGGGCGGCCTTGGGGTTTACCCGCGCCGATCAGTTTCCCCGGTTGGACATCCAGGGTGGGGCCCAACGCGGCACCTTTCAGGGCGGCGCCCGATCCGAAGATACCAACTACTACGTCTATATCGGCCCGGCCTTGAACTGGGAAATCGATTTCTGGGGGAAATTCAGGCGGGCCACCGAATCGGCCCAGGCGGACCTGCTGGCCTCCGAATACGGGATCCGAACGGTTCAGCTGGCCCTGGTTTCCGATGTGGCCAGCACCTACTATCAGCTGCTGGACTTCTATCAGCGCGTGGCCATTTCCAAAAACACGCTCAAATCGCGACTGGAGAGTCTGCGGATCGTTGCCCTGCGGTTTGAATGGGGTACCGTACCGGAGATCGATCTCAACCAGGCCCAAATCCAGAAGGAAATTGCCGCCGAAGCCATCCCGTTTTACGAGCGTCTGCTGGCCCAGACCGAAAACGCCCTGAGCGTTCTGTTGGGACGCAACCCCGAAGCCATCCCGACCGGTGCGGATCTGAGAGACCAATCGCTGCCCCCGGAAATTCCGGCCGGCATCCCGTCGGCGGTGCTCACCCGCCGTCCGGATGTGGCCCAGGCCATGTTCCTGCTGCAGGCCCAGACGGCGCAGATCGGTGTGGCCCAGGCGCTGCGGCTGCCGGCCATCAACCTGACCGGGCTGGCGGGCGTGGCGACCAGCGAAATCGGCAATATTGACTCGGACGGCAGCGTCTGGTCCGTGGGGGGCAGTCTGCTGGGGCCGATCTTTGATTTCAACAAGAGCCTGCGACGGGTCGAAATCGAGGAAGAGCGCACCAAGCAGGCCCTTTACGGCTATGAGAAAACCGTGCTGACGGCCTTCCGGGAAGTGGAAGACGCCCTGGTGGAAATCGAGACCCTGAAGCGCCAGACGCTCTCAATCCAGCGACGCTTGAAGGCCGCGACCAATGCCAATTTCCTGTCCAAGGAACGCTACGACAAGGGGGTGACCAGTTACCTCGAAGTCTTGGACACCGAGCGTACCCTCTTCAACGTGGAACTGGAGAACTCGGACTTGCGGCAGCAGCTGTTTACGTCTTACGTGCGTCTCTACAAGGCGCTGGGGGGCGGCTGGATGACCAAAGAGGCCATGGCGCAGGCGCAGGAAGCGCCGGCAAGCCCCTGACCGACAAGTGATCGCGGTCGTTTCATCCTCCCCGCATCCCGTCGCCGCCACACTCAAAAAGACCCTTTAGCAGTCCCTATGACTACTTGAATTTGGATCCACGCGCGCCACGTCTTCAGGATCAGCAAGATTGGTCCCGTCCCGAAAGGCTCGGAAATCACCCCGGGTTTCACGAATCCGTCGGCTGAAATCTTGTTCGCCTTGATGGCCATGAATACGCTCCTTGCATACAAGAACGGATTTATGATCCAAATAAAGGCCAACCGATGTAAGACGTTGATAAGCTTTCAATTCCGGAAAAGAGCGGAACGATTTACTGTAGAGCCCTTCAGTTAAGGAGATTACTGACTATGAAACACACCCCAAAGCGAAAAATTAATTCGGCATATTTGGAAGGAAAGAGAACCTGTTGGCCTCGATGGCGCCTTTACACATTCGTGGCGCTTATTTTGACCCTGTGCATGCCTACGGGTTGCGCCCTCATGGACAAGTCATCGAGCATGGAGTTCACACCTGTCACCAATCCACCCACCGGGATCCATCTTCAGGGGAAATTTGTCTGGAACGACCTGCTCACCGACAATGTCGCCGCCGCCAAAGATTTTTATGGCCCGCTCTTCGGCTGGACCTTCGAGCAGTTGCGTGGCTACACAGTGGTTAAGAATGACGGGCAAAATATTGGGGGTATGGCTCAGGTTGAAGATAAATCTGAGCCACCCGGCGCAGCCCGATGGCTCTGTGCGCTTTCCGTTGCAGATGTAGACGAAGTGGTCGCATTGGTTGACAAAGAAGGGGGCACCGTCAATGAGGGGCCCGAAGACATGAAAAACCGTGGCCGGGGTGCTATAATAAGCGATCCGCAGGGTGCACAACTTTTAGTGATGCACGCAATAGGTGGAGACCCGGAGGATAAAGAACCGGCTTTGGGGTCATGGCTTTGGCACGAACTGTGGAGCAATGATACCGAGGCGTCTTTAGCCTTTTATCAAAAATTGGTTGGATACGATTATTTCGGTGAAATGGACGATTACCTGGTCTTGACGAGAGGTGAACAATGGCGCGCGGGTATCCGCTACTCATCCGACAGTGATCTCGAGATGCGCTGGGTGCCGGTCGTCCGGGTTGCTGACACTGAAGACATGGCCGCACGGGCCAAAAAGTTAGGGGGAAAGGTCCTGGTAGAACCCATGGCCACAGACAATGGTGGCAGCGTGGCATTATTGTCTGATCCGTCTGGCGCTTTTTTAATTGTCCAGTACTGGCCGGCAAACCTTTTTGAGCAGGAGAAATAGCCATGGGAAAATATATAGTACTCGCAATCGGATGTGGCGTTTTCATAATGACACTCTTTTTAGGTGGCTGTGTCGCTTCAGGGGGCTACTCCTCCGGCTATTACCGGGGCTATTATGATCCTTATCCAGGCTGGGGAAGAAGAGACTTTTATTATGGTCATAGACCCAATCGACCCAATAACAGACCGCCTCAAATCGGACCCCCCGGAGGACCGGGTGGACGGCCGCCGAGTATGGGGCGACCTGTAAATCTTCCTTCCAGACCGGCTAACAGACCAAGGCCGACCCCAAGGCCTGCGCCCGCTCGATCACCCCGTGGTCGCAAATAATAACGAGGTTGTCCGATAAGTTGCTGGACAAAACAGTATTATTGAACCGTTCCTTTCGCGTAGTTTTTAAATCGTTGCAATAGGCCGCCCTATTCACCAAGACTTTTTATTGACGATAGGCCCGATTAATGTGATCCCTTCGCGATATTATTGATCTGGCAACTCAATATACAGGCTCACGTCATTCCGGCAGATCTCGGATCAAGTCCGCGAGGGATCTCGTTGCAAACCCGGTCAGTTGCGAAAAAGATTCCGGCCTCCGCCGGAATGACCGCCTTGGGACATTTAATTGCCAGTTTATTATTTATGCAGCATGAGGATTTATCCAAACACGACAGAAGATGCACGACTATTTTAAATAAGGAGAAACACAATGTCGAGGCACGGTATGCAGCTTGGGTTTTTGAAGTTCGTTATTCTTCTCGTTGCCGTCACAGTGGTTATGCCGACGCCGTTTTTAACGGCGGCCGAAGACGGCACCTTTACCGGCACCTGGATCGCCAGCGGTGAGCGACAGGTGCAGGATTTCGTTGAAGGACGCGAAGTGTTCACCTTCCGCGTGAAAGGGCATGTCAATCTCAAAGACGGTCTCGGCGAAGTGGCCGATTTCTGGTCGGCCTGTTCGGGCCTGTGGGACGCCGAGACCGGCAGCACCGCACGCTGCGTCTGGCGCGGCCTGGAGGGTCAGAAAGTCTTCATCGTCATGAATAGGCAACCGCTTAAAGAAGGCGCTCAGGTGACCGGGGAAATCATCGGAGGCACCGGCAAGCTGGAGGGCATTGAGGGCGCCTTCACCTTTACCTGGGCCACTGTATTCATCGATGAAGATAACAACACGCTGACGGGGCATACGGAGAATATCTCCGGGACCTACCGCCTCCCCTGAAACACTTCCGCCACAGATGTTGGCCGCCGAAACGAAACCGTCATAGGTTTACCTACCGAAAGGAAATAAACGATGTGGATCATCGAACTTCTGGTCGTCTTGTTCTTCATCTGGCTGGGTGCCCGTCTGGGGAGCATCGGCATCGGGTTTGCCGGTGGCTTCGGCGTGCTGGTTCTGGCGCTGGGTTTCGGCCTCAAACCGGGCAGTATCCCGATTGACGTCATCCTGATCATCATGTCCGTCATTGCCGCCATCGCTGCCATGCAGGTGGCCGGCGGGCTCGATTATATGGTGTTTCTGGCGGAAAAGGTTCTCAGGAGCAACCCCAAGTACATCACTTTCCTGGCACCGATGGTAACCTATACCATGACCGTCTTTGCCGGTACCGGACTCACGGCCTTCTCCACCCTGCCGGTGATTGCCGAAATCGCCAAAGAAAAAGGGATACGCCCGTCGCGTCCGCTGGCCATTGCCACTGTGGCCTCCCAGATTGCCATCACGGCCTCGCCCATTTCGGCGGCCGTCATCTTCTTTGCCAGTGAGTTGGAAAAACTCGGCATCAGTTACATCCAGCTGTTGATGATCAGTATCCCCAGTTCGTTTACAGCCTGCATGCTGGGGGCCATCGTCACGAATTTTCTGGGTAAGGAGCTCAAAGATGACCCCATCTACCAGGAACGCCTGGCCCAGGGGCTGGTCAAAAAAGCATCGGCGACCCAGGGGCGTGAGATCAAACCCGGCGCCAAGGCCTCCGTTCTGGTTTTCCTGCTGGGGTTGATCTTCGTGGTCTGCTACGCATCGGCCATCAGCAGCAGTGTGGGCCTGATCAAATCCCCGGTCCTGCCGCGCGACGAGGCCATTATGACCATCATGTTGACCGTGGCCGCGTTGATCGCCCTGATCTGTAAAATCAAGACCAATGACGTCGTAAATGCGGCCACGTTCAAATCCGGCATGAGCGCCTGCGTTTGCGTGCTGGGCGTGGCCTGGCTGGGCACCACCTTCGTGTCGGCCCACATCGACCAGATCAACGTGTTGGCCGGATCCATCCTCGAAACCAAGCCCTGGCTGCTGGCCGTGGTGCTGTTTTTCGCCGCCATGCTGCTCTACTCCCAGGCGGCCACCACCAAGGCCCTGATGCCGGCCGCGCTGGCCCTGGGCATCAGCCCGGTGTCGGCCATCGCGTCCTTTGCCGCAGTCGGTTCCCTGTTCGTATTGCCGACCTACCCGACCCTGCTGGCGGCCGTGGAATTTGACGACACGGGCTCGACCCGCATCGGCAAATACGTCTTCGACCACCCGTTTCTGATTCCAGGGGTCACCACGATCTCCCTGGCCGTGGTGCTGGGGTTCTTGATCGCCCCGCTGGTGATCTGACCCCCTAACAAAAACAGATCAACCGTTTCACAAGAGACAACCAATGACATCCATAGAGGAGAGCTAACATGAGCCCAGTGAATACCGAACAACTTATCAAAGAGGCGGCCCACCGCATGGGAATATCGCAGGAAGATATGCAGACCTATTTTGACCGGGGAACCATGGAGCGCTACGAACCTGAAGCGTGGCTGTTTCATGAATCAACCCCGCGCCAGTGGGCCGGGGTGGTAATGGAAGGGGAAGTCGCCATTACACGGGGCCAGCACGGCAGCACCCGGCATGTCGCTGTTTTGGGTGCCGGGGCCCTGATCAGCGAGAGCGCCCTGCTGGACGAACTGCCCCACTCCACCGGCGCCCTTACACGCCAGGGGGCCACCATCTGGCAGATCTCCCGGGAGAACATCGACAGCTTCCGCCAGGAAAACCCGGATGTCTTCTACCGCATCGTAGCGCGCACGGCCCAGCGCATCAGCGATCGCCTGCGGACGGTATCCGCCCGCCTGGCGGGGGTTGCAGAACCGGGACACCTGATCGAGGGGGTGCGCGTGGAGCACGACTCCCTGGGCGAGCGGGAGCTGCCCAACGACGTCTACTACGGAGTGCAAACCCAACGGGCCCTGGAAAATTTTTCTATTTCAGGGATCCGGCTGCACAATTTCGAACACATGATCGAGGCCCTGGCCTTTGTCAAAAAAGCGGCCGCCCTGGCCAACGGAGAACTGGATGTCCTGAACGAGGTGCAAACCAAAGCCATCTGCGACGCCTGCGACGAGTTGCTGAGCGGCAAACTGCATGAGCACTTCGTGGTGGACATGTTCCAGGGAGGGGCGGGAACCTCCACCAACATGAACGCCAACGAGGTGATCGCCAACCGTGGCTTGGAACTCATGGGCCATGCGAAGGGGCAGTATGAGCACCTGCATCCCAACGACCACGTGAACGGATCCCAGTCCACCAATGACGCCTACCCGACCTCCATCAAGCTGGCGGTCCTTCTCTCTCTGCAGGATCTCTTGGGCGCCATGACCCAGCTGCGGGAAGCCCTGCAGGCCAAAGGAGACGAATTTGCCGATGTGCTGAAAATGGGGCGCACCGAAAACCAGGATGCCGTGCCTATGACCCTGGGCCAGGAGTTCAGCGCCTATGCCGAAATGATTGGCAGCGCCATGGCGGCCTTAAGGCGCAACTCGGAAGAGTTCCTCTTCATCAACATGGGCGCCACGGCCATCGGCACAGGTTTGAACAGCCCGCCGGGCTACGCCGACCTGGTGACCGAAAAACTGCGAGAGGTTAGCGGGTTCCAGGTGCAGAAGGCCGACAACCTGGTGGAAGCCACTCAGGACTGCGGCGCCTTTGCCCAGATGTCGGGCACCCTCAAGCGGGCCGCCGTGCAGATCTCCAAGATCTGTAACGACCTGCGCTGGCTGTCGTCGGGACCGCGCTGCGGGCTGAACGAAATCAATCTGCCCCCCATGCAGCCGGGCTCCTCCATCATGCCGGGCAAAGTCAACCCGGTGATCCCTGAGCTGGTCAACCAGATCTGCTACCAGATCATCGGCTACGACGCGATTGTCTCCATGGCGGCCGAAGCCAGCGAACTGGAGCTCAACATGGCCGAACCGGTCATGGCCTATGATCTCCTGCACGGGTTGATGATTTTGAAGAACGCCTGCATCACGCTGACCAGCCGCTGCATCCAGGGCATCACGGCCAATCGCGAGGTCTGCCGGAGCTATGTGGAACGCAGCATCGGTTTGGTGACGGCCCTCAACCCGGTGCTGGGGTATGAAAAATCGGCCTCCATCGCCAAGGAGGCCCTCAATACCGGCGGCAATGTCTATGACCTGGTGCTCGAAAAGGGCTGGCTGTCCAAGGAACAGCTCGACGACATGCTCAAGCCCGAAAACATGACCGATCCGCGGCAGATTCCCAAATCGTGATGGAGGCTTTCCTTCCGATTCTGGCCGTTGCGTTAGCGCTGGTTGAAATCCTGGGGATTCTGGCGGCCGTGCATTCGGTGATGTACACCAGAACCTCCCAGGGTGCGGTCGCCTGGGCCATTGCGCTGATAACCCTGCCGTTCGTCACCCTGGTGCCGTACGCCATTTTCGGGCGTAACAAGTTTAATGGCTATGTTGACATGCGCAGCCGGCGGGACGCGCGTCTTCACAATCTCTGCGGGCAATTACAAACCAGAGCGCGGGACAGCGACCTGATCCGCGCACCGGCGTCGGATGCCGACCGGGCCCTGGTGAAGCTCGCCCGCATGCCCATCCTGGGGTTCAACCGAAGCCGGCTGCTGGTGAACGGACAGACGACCTTCGATCATCTCTTCGAAGACCTCGATGCCGCTCGATCGTATATCCTGGTGCAATTTTATATCGTCAACGACGACCTCCTCGGCCGCCGGCTGAAAGAGGGTCTCCTTCGAAAAGCACAAAACGGGGTCGGCGTCTATTTTCTCTATGACGAAATCGGCAGCTATCAATTGCCGGGCGGCTATCTGCGAGAAATGCAGCAGGCCGGCATCCAGGTATCCGCCTTTCACAGCACCCGGGGTAAAACCAATCACTTTCAACTCAATTTCCGCAACCACCGTAAAATCGTCGTGATCGACGGCGCAACCGCTTATGTGGGCGGCCACAACGTTGCCGATGAATACCTGTCGCGCCATCCCAGATTCGGGCACTGGCGCGACACCCACGTGAAAATCGAGGGGCCCGTCGTCAAGGCCATTCAGTTCTTCTTTGTCGAAGACTGGCACTGGGCCACCTCAAAGATACCCGATCTTGATTGGGAAATGACTCCCAGCCGGGAGGGGGCGGAGAACGCCCTGGTGGTCGCCTCGGGACCGGCGGATGCGCTGGAGACCTGCGGCCTCATGTTCACCCAGATCATCCATATGGCCAGAGAACGGATCTGGATCGCCAGTCCTTATTTCGTGCCGGACGCCCAGATTTTAGGCGCCCTCAAACTGGCGGCCTTGCGGGGGGTGGATGTGCGTATTCTGCTCCCCGAGAAGCCGGACCACCGCACGGTGCATCTGGCGTCTTTTTCCTATTATCCCAAAACACTGCCGGTGGGCATCAAGCTCTACCGCTATACGGTCGGCTTTCTGCACCAGAAGGTCTTTCTGGTGGACGATACCTGCGCCGCCGTGGGCACCGCCAATCTGGACAACCGCTCATTCCGCTTGAACTTTGAGATGACCCTGTTAAATTATGATGCGGGCTTTGTCCGGGCGGTGGCAACCATGCTCGGCGAAGACTTCGAACACAGCCGCCGGGTTGCGCTGGAAGAGTTTACGGCACGCGCCTTCGTGTTCAAACTCGCGGTGCAGTCGGCACGCCTGCTGGCACCGATCCTCTGAGAGACGGTCCATCATAATTTGAGGTCATCGCGTTGGCCAGGAAACGGTTTTCGCTATCGGCAGTACCTTTATGGAAGCTCCGCCTTAGTGCCGACAAAGACCTTGAAACCATTATGGGAGAAAAGGGAATGAAAAAAGTTTTCGCAATGCTGGTTCTTATGGCATTTCTGCTGTTCCCGCCCATGCTTCAAGCGGGTGAACTCCAGCAGATCCAGGGAAGGGGGGTGATCACCGTCTCGCTGAACAGGGATTATCCACCCTTTTCCATGGAAAAGGAGGGAACGGTCTTCGGACTGGATGTGGACCTGGCCCATCTCATGGCGGAAATGCTCGGTGTGAAAGTGGCGTTTATCCGACCGGAAACCTATGATCAGCAGATCCCAAAACTGCTGGCCGGCGAATCGGACATCATCATGGCGGCCATGACCCGCACGATGGAAAGAGCGCTGCAGGTCAATTTCTCCAGTCCCTATTTTGAGGTCAGCCAGGCGGCCCTGGTCCGGCGGGACAAAGTCCCCATGGACGCCGGCGCCTACTTCGACCTGCTGCGCATCGAGGGCCTCCGGCTGGGCGTCAAGACCGGCACCACCCATGAAGCCTTCGCCCAGGCGCTTTTCCCGACAGATCGCATCAAGGGGTATCCCACGGCAAACGCGGCGGCTGATGCGATGGTCGCGGGAGAAGTCGACGCCATGGTGGCGGATTCCCCCTTTGTACAGGTCTGGCGCAATACCCATGTTCAGCACTATCCCAAAATCACGGCCCTTCTCGAGCCGGTTACGCGCGAGTTTTATGCCTTTGCCATCCGCAAAGGGGATCCGGATTTCTTGAACTGGCTCAACCTGTTTGTAGAACAGATCCGCACCGATGGCACACTGGATCTCCTCAAATACGAGTACTTCGAAAAAATGGCCTGGGCTGCCGAAAAAGGGATGCCCGAGGAGCGCCTGTCACGGCCTAAGTACCTGCAGAACCGTTTTATCGCCAACAAGAAGGCCATGATCGAACAGCGCCGCAAAGCCTACCAGGAGAAAGGCGCGAACTATGAATAGAATCGTTTGCTTGGCACTGATCGACAGGGCGTTGACCCCGATGAGGAGACCTTTATGAAACTATTGGACTGGTACTTCAAACCCAACCTGCTGGTGCGCATCCTTTTAGGGCTGGTTTTAGGGGCGGTCTGCGGACTGGCCTTCGGTCCGGCCATGGCGTGGGTCACGCCTTTCGGCGAAATTTTCATCCGCTTGCTCAAAATGATCGTCATGCCGGTCATCATTTTCACACTGACCGTCGGCGCCGCCAGTGTTCACCCGGCGCAGCTGGGACGGGTGGGGGTCAAAGCCCTGATGATCTATTTGGTCACCACCGCTTTCGCGGTGGGTTTCGGCCTGATCTGCGGCAATATCTTCCAGCCGGGTAAGGGCATGACGATCGCCGCACCGGCTGTCGAGGGTGTCAAAGCCGATGTGGCGACGCCATCGCTCATCGACACCCTGATAAACGTGGTGCCAGTCAATCCTTTTGGCGCCATTACCGATGGCAATGTGCTGCCGGTGATCTTCTGTTGTCTTCTTTTCGGCATTGGTTTGGCTTATGCCCGAAACAGCGAAGATGAGCAGGTTCAAGAGTCCGGTGAAACCGTGTTCCGCTTTTTTAACGGCGGTGCCGAAATCATGTACATGGTGGTGCACTGGATTCTGCAGTATGCCCCCATCGGGGTGTTTGCCCTGATCGCGGACGTTTTCGGCAAACAGGGCGCCGAGGCCTTCGGGCCGTTGGGGTGGACGACCCTGGCGATCTATCTGGCGTTTGTCGGACATATGCTGGTGATCTACGGCGGCTTGCTGCTGATCTATGGTTTGTCCCCGCTGGCCTTTTACAGCAAAGCCAAAGCGGCTATCGTCACCGCCTTCGTAACCCGCAGCAGCGGCGGGACCTTGCCGGTAAGCATGGAAACAGCCGGCCAGAAAATGGGCATCTCCCAGGGCGTTTACTCCTTTTCCCTGCCCCTGGGGGCCACCATCAATATGGACGGAACAGCCATCTATCAAGGCGTCTGCGCCATTTTCGTCGGGTTTGCCATCGGCGCCCCGCTGACCTTCGCCCAGCAGATGACCATTATCGCCACCTCGCTGTTGGCCTCTATCGGCACGGCGGGTGTGCCTGGCGCCGGTGCCATCATGCTGATGATGGTGCTCGAATCGGTGGGACTGAAGGTGGAACCGGGATCACCCGTGGCCATGGCCTATGCCATGATCTTCGGTATCGACGCCCTGCTGGATATGGGACGGACGGCCTGCAACGTCACCGGGGACCTGACCGTCACCTGTCTTGTCGCCAAATCCGAGAATCAAATGGATATGTCGAAATGGCGCGACGAAAAGCCCCCCTCCCCGTCAAAGGGATCCGTTTTGGATATGTCACCGGAAAATCCGTGATGCAACGATTCGTCATTGCCACAAAAGCCGAAATTGGAAAACCATGCATATAAAAGGGAAAGTTATCATCGTCACAGGAGCGGCCGGCGGTATCGGCCGAGCCCTTGCGAAACGATTCCAGGATGAAAACGCGGCAGCTGTCGTTGTCTGCGATATCGACGCCCAGGGAATTCGCCGCGTTGCCGACGAGATCGGCGGCTTGGCCGCCGTCTGCGACGTTAGCGATTTTAACGGGGTGAAACAAGTGGTGGAGGATACCGAAAAACGTTTCGGGCGCGTCGATCTCTATTGCGCCAACGCCGGCATTCTCGTGAAAGGCGGCTTGGAAGCATCGGATGATACCTGGCAGAGGGTCATGGACATCAACCTCATGGCCCATGTCCACGCCGCCCGGGCCTGCCTGCCGGGCATGATTGCCCGGGGTGGCGGCGCATTTCTGAACACGATTTCCGCGGCCGGACTGCTCAGTCAGATCGGGGCGGTCACCTACACGGTAAGCAAACACGCGGCGCTGGGGTTTGCCGAATGGCTGGCCATCACCCACGGCCACCAGGGCATTCAAGTTACCGTACTCTGCCCGCAGGCCGTGCAGACGCCCATGATCGACCATGTGCCCGACGGCGGTGTCGCCGGTCTCGACGGCGTCGCCACGCCGGCCCAAGTCGTCGACTGTGCCGTCCAGGCGCTTGAGGGAAAACGCTTCATGGCGCTCCCGCATCCCAAGGTAAAGGAATACTTTCAGCATAAGGCCGCCGATCACGACCGCTGGATTGGCGCCATGCAGCGGCTGCGGTGCAAATTTCCCGAAGGATAGTCAATCAGAGCAATAACAGGAGGACGATATGGTTCAATATATCGCCGATCGCAGGGATGTCGACTTTATCCTGCACGAACAATTACAGGTGGAAACCCTCAGCCAGCATGCCACGTTTGCCGAATTCAACCGCAAAACCGTGGATATGATCGTTTCCGAGGCCCGCCAACTGGCAATCAAGGAACTTCTCCCTCTCCAGAAAATCGGCGATGAAGAAGGGTGCCGGTTTGCAGATGGCCATGTGACGGTGCCGGAAGCCTTTCACCGGGCCTACCGGCTGCTTTGCGAGGGGGAGTGGATCGCTATGTGTGACGATGCCCGGTGGGGTGGGCAGGAGATGCCCCAGGCCGTGGCCCAGGCAGCCTACAATTACTTCTTAGGGGCCAACTATCCCTTCATGACCTACGCCACCCTGACCCACGGGGCGGGCAAACTGGTGGAAGTTTTCGGAACGGACAAGCAGAAAAAGCTTTTCCTGGAAAAAATGTATGCCGGGGCGTGGGGCGGCACCATGCTCCTGACGGAGCCCGAGGCCGGGTCGGATGTCGGGGCCCTCACCACCTCGGCCGTTAAAAATGACGACGGCACTTATTCCCTGACCGGCAACAAGATCTTCATCACCTGCGGTGAAAACGACCTGGTGGACAACATCATCCACCCGGTCCTGGCCCGGATCGAGGGGGCGCCCGAAGGCACCCGCGGCATTTCTCTTTTTCTGGTGCCGAAATTCTGGGTCGAAGACGACGGCCGCATCGGTGATCGCAACGACATCGTCTGCACCGGTATCGAAGAGAAAATGGGCATCCACGGCAGTGCCACCTGCTCCATGGCACTGGGGGACAAGGGGTGCTGCCGGGGCCTGCTGCTGGGAGAGGAAAACAGGGGCATGGCCGCCATGTTCGTCATGATGAACGAAGCCCGCCTGGGCGTCGGTATGCAGGGCTTCGGGTGTGCCTCCGCGTCATACATCAATGCCCTGAACTACGCCCGGGAACGCATCCAGGGCAAGCCTCTTACGACCAACGGCAACGGCGCCGCGCCGAGCGCCATCATCCGCCACCCGGACGTACGGCGCATGCTCCTCACCATGAAAGCCTACACCGAGGGCATGCGCAGCCTCCTTTACTATGTGGCCTTCTGCGAAGACCTGTCCCGGGTCCACTGCGGCAATGGCGAGCAGGCCAAATACCAGGGCCTGATCGACCTCCTGATCCCCATCGCCAAGGGCTATGTCACGGACAAGTCCTTTGAAGTCTGCAACCACGGGGTTCAGGTTTTCGGCGGGTACGGCTACACCCGGGAGTACCCCCAGGAACAGCTGTTGCGCGACTGCAAGATCACCCAGATCTACGAGGGCACCAACGGCATTCAGGCCATGGACCTGGTCGGCCGAAAGCTCGGTCTCAAGGGGGGGCAGGCCTTCCAAGACCTAATGGTGGAAATCGACCAAACAGTGGAGGCCGCCGGCCGTATTCCCGTCCTCCAGGACCTGGCCTTCCGCGTCGAGGCGGGGGCCCACAAATTGAAGGCCGTGGCCCATCATATCGGCAACAAGCTTCAGTCCGAACAGATGCCAATGGCGTTTGCCTTCGCCTGCCCGTTCATGGAAGCGGCCGGCGATACCGTGATGGCCTGGATGCTCCTGTGGCGGGCGGTGGTCGCTCACGACAAGTCCGCCAAGGGGGCAAAAAAGAAAGACCAGGCCTTCTACGACGGGCAGCTCAAAAGCGCTCAATTCTTTATCAACACGCAGCTTCCCGTTACAATGGGTAAAATGGAGGCCATTCTATCCGACGATGATGCCGTGTTGGCCATCGCCGAAGAATCTTTTGGCGGGAAATAACCGTGACTATGGAAAATCGATGAACCGCATCCTGGCGGTCGTCTTGTTCAGGCTCCTGGCCGGGGTTCAGCAGATCCTCGTCCGCGGGCACCGATCCATCGACTGGCTGATCGGCAAATCCGACGGCCTGGGCCATTTTGTGGCGACCCGGCTCCTGGTGAAATAGACGCGTTCGCATGAAAATGGTTTAAACTAACCCGTGAAAAACAATCCAATATCTGCGGGCATGGGGAATGTGGCCATGGCATGGATGCCTCTATGGCGAGCAACGCACGGCACCCCTTGTGGAAAAGAAAGACCAGGATTTTTACATGGGGCCGCCACGGACGGCCCGATTCTCCATCAACACTGTTCTGCCGGTCACTTTGGGAAAAATTGCGGCAATTATGTCGGAGGACAACCGCATCGTTGAGATGGCAGGTAAATCATTCGGTGGGAAGTAAATAAAGAGAGGAAACAGCATGCTCAGTTTTTCACTTGAAGGAAAAATTGCCGCAATCACTGGCGCCAGCAGAGGCATTGGCGAGGCGATTGCCAAAACATTGGCAGAATATGGGGCCCATTGTATCCTGGTAAGCCGAAAAATAGAAGGTCTTGAGGTGGTGGTGAACAACATCGTCGCGTCCGGTGGCAAGGCTGAGGCCCACGCCTGCCATACGGGATACAAAGATCAAATTGCGGGGCTTTTCGATAAAATTGAGGGGAAGCATGGCCGTCTGGATATTTTGATCAACAACGCCGCCACGAATCCTCACTATGGCCCTATGATCGACGCCCAGGAACCTGCCTGGGATAAAACTTTTGAGGTCAACCTCAAAGGGCCGTTTTTCATGATACAGCACGCTGCGCGTTTGATGAAAGTCTCCGGCGGGGGCGCCATCGTCAATGTTTCCTCCATCAATGCGGTGACGCCCATGCACTACCAGGGCATCTACGCCATCACTAAAGCCGGCCTGGTGTCTATGACCAGGGGCTATGCCAAGGAACTGGCTGGCGACAATATACGCGTAAACGCCCTGCTTCCAGGATTAACAGCAACCAAGCTTGCAAGCGCTCTGACCGAAGATGTTGAACTGGTTAATTCAATTCCCATGAAGCGGGCGGCCCAGCCATGGGAAATGGCCGGGGCCGTTCTCTACTTGGTTTCCGATGCATCATCCTATGCTACAGGCACCAGCATCATCTGCGATGGGGGGCTAACCGCATGAAAAGGAAGGCCCTGGAATAATTCTTACACGTAAATATCGGGCGTGTGGCCATGAGACGTGGAAAGGAACGGCTTGGGATGACGTCGAGGTCTTGACCGGGAAAATGATGAAACCGACCCAAAGCCGCCAGAAGACGATCCTGATCGGTAAGTGCGTGGTCAAAACTAACAAGGACCACCCTGATATCACGGAAATGATCGCAGTGAATGGGGGTGCCCGTCCCTACCCAATGATATTCAAAAAACGCTGGTCAAGGCCGGCAATTTCCTTCGGACGGAAGACATATTCGATGCGGAGGGATTGGCCCATCAAAAGGGCATCGCCGATAAACAGCACAAACAAAAGACCTGACCCCACCTACTGCCTGCAACACCAACGACGGGGATATCCTTCGGGATTCGCAAGCTGCATCGCGACCGTTTGCGTCACCGTCCGAAATTTGACTTTATTCGGATTCACCCCTAATAAAGAATCACATCTTTATTTTGAGGGCGTGACATGACCAGTCAAACCAAATCGACCGTGCCAGCACGGGCCGCCAATGCCCGCCGACCCCTGCAGGGTATATTTGGCGTAATCCTTTTCGCCATCATGACACTGTCGGGCACTTTGACGCTAGCTAAACCTGCTGATGCGGCCGAGGCAGACCCGGTAAACGTCGTGGGCCGCTGGATGCGAGCGGATGGCGGGTACGTCCTGCAGTTGAGCAATCCCACCTTTGACGGCCGGTTAACGGCGGCTTATTTTAACCCGCGGCCGATCAATGTTGCGCGCTCGGGATGGAAGCTTGAAGAAGGCTACTTGTTAGTGCTTGTCGAATTACGTGACGAGGGCTATCCCGGGAGCGCCTACACGCTGGCCTACCAGCTAGACACCGACCGGCTGGTGGGCCTCTATTTTCATGCGGGCACGCAGCAGCAGTTTGACGTGGTGTTCGAACGGATAAAATAAACAGGCCTGGATTCCGGATTTCGCCGGAATGACAGAACAACGGAGAAGGAATTTTATAAATAACTTGGCATTGAAAAGTTATTTCATCCAAATGGGCGCAAGACTCAATCCCTCCAAGTTCTACCCCGTTTATTGCCCCACAAGGGAAAGAAACGCATATTCTATAGGGGATACAAGTCAAATAGACTAGTGCTTACATGGATTCAGAACTCCCCGGAGAAAAACGAACCGCGCCCCATCCTGGTGACAGCGATTCGGCTATCCCCTATGTCGTTATCAACGGCACCATCGTGGTCCAGGACACCGCCCTGCTGAAAGAGATTTTCTCCGGCCAGCCTGTTTACGATCCGATCCGGGTGGTCTGAAGCCGGTGAACATGAAACGGGAGAAGATGAATCATGACGGAAGGGCCTATTACCGCAGGGATGGTGATGACCCTGCACGTCCTCGTCCAGATCGCGCTCATCGTGCGAGTGCTGCTGCGGCCTCATCGGGAGCCGGCCTCGCGGATCGCCTGGATCGTGGTCATCATGGTCTTGCCGGTCGCCGGGATCGTAGCTTACATCCTGCTGGGGGAAACGAACATCGGCCGGCGCCGCATTGCCCGGATGCAAGCGGTTCTCGCAAGGCTGCCGGATGTGGCCGACACACCGGGGATGGAGGCGGCGACTGTGCAGGCCGATGTGCCACCGCACTATGCGCACCTGTTTCAAGCCGGAAGAACGGTCAACGGATTCGACCCGGTCGGCGGCAACCGGGCCCGGCTAATGCCGGACGCGAACGCGACCATCGAACGCATGGTGGTCGACATCGATGCGGCTCAAGACCATGTCCACCTGTTGTTCTACATCTGGCTGCCGGACAACAACGGGTGCAAGGTGGTCGAAGCGCTGAAGCGGGCCGCGTCACGCGGCGTCACCTGCCGGGCCATGGTGGACGGCCTGGGCTCACGCACTATGATCCATTCGACACACTGGCAGGCCATGCGCCAAGCGGGCGTCCACCTGGGCGTTGCCCTTCCCATCGGCAATCTCTTGCTGCGTTCCCTGAAGGGCCGCATCGATCTGCGCAACCACCGCAAGATCGTGGTGATCGACAACCACATCACCTATTGCGGCAGCCAGAACTGCGCCGACCCGGAATTTCTGATCAAGGCCAAGTATGCCCCCTGGGTGGACGCCGTCATGCGCTTCGAAGGCCCCATCGCCCGCCAGAACCAACACCTCTTTGTCGCTGACTGGATGGCCGAGACGGGCGAAGAGATCAGCCAACTGCTAAGGCGGCCTGTCCCGCCGATGATGCCCGGGCTGACGGCACAGGTCATCGGAACCGGACCGACGATTCGCCATTCGGCCATGCCGGAGATGTTCGAGTTGCTGATGTACACTGCCCGGCGCGAGCTGCTGATCACGACCCCCTACTACGTCCCCGACGAGTCCATGCAGGCCGGGTTGTGTGCCAGCGCCCGCCGCGGGGTCGCTACGACGATCATTTTCCCGGCGCGCAACGACTCCTGGATCGTCGGTGCGGCCAGTCGCAGCTATTATGCCGATCTGCTCGCGGCCGGCGTCCGCATCTTCGAATACGAGGGCGGGCTGCTGCACACCAAGTCCCTGACCCTGGACGGCGACATCACGCTGATCGGTTCGGCCAACATGGATCGCCGCAGCTTCGAGCTCAATTACGAGAACAACATCCTGTTCTGCGACCGGTCGTTGACGGCCGAGATGCGTCAACGCCAGGAAAGCTACATTGCCCAGTCCAAGCAGGTTTCCGGCGATATGGTGGCCCACTGGACCTGGCGCCAGCGCCTTGCGAACAACACCATTGCCATGCTAGGGCCCGTGTTGTAAATCGATAGCGATGTTTCGCTAAGGTATTTCGACGGCATTATCCGTCGTCGCCGTATGACAATACGTCTCCCCTACTTTGACCATGCCACCCGCCGGTGGGTCATTAAAAAGAAAGACAGAACGCGATGCGTTGGAAATGGATCATAGGGAGTGTTGCCATTCTGATCATCGCCCTGATGGTGACGGTCTATGCCGTGCTGGCCAGCTACGATTACAACAAACTCAAGCCGCGCTTGGCGCAGTTGGTAAAGGATGCCACCGGCCGTGAATTAACCCTGGGTGGGCAAGTCGACGTCGCGATCGGGTTTTGGCCCGCGCTCGTGGTGACGGAGGTTACCTTGGCCAACGCCTCCTGGGGCTCACAGCCGCAAATGATCAAAGTCGATAAACTTGAGGCGCAATTGCGGCTGCTACCCCTGTTGCTTAGAAAGGTTCAGCTGAAGCGTATCGGTCTTACCGGTGTCGATGTGCTGCTGGAGACGGATCCCAACGGACAAGGCAATTGGGACGTCATCACCAGTGGCAGCCCGGTTGGGGAAACGGGCGCTTCAAAACCCAAGGCTATCGAAATCGACGCTCTGCGTATCGAGAAAGCCCAGCTTACATTTCACGAGGGTAGGACGGGCGCTTCAAAACGATACACCCTGACCCGCCTCGATCTGGCCAGGAAGGCAACGGACGATGAACTCGCGCTCGATCTGAAGGCCGATTACAACGGGCAGCCGATTTCACTTTCCGGAAAAACCGGGCTGATAGGCATCTTATTTGCGCACCGTCGCTTTCCACTTGAGCTATCGGGAACTTTCTCGAACGCAAAAGTCGAGATTGCCGGCGCGATTGATGACGTTCTTAATCTTCAGGGCATTGCGCTTAGGGCCCATGCGTCCGGGACCGATCTCGCGGCACTGAAAATTGATAAGAATATCCCGCTGCCCGGAACCAGCGTGTTCGATGTCACGGGACTATTGAAGGGTTCCAAGGAATCTTTAGCCCTGCAAGACATCGATGGGAATCTCGCGGGAAGCGGCGTCAACCTGGCTTTCAGCGGCAATGTCGGCAACGTGATCGTATTCAGCGGCGTAGACCTCCATCTGAAGGGCTCCGGCAAGGACTTATCACGGGTCGGGGCGATGATTGAAGAAAAACTGCCGGTCACGGATGAGTTTGCTATTGAAGGACGTCTAACGGGCGCTGGCAAGGCCTTATCGTTAGAGGGCGCTCAAGGCAACGCCCGCCGGGGCAGCCTGCGCTTCACGGTAAACGGCGCGGTTCAGGATTTCTTCGCCCTCAAGGGCATGGACCTGCTGTCCAGTTTGAACGGCAAGAAGCTGGCCGAGTTCGGTGACATGATTGGCGTAAAACTTCCGGAAACCGATGAATTCGAGATTCAGGGCCGACTGACCGGCTCAACCGATGCGCTTGCGCTGCAGGCGGCCAAGGCCAGCGCCGGGCAGGGTAGTATGCGCCTCACCTTGGCGGGGGCGGTCAAAGATCTGCTCACCCTCAAGGGCATGGACCTGCAGTCACGGTTGACCGGCAAGGAACTGGCTGACCTGGGGCCGCTTTTCGGGGCAACGCTGCCCGAGCTCGGCCCCTTCGATGTCAACACGCAATTGACGGGCTCTGCCAGCACCCTTTCGTTCAATGCGCTTGCGGCCGATATCGACAAGAGCGACTTCAAGGGCGTGGCCAAAGTGACGTGGCAGCAAAAACCGGCGATCACCTTACAACTTACATCGTCGCTGGTGGATTTCACATCCTTGCTGAAAAGTTTTGAGAAGGACGAAACAGAGCCCGCGAATAAAGAGAAGCAAAAGCAGCGTTTGTTCTCCGATGATCCCCTGCCTTTCGATGTTCTCCAAGCAGTGAACGCCGATATCGTGATGAAGGCCGAGAACATCCAGGCCAAAAATGCGCGTTTCAAGTTCGGCCACCTGGTCCTGAAACTCGTGGACGGAAGTTTCCGTATCGATAAGCTCGAGGGGACGTATAAAGACACCAAATTTTCGGGCAATGGACACATCACGCATGGGACACCGACCCGGATTGCCACCAAATTCATCGTCCAGGATTTCGACCTCGGAAGCTTTCTCAAAGAAACCGGGGTGAGCGACCAGGTCCGGTCGCATATCGATATCGCCGCTGAATTAGAGAGCCGGGGGGATTCGGAGCAAATCCTCATGGCCCATCTCGACGGCACCATCGGTGCGGTCATGGGAGAGGGCTACCTGACCAAATATCTCAATATGCTCTCCGTGAATCTCAGCCAGAAAGTTCTCTCCTTCTGGAACTGGGCGCGGCAACATCGCGACCAGGCCGAGCAAATCAATTGCGCGGTGGTCCAATTCGATATCAAGGAAGGTGTCGCCACCAGCCAGGCCTTTGTGTTCGACAGCCAGCTGGCTGTCCTGACTGGCAAAGGCGAAATCAACCTGGGCACGGAACAGATTGATTTTCTACTCGTGCCGAACGCCAAAGACCCCGCCCTCTTGAGCCTTTCGACCAACCTGCGGGTCAGTGGTTCGATTACGGACCCCGCCGTAAGTCTGGACAAACGATCATTATTGACCCAGGGCGCCTGGGCGCTGAGCAGCCTGGCGGTGGGGCCGGTGGGGTTGCTGGCGCCCTTTGTACACCTGGGCGCGCACAAAGCGCATCCTTGCGACATTAAAGGCATCGGACAAATCGAGGGAATGAGGGACTAGGTGCGCAGGTCCCTTCCCAGGTCCCAGGACGCAATTCCGGAGGGAGAGATTTTCTTCAAAAGGATTAAATTATGGTGAAATACCATCGTTATTTACTAAGCCTATGCATCGGGTTTCTTGTCTGCTGCCTGCCGGTATCGGCGATTGGCGGCGATGCCAAAGGGGGAAGTTTGGTCACCCTGTCTGATGGGGAGCGTGCCTGGCTGGCCGAGCACCCAAAGATTCGTTTCACGGGGGATCCGGACTGGTTGCCCCAGGAGGCGTTCACCAGTGAAGGGCAGTACGTCGGCATCGTGGCGGACATTCTTGACCTCATCGAGGCCAGGCTTGGCATCCTTTTCGAGCGCGTCCCGGTAAAGACATGGGATGAGGCCGTGCGCCTGGTAGAGACGACCAGGGTCGATATGCTTTCCGAGACAACGAATTCGGAACGCGACATGCTGACCTTTACCAAGTCCTACCTCGTTTTTCCGGTCGTGATCATTGCTGCACAAGGGACGCCGCCCATCGCGGATCCCGGCAAGCTCGAGGGCAAGCGTGTGGCGGTGGTCAAAGACTATGGCTATATCGTTCCTTTTCGTCGGCAGTTTCCCAATTTAGACTACGTGGTCGTGGAAACGGTTCGCGAAGGTCTGATGCGCTTATCCACGGGCGAAGTCGATGCCTTCATCTCGGCCGCCCCGACGGCATCCTATTTGATGTCCGAACTTGGGCTGACAAATCTCACTGTCGTCGGGTCCACAGGGCTCTCCCTCGACCTCGGTTTTGGCGTCCGCAAGGATATGCCGGTGCTCGTAAGTATCCTCAATAAAGTCCTAGCCAGCATCACCGAGGAAGAGAAGTTCACTATCCGCCAGAAATGGGTCCCCGTCGTAGATGCATCCGCTCCACAAACAGCCGCGCCGGTTTTCTATCGACGCCTGCTCATCTACGGCATCACCGTTTTCCTCGCACTCAGCTTGATGACGTGGGTCCTGATCCGATCCATCCGGCGGGAGACGATTGCCGTCCGTTTCGGTTCGTCCTGGTTCCGGGGATTGGTGCTGGCCGGTTTGAGCGTTTTCGTGCTCGTCGTGGCTTTTCTAGGGTGGTACATGCTCGAGCGCAACAAAACCGAGCACCTGCTCGATGTGGACGAGAACCTCCAGGGTATCTTATCCGTCACCGAGGACCGGTTCGCCCTGTGGCTGGAGGAAAGACGCTCTTATATGGCGCGCCTGGGGCGCGATCCGGGACTGGTGGCCATCACCCAACGCCTCCTGCAGGTCGAACCCAATAAAAGGGCGCTGCTGGCATCAAGCGCCCTGAGGGAGGCGCGCTTTTTCTTCCAGAACACGGTGGATGTTTTTAACAATATCGGTTTTTTTCTGATCGATCCGGAACATGTCAGCATCGGCGCCATGCGCGACGCCAACCTCGGCACCCGCAATCTCATTGCCGAACAGCATCCGGAACTTCTTCAGCAGGCATTTGAAGGCAAGGTGGGCTTTGCACCGCCCATGACATCGGATGTGGCTCTGGGCAAGACAACCCAAACGGGCGACGCCCGCAAGCCGCCTACCATGTTTTTTATCGGACCGGTCCAGGATGCGGATGGTCGGATTCTGGCGGTGATGACCCTGCGCGTAGACCCCTGGAAGGATTTTGCCCGGGCCCTGAAGTTCTTCGAGAGCAGAAAATCCAGCGAATCCTATGCCTTCGACCGCAACGGCGTCATGCTGTCGGCGAGCCGTTTTGATGATCAACTGCGCCGCATCGGATTATTGGCCGAAGGCCAGTCCAGCGCCCTGAACATCGCGATTCGGGATCCGGGCGGCAATATGGTCGCAGGCTTTCGCCCCGCCGTCGAACGATCACAGCAGCCGCTGACCCATATGGCTTCGCGCGCGTTGACGCTGCGGCAGGCAATGGCAACGGCCGGTATTCGGCAGGGTTCCTCGCCGGCCGAATCCGATATCGGAGGCTACCGCGATTACCGCGGGGTGCCGGTCTTCGGCGCCTGGCGCTGGAACGCGGATCTTGACATCGGACTGGCCGTGGAGATCGATGTGGCTGAAGCCCTGTCGCGTTATTACCGG
>Ga0316195_10000161_pt1 | contig 22798 bp, 25 predicted proteins | sample Phised1_MG_FD_204937 | JGI IMG/M metagenome (GOLD analysis project Ga0316195, IMG submission 204937) | Coastal sediment microbial communities from Maine, United States - Phippsburg sediment 1 | ecosystem: Environmental > Aquatic > Marine > Coastal > Sediment | place: USA: Maine | collected...
GGGAGTTTCAGGAACTTATGAAAAATCCATTGCAAAAACAGAAAATGAAACGTTGATACTATGAATAGATATCTATTATTTTAAAGCATATTTCCTGGGAAATATATTTCCTTTTTAATTGGGGTTTTAGAAAAAAAAAGTATCTTTGCACGCCTTAAACTAGTGTATAAAGCGATGAAGAATAAGGAATACAGTATTCCTTTTGCAGGATTAAAACAAGGTAAGCACCAGTTTGAATACCAAATAGACAATACGTTCTTTGAATCTTTTGATTACCATGAATTTAATGATGCGGCTCTTGAGCTGCATGTAGTATTAGATAGGATGACGACGGTTCTTGAACTTCATTTGAAAGCTGAAGGAACAGTAAATGTCTTTTGTGATCTTACAAACGAACCTTTTGATCAGAAAATTGAAGCTTCTCTTGAACTTTTGATAAAGTTTGGGGATGAATACAATGATGAAGATGATGAGATACTCATCATCCCGCACGGGGAGCACCAGGTAAATATGGCCCAATACGTTTACGAAATGTTAGTATTGGCAGTGCCATCCAAGCGAATACACCCGGGTGTACTGGACGGTACATTAAATTCAGAAGCACTAAAAAAGCTTAAAGAATTACAACCAAAAGAGAATAAGAAAGATAAAAATAAAATAGATCCCAGATGGGAGGCATTAAAAAAATTACTAACGGATAAATAGATTTCAAAATGGCACATCCTAAAAGGAAAATATCCAAAACAAGAAGAGATAAGAGAAGAACTCATTACAAGGCTGTAGCTCCGACTCTTGCTAAGGATCCAACAACAGGAGAAATGCACCTATATCATAGAGCCCATTGGCACGAAGGTAAATTATATTACCGGGGGCAAGTTCTTATTGATAAGATTGAAGAAGAAACGGTATAGTAGACTGTACTATAATTTTGAACTCCCAATTATAATTAATGGGAGTTTTTTTATGGGGTTGATTAAAACCTTTAAAAATTGGCTTTTTAGGCAAAAAGTCCTAAAAAATCACTATTTTTCATCGATTTTCAACCATTTTTTAAGGTTTCTTGATAAAAACCAAGCTTATTATGGGTAAAATTACGGCAGCAATTACAGCTGTAGGGGCTTACTTACCAGAATTCAGGTTAACCAATAAAATGTTGGAGAACATGGTGGACACCACGGAGGAGTGGATAATCACCAGAACAGGGATTAAGGAAAGAAGGATACTAAAAGATAAAGATAAGGGCACTTCTTACCTGGCTATTAAGGCCGCAGAAAATTTAATCAGTAAGTCCAATTTGGACCCGGCTGAAATTGATTTGGTAATAGTTGGAACGGCTACACCAGATTTACCTGTGGCTTCAACATCGGCCTTTGTTGCATCAAAAATTGGAGCGGTAAATGCCTTTGCATTTGATATGCAGGCCGCCTGTTCAAACTTTTTGTATGGAATGTCCACCGCGGCGCGCTATATAGAATCTGGCAGATATAAGAAGGTCCTCTTGATAGGGGCGGATAAAATGTCCTCTATCCTGGATTATACAGACAGAACTACTTGTATTATTTTTGGTGATGGAGCGGGAGCAGTTCTCTTTGAGCCTAATTTTGAGGGATTGGGATTGCAGGATGAATATTTAAGATCTGATGGTACGGGAAGGGATTTTTTAAGGATTGAAGCCGGGGGTTCTTTAATGCCGGCTACGGAAGAAACCGTCAGAGATAAAAAGCATTATGTTTACCAGGACGGGAAGTCGGTTTTTAAATTTGCTGTTTCAAATATGGCAGATGTGGCGGTTAAAATAATGGAACGCAATAATCTAACGCATGATGATGTGGATTGGCTGGTACCGCATCAGGCAAATAAAAGAATTGTAGACGCTACTTCAAACAGAATGGAATTGGAGTCTTCCAAAGTGATGATGAATATTGATAGATATGGTAATACAACCTCAGCAACGTTACCATTACTTCTTTTCGATTATGAAAAGAAACTTAAAAAAGGAGATAACCTCGTATTTGCCGCTTTTGGTGGCGGATTCACCTGGGGATCAATTTATTTAAAATGGGCATATAATGGCAATAACGAATCAAAATAGAATTCCATGGATATAAAAGAAATTCAAAGTCTAATTAAATTTGTAGCTAAGTCCGGTGCTAGCGAAGTAAAGATTGAAACCGAAGAAATTAAGATTACAATTAGGACCGGAGCCTTTGGTTCTATGCCTGAAACTACTACCTACGTGCAGCAAATACCAGTAAGCACTGCACCTGTGGTACCATCTTTAGCTCCCGGATCAACTGCCGGCACAGAAGCCTCAGCAGCCAATACAGAAGCCGCAGCCAAAGAGGTAGATTCCAAATACATTACGATTAAATCTCCTATCATCGGGACTTTTTACAGAAAGCCATCTCCTGATAAACCGGCATTCGTTGAGGTGGGTCAAAATATAACGCAGGGTGATGTATTATGTGTAATTGAAGCAATGAAATTATTCAATGATATTGAATCTGAAGTTTCAGGGAAAATAATAAAAGTGTTAGTTGAGGATTCTTCTCCGGTAGAATTTGACCAGCCTTTGTTTCTGGTAGATCCCTCATAAATTTATTTATTAGGACTTGTTGTCAAACACATCTTTACGTATTTGAATTCAGGTTCTTGAGAATTCTTTAGTAAAAGCTATGTTCAAAAAAATACTTATTGCAAACCGAGGTGAAATAGCCTTGCGTATAATTCGGACCTGCAAGGAAATGGGCATTAAAACTGTGGCTGTTTATTCCAAAGCAGATGAAGAGAGCTTGCATGTGCGGTTCGCAGATGAGGCAGTTTGTATTGGTCCGCCACCCAGTAACCAGTCTTATCTGAAGATACCAAATATAATTGCAGCTGCAGAAATAACGAATGCCGATGCCATTCATCCAGGCTATGGGTTTTTATCTGAAAACTCAAAATTTTCTAAAATCTGCGCGGAGCATGATATTAAATTTATAGGAGCGTCCGGGGAACAAATAGATAAAATGGGGGATAAGGTAACTGCCAAAGAAACCATGAAAATGGCCGGTATACCAACAATTCCGGGATCCGATGGCTTACTGAAGGATGTTGCACATGCCAAAAAAGAAGCAAAGAAAATGGGATACCCCGTGATGCTAAAGGCTACTGCAGGAGGTGGTGGAAAAGGCATGAGGGCAGTCTGGAAAGAAGAGAATATTGAAGCCGCATTTCAAAGTGCGGTACAGGAAGCTACTGCAGCTTTTGGCAACGGCGGAATGTACATGGAAAAGCTTATTGAAGAACCAAGGCATATAGAGATCCAGATTATCGGGGACCAATATGGGAATGCATGTCACCTTTCGGAAAGAGATTGCTCAATCCAGCGAAGACATCAGAAACTTACCGAGGAAACTCCTTCTCCTTTTATGACCGATAACCTTAGGGAAGAAATGGGTAACGCGGCTGTGAAAGCAGCGGAGTATATAAAATATGAAGGAGCCGGCACTATAGAATTTTTAGTAGATAAGCACCGCGAATTTTATTTTATGGAAATGAATACCCGTATTCAGGTAGAACATCCCATTACAGAACAAGTGGTGGATTATGACCTTATAAGGGAACAGATTCTGGTCGCTGCCGGGGTACCTATTTCAGGCAAAAATTATTTTCCCAAACTTCATGCCATTGAATGTAGAATAAATGCGGAGGACCCCTATAATGATTTCAGGCCTTCACCTGGTAAAATAACTACTTTGCATACCCCTGGAGGGCATGGAATTAGATTGGATACACATGTGTACAGCGGGTACACAATTCCTCCAAATTATGATTCCATGATTGCCAAGTTGATTACCTCGGCACAGACAAGGGAAGAGGCTATCAATAAAATGAAGCGGGCTCTGGACGAATTTGTCATTGAAGGCATAGCTACCACTATTCCATTCCACAGACAATTAATGGATAACCCGGATTACCTTGCCGGGAATTATACCACTAAATTCATGGAGAGTTTTAAAATGGATCCTAAACCAGAATAAAAAGTGAACTCCGGCTATTGTCGGAGTTTTTTTATAATACGATGAATCTAAGCTATTGGGAATATAAAACATGGCTATCCAACATTGATTTTACTATAGTTGGCAGCGGCATTGTTGGCCTTAATTGTGCGTATTATTTAAGCAGGAAATACCCAAAGGCTAAAATCCTTATTCTTGAAAAAGGAATTTTACCCCAGGGAGCGAGTACCAAGAATGCAGGATTTGCATGTTTTGGGAGTATTTCGGAAATTGTAAGTGACCTGAAAACCGATTCCCAGGAAGATGTACAACAACTGGTGCGAAGCAGATGGGAAGGGATTCAACTGTTGCGGGCTACTCTAGGGGATACCAAAATGGATTTTCAACAACATGGAGGGCATGAACTTTTTCTAAAGGAGCAGACCGAATTATTCAACGATTGTGCTGAATCTCTAAGTGAAATCAATAACCTGCTAAGGCCTGTTTATGGTGAAGATGCATATTATTTGCATCCAAATCTTTTTAACTTCAACAAGATCAACAATCAATATATCTCCAGTAGGTTTGAAGGGCAAATTAATACGGGGGCCATGATGAATTCGCTGTTGTCGTTGGTTGTTAACGCAGGCGTGCAAATATTGAATTCCATAACGGTGACTTCCTTTGATGAAAATCATGGAGGTGTAAAGGTTTACACCAACCAATTTGAATTGGATACCAGAAAGCTTATAATAGCTACAAATGGATTTGCCGCCCAGCTTTTGGATGAAGAAGTCAAGCCGGCAAGGGCGCAGGTATTGATTACAAAACCGATTGGTAAACTTGAGATCAAAGGGACTTTTCATCTGGATGAGGGATTTTATTACTTTAGAAATATTGATAGTCGTATTCTTTTGGGGGGAGGCAGAAATTTGGATTTCAAAACTGAAGAAACATCTGAATTTGGACAAACGGAACTAATTCAAAATCGCCTTGATTCCATGCTACGCGAAGTCATTTTGCCACACACAGATTTTGAGATTGAACACAGATGGAGTGGAATTATGGGGGTGGGCCAAACAAAACGCCCTATTGTAAAGCAACTTTCCGAAAACCTCATTTGTGGTGTAAGGCTGGGAGGTATGGGGATCGCTATTGGTAGTTTGGTGGGAAAAGAATTGGCCGACTTAAGCTGACATGGAAATCACCGCAGCTATCAAGGAGGAACTATTTAGATTTTGTGAATCATTTGCAGAAGATAGAATTGGACGTATCCAAAGCAATATAAATGGCATAACAGACGCTCTTAAATCTGAAATAAAAAGCAGTGCCGGCGATAAACATGAAACGGGCAGGGCTATGATTCAGCTAGAAAGGGAGAAGCTCGGGCATCAGTTATACGAGGCGGAAAGGATGAGACATATGTTATCAGGCATAACTACACGGGCAAATTTTTCAAATGTTGGTCAGGGCAGTCTGGTGGTTACTACGGATAGTGCATATTATATTTCAATTTCGGCAGGGGTATTTCAAAAAGGCCCTGTCCAAATATATTGTGTTTCCGCACTTAGTCCTGTTGGAAAGAAGATGTTGGGAAAATCTGAAGGGGATTGTTTTGATTTTAACCAAAAAAAGATATGTATCAAAAAAGTTTTTTAAATGTTTAAATCAGCGAAGATTTTAAAACTGTGAAGAATCGCGGATTTTTCAATAAATTGCCCTATGCCTTCAGCAGGTTTTAATACTAAATAGCCAAATACTATCCAGCAATGAAAGTTTATAGAATAAATAGAGGAATTCTGATTGATGACAAAGGAATGTTTTACCTTCTGGAAAAGGAAGACTGGGACGCCTTTATTAATGATGATAACCTCTTTAATAAAATTAAGCTTCAAATAAGCGGGATAGAACCTGTGCCGGATCCTGAAAATTACTTAAAAAACGAACTTCTGGCACCTGTAGGAAACCAGGAAATCTGGGCCAGCGGAGTTACTTATTTCAATAGTAAACTTGGTCGTGAAGAAGAATCAAAAGAAAAAGGCGGCAGTAATTTTTATGCCAGGGTATATGTTGCAGAACGGCCTGAATTGTTCTTTAAATCTATGGGGTACAGGGCGGTGGGCTCCGGAGGAAAAGTCAGGATACGAAAAGACTCAACCTGGGATGTTCCCGAGCCCGAGTTAACACTTGTAATCAGCTCCACAGGAAAAATTATTGGATATACTATCGGAAATGATATGAGTTCCAGAAGTATTGAAGGGGAAAATCCGTTGTATCTGCCACAGGCAAAGACCTATGACGGGTCTGCGGCTGTTGGCCCCGGTATATTGGTTATTGAAGGACCCCTTCCAAAAACAACCAAAATCAGTCTGGTAATACGGAGGGAAAATAAACAGGTATTTACAGGTGAAATTGGGATTGATCAAATTAAACGCAAGTTTGAAGATCTTGTAAATTACCTGTATGCTGAAAACTCTTTTCCTTATGGCAGCCTCTTAATGACCGGTACCGGGATAGTACCTTCAACAGATTTTACCCTGCATAAAGGCGATGAAATTAAAATAGAAATTGATGGGATTGGCACCTTAATAAATACTGTTGATCAATAGTCTATTTATTCGCCTTCTGGTTTTTTGCGGCTGGTTTTCTTCTTTGCGACTACTCTTTTAGTTTTTAATCGCATTTCCACCGATGCTTTGGAAGGAGCAGTTTTTTTACGTTTTTTTGGAATTTTGAGGGCGTCCTCAAGAAGTTTTAACATACGGCCTTCGGCAATTTCTCTATTCTTACGCTGACTTCGGGAATCATCACATTGAACCAGTAATTTGTTTTCTGCCGTAAGGCGGTTACCGAGTTTCTTGTATATACGTTCTAATTCAGACTCATCAAATGCTTTGGAATTGGCAAGGTTCAAAGTAAGCTCAACTTTTGTGGATACTTTGTTTACATGCTGGCCGCCAGCACCGCCGCTGCGCACAGCTTTGAACTTTAATTCCTGGATGATTAAGTCTTTGTTCATCTTGCAAAGGTCGATTAGAGTTTGAGCCTTTGGTTGATCGTTTTTAGAGAGATATTGAGGAATATTTTTGCCCCAACATCCAAATTATTTTCGGATTGAAAATAGATTGTTTGCCCTTCCGCAAAACCTTCAATCAGAAAATGACTACCCATCGGATATGTTTTTTTAACTACGGTGGGAAGTCCCGAATCATATGATACCCTAAATTCATGGGCGTAGACAATTATTTTGCGTTTCGTATCAGCATATGATTTTATTATGTTGATTGGAACTGAATTGGCTTCACCAAAAAGGGAAGCAATATATAGGTTTCGAGGGTTTTTATACAGATCCAAAATAAATTCCTCGGCTAATATTTGTCTGTCTTTAAGTACGAGTACCCGGTCCGCAAATGGCAATATATCACTGTGGTCATGGGTAGCGGTAAGGCAAGTAATTTTCTCCTCCTTAAGATAATTAAATAGATTTCTTCGAAGGCTGTTTTTTCTAAAGTTGTCTATATGACTAAATGGTTCATCCAGTAGTAATACCTCAGGTTTTTGAGCCAAAACCCTGGCCAGTGCCACTCGTTGTTGCTGTCCAATACTCAGATGTTTTACCTTGGTATTTGCAAACTCTTTCATTTCTATTAACTCAAGTAACTCCTCTGTACGATCCTTTAATTCTTTAGGAAAAAATACGGAAAGATATTCAGAAATATTTTCGGCAACGGTGGTAACACCCATGAGGTCAAAACCCTGGGACATATATTTCATATAGGACTCGCCGGGCACAAGATTAAAAAGAGGGCCTTTAACTTGTTTTTTACCCCAGTATATGGTTCCCTCAGCTGGCTGAAGCGATCCGTAAATTAATTGCAAAAGCGTGCTTTTACCACAACCGCTTTCACCCATTATGCCCAGGTGTTCTCCTTTCTTGACAGAAAAGCTAATATCTTCCAATACCAAACCCTTGTTATAGGCAAAAGATACCCCGGTTATTTTTAACATGTATAGTACAATTATCTTAATCTACTTCTAAAAAACCCATTTCTGTAGAAGCAGCTTCCACCCATTATTGTTGAAAGTTAATCTTTAAATTCTTTTACGACCGCCATATTTGGTAATTCCCTAAACTCCATGTTATAAAGGGTAAATGCAAAAATATCGGCATATTGCTCAATGGTTTTACTAACAGGCGTTCCTGCTCCATGGCCGGCATTGGTTTCAATACGAATAAGTGTGGGTGAAGGGCCAGACTGCTTCTCCTGAAGTTCGGCGGCAAATTTAAAGCTATGAGCAGGTACAACCCGGTCATCATGATCCCCGGTAGTAATAAGGGTAGCCGGATATTCGATTCCTTCTTTTAAATTGTGTAATGGCGAATAGTTTTTCAGGTAGCTAAACATTTCTTCACTGTCTTCAGAAGTCCCATAGTCATAATACCATCCTGCTCCCGCTGTGAATTTGTGATACCTCAACATGTCCAAAACTCCAACAGCCGGAAGGGCTACTTTCATAAGTTCGGGTCTTTGGGTCATAGTGGCCCCAACCAAAAGTCCACCGTTAGAGCCACCTCTAATTGCCAAATAATCCGATGAGGTATATTTGTTATCTATTAAGTACTCTGCTGCAGCTATAAAATCGTCAAACACATTTTGTTTTTTGGTTTTTATGCCGGAATCATGCCATTTTCTGCCGTATTCACCACCACCTCTCAAATTAGGTACTGCATAAACCCCTCCCTGTTCCATCCAAACAGCGTTGACAATACTGAATGAAGGTGTAAGACTTATATTGAACCCGCCGTATCCATAAAGGATAGTGGGGTTTTTGGAATTGAGTTTTAAGCCTTTTTTATAAGTAATGATCATAGGGATTTTAGTTCCATCTTTGGAGGTGTAAAATACCTGTTTGGACTCATAATCATCTGGATTAAAATCAATTTGGGGTTTCCAGTAAGGAACATAATTTCCCGTTTCCACATTGTATTTATAAGAGGATCCCGGGGTATTGTAGTTGGTAAATGAAAAATAGAATTCCTTTTCTTCCTTTTTACCGCCAAAACCACTTGCACTACCTATTCCCGGGAGCTTGATTTCACGTATTAGCTTACCGCTATAATCATATTGGAATACCTTGGAGATAGCATCTACCATATATTCTGCAAAGAAATAACCCCCGCCCGTACTTGGGCTAAGAACATATTCGGATTCAGGAATAAAATCTTCCCAGTTTTCCGGAACCGGATCAGAAGCGTCTGTGGTTACAATTCTTTGGTTTGGGGCACCTAAATTCGTAACTATATACAGTTTTGAACCTACATTTTCTATGACGTAGGCATCTGAATCTTCATTTTCTAAAATGGTTATCAATTTGCTTTCCGGGTTTTTCAGATCTTTTAATAAGAGTTTGTTGCCGGATGTAGAATTTGAAGCAGAAATAAAAAGATAATTATTATCCTCAGTAACCCGGCCACTTATATATCTGTGTTTTTCAGCGGGAATACCGCCATAAATTAGTACATCTGAACTTTGAGGTGTCCCCAGTTTATGGTAATACAACTTATGTTGGTCTGTTTTGGCAGAGAGTTCACTGCCTTGAGGCTTGTCATAACTTGAATAATACAGGCCTTCATTTGCATACCAGGAGAGACGACCAAATTTTATGTCACTAAGGGTGTCCTCAACAATGGCTTTATTTTCGGTCTCTATAACAATTACCTTCCTCCAGTCACTGCCTCCCTCAGAAATAGAATAGGCAGCCATAGAACCATCTTTTGTGAAACTCAAGTTCATTAAAGAGGTAGTTCCATCCTCGGAAAAACTATTGGGATCTAAAAAGACTTCGGCTTCCTTATTCTCTTTCTGGCGATAAAGTACGTATTGGTTTTGGAGACCATCATTTTTATAATAATAGGTATAATTACCTTCATTGAAAGGGGAACTAAGTTTTTCATAATTCCACAATTTCTCCAATCTGTTTTTTAGTTCCTGCCTGAATGGTATTTTTTTCAAATAGTCAAAAGTGACTGTATTCTGTGCTTTAACCCATGCTTCAGTTTCTTCACTCCGGTCATCTTCTAACCAACGATAAGGATCGTCTACCTTAGTTCCAAAATAATTTTCAACAGTATCTACTTTTTTAGTTAAAGGGTAATTCACAGTGATGGCGTCTTTTTTTTCTATTGTTTGACAGCTAAAATTCATCAAAATTAGGAGTAAAATAATTCCAATATTTTTCATATCCTGATATGTTTCCTGAGGAACAAAAATACCACAAAAACCGATATGGACTTATTAAGTTATGGGTTTTACTGGTAGAAAAAGGAGAAGCTCAGATGAGGTCATTGTCCACCAGGTACTCTGCTATTTGAATGGCATTTGTAGCGGCTCCCTTTCTGAGATTATCGGCAACAATCCACATATTGAGGGTATTTGGCTGAGTTTCATCTCTTCGTATTCGGCCAACAAAAACATCGTCCTTGTCATGGGCATAAACGGGCATTGGATAGGTGTTTGTATCCGGATTGTCCTGTACAACCACGCCGGGGGTCTTGCTCAGAATTCCCCTTACCTCATTGAGGTCAAAGTCGGATTCAAATTCTACATTTACGGATTCTGAATGACCTCCTGAAGTGGGAATGCGGACCGCGGTTGCTGTAATGGCAAATGTTCGGTCGTCTAGTATTTTCTGAGGTTCCCTTGCTAATTTCATTTCTTCTTTGGTATACCCATTTTCTGTAAACATGTCGCAATGCGGCAAGGCATTCCTATTAATAGGATATGGATAGGCCATTTCTCCCTGTATTCCCGCCATTTCATTCTCCAGCTGTTTTACGGCTTTCACTCCGGTTCCGGATACGGATTGATAGGTTGAAACAACAACGCGCTTCATTTTATATAGGGCGTGTAATGGAGCCAGAACCATGACTAGTTGTATAGTGGAACAATTGGGATTGGCAATTATTTTATCTGTTTTGGATAATGTAATGGCATTGATTTCCGGAACTACCAATTTTTTATCGGGATCCATACGCCAGGCCGAAGAATTATCAATAACTGTAGTGCCGACTGCAGCAAATTTCGGCGCCCATACCAATGATGTCTCTCCGCCGGCTGAAAAAATAGCCAGATCCGGACGGGCTGCAACTGCATCTGCAAGGCCAATTACACTAATAGATTGGCCGTTGTACGAGATCTTTTTACCAACTGATCGTTCGGATGCCACCAATAAAAGTTTGGTAATGGGAAAATTACGTTCTTTGAGAACTTTTAGCATTACTTCGCCAACCATTCCGGTTGCACCAACAACGGCTACCTTCATTTTTTTTATTTAGCGCCAAAGGTATTGTAACAATTGTTTACGCACAAGATTTTTTATAACACAAATAAAAATATAACAATTTGTTAAATAAATAACAAACACAAAAAAATGACCACCAATTCTGACAGCGAAATCATATTGGTGGCCTTTAAGTTAAATACGCAGTGTAGCGGTAACTCCCTAAAAGAAGTTTTATTCCCTCTTATTTTTTAAGCAAATCCCTTATTTCTGTTAAAAGCTCTTCCTGACTAGGACCTTTAGGGGCAGCCGCTTCAGGTGGTTTTTTTGTTTTGTTATACGCCTTAACGATAATAAACATAACAAACCCAACAATGATAAGATTAACAATGGTGTTTACCCATGCCCCCCAGCGAATGGCATTTTCTGCTACATAGCCGGCTTCGCCCTCAACGCCTGAAGCTTCAGTAAGTATTAATTTTAAATTAGAAAAATCTACACCTCCTGCAAACTGACCCACAATGGGCATAATAATATCCGCAACAAAGCCATTAATAACCAGGCCCGTGGCTCCGGCAAGAATTACGGCAACAGCAAAATCAATCACGTTGCCGGTCATAATAAAATTTTTAAATTCTTTTAGCATGTCATTAGTTTTTAAATGGTTAGAAATTAAATGTGGATACAAGATAAACATAATAACGTTCCGGACAATATGTTAATTAAGCCTCCATAACTATCCTTTTGACTCTTTGTGAAATACCGCTTAAAAGCTCATAGGAAATAGTACTGGCTCCGGCCGCAAAATTTTCTGCGGAATGTTCTTTCCCAAATACGATAACTTCATCGCCTTCCTTGCAATCAATTCCTGTTACGTCTATCATGATCATATCCATACATACATTTCCAATAATAGGAGATACCCTGCCATGAACTAAAACCGAAGCTTTTCCATTGCCGTATTGTCTTCCAATTCCATCCGCATGCCCAAGAGGCAAAGTAGCAGTTTTTCTTTCTTCCCGGGAAGTAAAAGCCCGGTTATAACCTACACTTTCATTTGGTTTTATATGATGTATCTGGGAGATTATCGTTTTTAATGTAGCAACAGGCCGCAACATGGCATCATATCGGGCTTCATTTCCAAATCCGTAAAGTCCGATACCGCTGCGAACCATTTGGAATTGTGCTTCCGGGAAGTTGAAAATCCCTGAAGTATTCAGGAGGTGCATAAAAGGGCTGTATTTCAATCTGGAAGTAAATTCCTTGGCTATCTTCTCAAAGGATTTAATTTGATTTTTGCTGAATTCTTTTTCAGATTGGTCTTCGGAAGCAGCCAAATGAGAAAATATTGATTTAATATTCAGTTCTTCCCTACCCGCTAACTCTTCGGCAATAAAGTCAATATCATTTCCCAAAAAGCCCAGCCTGTTGAGGCCGGTATTGAATTTTAAGTGGACAGGATAAGCCTTTTGTTTTTCTTCCCTGGAAGTCTTCATGAATTCTTGTAGCGTTCTGCGGGAATATAGACTTGGTTCCAGGCAATACTTTATAACCATTGGATAATTGTAAGGTTGTGCATGCAATACAAGAATTGGTGTTTTAATACCTGCCTCTCTTAAAACCTTTCCTTCCTTTGCATAAGCTACCGCCAGATAATCTACTCCTATAGTCTCCAGTTTTTTTGCAATGAGCACAGAATCACTTCCATAGGCAAATGCTTTGACCACTCCTAAAAACTTGGTGGTAGGATGTATTTTGGTTCGTAAATAATTGTAATTGTGTTCTAAAGCCACAAGATCCAACTCTAAAATAGTCCCAGTAACTTTAGGCATCGGCATCTTTTTGTCCTTGTTTTACCTCCTCAGCTTCTACCTTCATTTCACTAATTTTTTCTTTAAGCATGGCCTTATAAAATGCCGCCCGGCTTAAAGGTTCATAATCTTCGGTTTCCCCCAGTAACACTAATTTATCATTATTAGATTTTCTATAACTATAATTGGCAAGATTCCCTGTACGCGTACAAATGGCATGCACTTTGGTCACGTATTCCGCAGTAGCCATCAAAGCCGGCATCGGCCCGAAAGGATTACCTTTAAAATCCATATCGAGTCCCGCAACAACAACGCGAACGCCCATATTTGCGAGATCATTACAAACTGTCACAATTTCATCATCAAAGAACTGGGCTTCATCTATTCCCACAACGTCACAGTCGTCTGCCAGAAGCCGTATATTAGCGGCGGCAGGGACCGGGGTGGAACGAATTTCATTTTCGTCATGAGAAACTACTTTTTCTTCGTGATATCTGGTGTCTACAATGGGTTTAAATATTTCTACTTTTTGCTTTGCAAACTGGGCTCGTTTGAGCCTGCGAATAAGTTCTTCCGTTTTACCCGAAAACATCGAGCCACAGATAACCTCTATCCAACCGAATTGTTCCTTATGATTAACAGTATTTTCGAGAAACATTTTGTAATTTTAAGCCAAAGTAAGGAGTTTACTCCCTTATTATGGATAACGAAATATAAAAGTATTAAAAAAGATAGACCTTTACTGTTTAGTCTAAACAAAAAGAAATGAAGCGAAAACTGAAAGAGGAATTAATAAGGATGTCCACAGATATTATTACCTCAAGTGGCAATGAGGAAATTCCTGAATTATATGAAGCTGCGAGAAATCTATATGAGAAATTGGCCGTTCTTAAGTTTATTGAAGAAAAGCTGAACGATATTGAAATTGATGTGTCCAAAAATGTCCTGGCATCCAAGTTTGAAAAAATGGCTAATGCGGTAATGAATGAAAATAGGCTGGTTCCTGAAAACAATCCGCATGAGGAAGATATTATTACTCAGGGTATTGATACCATAAAAGGGATGGTTTCAGAAATGCCAAGTAGTGAGGATAATGATAGGCTTTTTGCAGAATTTGTAGCAAAACCAAAGAGTCCGAAAGTTGAAAGCAGCAAGGACTCAGCGCAAATTTCTCAGGAGATTAAAGAAGTTGACAAACCTAAATCACTGAATGATAAACTCACTAATAAGGAATTAACAGTGGGTTTAAACGACAGGCTTGCTTTTGTCAAGCATCTGTTTAATGACAGCACTGAGGATTTCAACAGGGTGATTTCCCAGTTAAATACAATAGATTCCCAAGAACGTTCTATTGCCTTTATTGCAAATATGGTAAAGCCCGATTACAATCAATGGGAGGGAAAGGAAGAATATGAAACCAGGTTTTTTGCGCTTATAGAACGCAGATTCTCATAATGTCCAATACACGATTTACCGGGGTTATTAAATTCCATATTGCTTATACTACCTTAACAAAAAGGTAACATCACAAAATAGTGCTGACAGGGAAGTTATTTATTGTTCCAACACCTATTGGAAATTTGGAGGATATCACTTTTAGAGCTGTAAAAGTTCTTAAGGAAGTAAACCTGATTTTAGCCGAAGACACCCGCACAAGCAATAAACTTTTAAAGCACTACAATATACATACGCCCATGCAGAGCCATCATATGCATAATGAGCATAAAACGGTTGATGCTATTGTACAACGACTTAAAAGCGGAGAGCAAATTGCACTAATTTCAGATGCCGGTACTCCGGCTATTTCAGATCCGGGGTTTTTACTTTGCCGGGCCAGTATTGAACAAGGGATTGAAATTGAATGTCTGCCCGGAGCAACTGCTTTTGTCCCTGCCCTGGTAAATAGCGGACTGCCCAATGACCGCTTTGTGTTTGAAGGGTTCTTGCCATTAAAAAAAGGCAGGCAAACCAGATTAAATGAACTGGCGGAAGAATCCCGAACCATGATTTTTTATGAGTCCCCTCATAAGCTTCTTAAGACGTTAACACAATTTGTAACCTGCTTTGGCCCGGATAGATCAATTTCGGTTTCCAGGGAACTTACAAAGATGTATGAAGAAACAGTTAGGGGAACTACATCTGAAGTCTTAGCGCATTTTGAGGAGAAACCGCCAAAAGGAGAATTTGTACTGGTTGTTGCCGGAAAAAAATAATTATAATTTTCGGAAATCTGGATAATTTTTTTGATGCTTTAACTATTGGTTTTTCAGATTATTTATGTTTCCCTTTTTCCCAACCGTATTTCCCTAAATAGAGCTCCCCACTTTCCACTGCTCCCTCTTCAATGGTGGTCCCCATAGAATCGTTCCAGCGGTTCAGGTAACCAAAAAGAGCAATTACCCCCAACATTTCAACAATCTCACCTTCATTCCAATACCTGTACAATTGATCTTTAATTTTTGCATCCACAGCATTGGGAACCTGGGAAGCGGCCAGAGAAAAATCAAGAGCAGCACGTTCAGCTTCCGAGAAGGCAGGATGGGTTCTGTAGTCCCAAATATTATCCAGTTGCTCCTGTTCTGCCCCGTAACGTTCAGCCGCTCTTATGGCATGGGCCTGGCAATAACGACAACCCGTTGCATTGCTGCTTACCCAGGCAATCATTCGCTTTAGGGCAGAAGTTACCCTTCCCTCATTGACCATAACCGCCTTGTTTAGATTAATAAAAGCCTTGGATATTGCAGGTCTGTGCTGCATAGTGAGTACAGAATTTGGACAAAACCCCAGGGTTTCATTGAAGAATTCAGCTAATTCTCTGGTTTGAGGATCATGGTTTGGATCAAGAGGTTGTACAAGTGGCATAGTGGTCGTATTTTTGTACTCTACAAGAAACGAAAAAATATGAGCACAGCAAATCAAATCACCACCAAATGGTTGGGGAACATGGCCTTTGAAAGCACCAATCCATCCGGATTAAACTTAATTATAGATGCTGACCCTGACAGCGGCGGGGAAGGTAAAGGCCTGAGGCCTAAAGCACTTATGCTATCAGCTTTGGCCGGTTGTTCGGGACTTGATATAGCTTCGCTTATTAAGAAAATGAAACTGGTTGTGGATGACTTCAGTATAGAAACCATTGCTAGCCTAACCGATGAACACCCCAAATACTATGATGCTGTTACAATTGAATATCATTTTTGGGGAGCTGATCTGGATGAAAAAAAATTGCAAAGAGCCGTAGATCTTTCGGTCGAAAAATATTGTGGTGTAATGGAAATGTTCAGGAAATTTGCAAAGCTTGATATAAAAACGATCTACCACAAAAACTGATCTCCATACTATACCGCACGAGAGGGAAATAAGTTTTGTAATAAAAAATTATTTCCGCAACCAAGATGCAGGAGGTTGTCTTATTTTAGCAGAGATTAAAAAAGTGGTATAATGCGTTGGACATTAAAACCAAAACAAGATGAAGGGCAAATAAAGGCATTGGCTGAAATACTCCATGTAGATTCGCTGATAGCTGAATTATTGCTTCAACGAGGGATATCATCATATGAAGAGGCAAGAAGGTTTTTCAGACCCCAACTCTCAGATCTTCATGACCCATTCCTGATGAAGGATATGGAACTAGCTGTAAAGCGAATTGAAGATGCCATAGAGGGAAATGAAAACATACTTGTTTATGGAGATTATGATGTAGACGGGACCACAGCAGTTGCTTTGTTATCGTCATACTTACTTACATCATATCCGAATGTGGCCACCTATATTCCCGACAGATACAAAGAAGGCTATGGGATCTCGTATGCCGGAATTGACTTTGCAGAGGACAATGATTTTAAACTTATTATAGCATTGGATTGCGGTGTAAAGGCCATAGAAAAGGTATCCTATGCGAGGGAAAAGGGAATAGATTTTATCATATGTGACCATCACAGGCCAGGAGTCAAAATACCTGATGCGGTGGCTGTTTTAGACCCAAAAAGAGACGACTGTAACTATCCATATGACGAATTATGTGGATGTGGAATTGGGTTTAAACTAATACAGGCTCTGAACATCAAAAGAGAGCATAGCTTTGATGAACTCATTCCATACCTGGACCTGGTGGCTACCGCCATCGGGGCCGATATTGTGCCCATAACAGGCGAAAACAGGGTATTGGCTTATTTTGGGTTAGAGGTAATTAATTCGGCTCCAAGAACAGGGTTTGAGGCAATAATTAAAAACATCCGGAAGAAGAAACTAACCATAACAGATGTTGTATTTATTATAGCCCCAAGAATAAATGCCGCAGGCCGCATGAAGCATGGACAGTATGCAGTAAATCTCTTAACCGAGCAAAATTTGGAACTAGCACTGAAATATGCTTCAGATATAGAAGAATTTAACACCAGCAGGAAGGGATTGGACCAGGAGATTACCGAAGAAGCACTTGCCATGATCCTGATGAATAAGGAAGAAGATCGATTTACTTCAGTGGTGTACAAAGATACCTGGCATAAAGGGGTCATTGGTATAGTTGCCTCCAGGCTAACGGAAACTTATTACAGGCCTACTTTGGTGTTCACCAAAAGCGGGGACAAACTGGCTGCATCAGCCAGGTCTGTCAAAGGTTTTGATGTTTATAATGCGCTGGAAAGTTGTGCCGATTCCATCGAGCAGTTTGGAGGGCATAAATATGCGGCAGGATTAACCTTAGTGGAAGAACAATATGAGATATTTAAGTCTCAATTTGAAAAAGTAGTGGCTGAGACAATAGACCCTGGTCTATTAACCCCAGAGATCTCCATTGACACCGAGCTTGATTTAGATCAGATTAGTCCTAAACTCCTGCGCATACTAAAACAATTTGCACCTTTTGGGCCGGGTAATATGACTCCTGTTTTTATGGCGGAAAACCTGAAGGATACCGGCTATGCAAAAGGGGTTGGGGATGAGAATAAACATCTTAAACTTGCAGTAACTCAAGGCGGGTCCGGTCCGGTTGGAGCTATTGGATTTAATTTGGGGAGTAAGCTTGCTGTTGTACAGAATGGAAAACCATTTAGTGCTGTTTTTTCTTTGGAAGAAAATGAGTGGAATGGTTTGGTGAGCTTACAATTGAAGGTCAGGGATTTAAGATAAAACCATTTATGGGCTAAAAGTTTTCAGAGAGAGTCTGGTGCCATTAAATTCGCCATAGGTATAGTAGGAAATCCAGTCACCCAGGTTCATGTAGGTAGACGTTTCATTTAGTTTTATTTCAAGCGGTAAATGCCTGTGTCCGAATACGAAGTAATCATAATGTTTTTCTATTAGTTTTCTCTTTGAATATTGTACAAGCCATTCATTATCTTCTCCCAAAAAGTGAATATCCTCATCTCCTGATATTAGTCTATTATTTACAGAGAAATATTGCGCCAGCTTAACGCCCAAATCGGGGTGCAACCAACGGAAACACCATTTTGCCAGTGGATTTGTGAAAAGCCTCTTCATTCGCTTATATCCTTTGTCACCAGGCCCCAATCCATCTCCATGACCAATAAAAAAAGTAGTGCCATTGAGATTGAATTGTTGAGGTTTATGATATACAGGAATGTTGAGTTCTTTTTCAAAATACCCGTTCATCCAAAGATCATGATTCCCAACAAAATAGAATATTGGGATGCCGGAGTCTGTAATTTCGGCAAGTTTTCCCAGAGTTCTCGCAAATCCTTTGGGAACAACAGTTTTGTATTCAAACCAGAAATCGAACAAATCCCCAAGCAAAAATATTGCGGCAGCATCTGTCTTTACCTCATTCAGCCAGGCTACAAATTTCTTTTCCCTGGGAAGACTTTCCTCCCATGTTGGGGCGCCTAAATGGTTATCGCTTGCGAAGTATACCTTTTTGCCATTAGGGACGGAGATGCTTTTCATTTAGTGTAAAGATATATAAAGCAACCTAGTTATCACTGGCAAACCATTCTGCAAAGGCAGTATCTGTCTCGCGAAGTTTTATGGAATGCAACTGGATTTCTTTAGATAAGCGGGCTTTTATTTTTGTTGCGAAATCTATGACCATATTTTCACTGGTGGGCTGGTAATCCGCCAGGATTACTTTATGCCCCCGGTCTTTTAATTCTTTTGCTAATTCCATATGAGGGGTATTTTTGTTAAACACCGTAGCATGATCAAATGGGTCTACAACTTCTTCTTTTACAATTTTTTTTAAATCACCAAAATCTATGACCATTCCAAGTTTTACATTGGATGTATCAGCAATTGGATGTCCAATTACAGTCACCGATAGTTTGTAACTATGACCATGTACATTTCTGCATTTACCATCATAGCCATAGAGTGCATGGCCTGTTTCAAAAGTGAATTGTTTGGTGATCCTTATTTTATCCATGCCTTTTAAATCTGATACAAATGTATAAAATCTTTACAGGGAAGCATATTCTATTTTTAGGGGGAAATAATTAGTATCACATTGAATAAAAAAGAACCGGTTTGTTTATAGATAATCAACTAAAAAAGAAATTTTTTATGAATAGCCTATTTTTTAAATTTTCTTCTGTTTCTTATTCTATTGATAAGATATATGGCAACTGCCAAAAGCGCCAGAACAGGGAAGAGAAGATCACTATTCAGGAATTCATAAAATTTCATCAGATTATTTCTTTAGGTCTTTTAACTTTGCTTTGCTGGCAGGCAAAAGGGCTAATCTACCTGAAATCTCAGCGCGGCTGGTCAACAAATGGTTCCAGGAAGTGGTATCTTCCCAAAGAATTTTTTTTATGGCCCTTAATGCTTCAGGATTATAAGATGCCAGGGATGCTATAAAGAAATCCAAGTCTTTGTCCATTTCTTTTATGGAATTGAAAACCTTGGAATACAGTCCTTTTTCCTGGGCCCAATAGGCGTTTTTCCATTCGGCAGGGGATAAGGTCAATTCGGTAAAACCGGCCAAGCCGATCTTGCGTTGAACGGCAGGTGCAATTACCAGTGGCGCAATCCCGATAGAAAGTTCGGAGAGCCTTACCGCAGCAGCTTCGGCAGCAAAAACATAATCACATGCAGCAATAAGTCCAACTCCACCGCCTACCGCTTTGCCCTGTACCCTTCCAATTATGGGTTGCGCACATTCGCGCATGGCATTTATAACATTGGCAAAACCACTAAAAAATGCAGTCCCCTCATCGGGATTTGAAATGGCCAGCAATTCATCAAAGGAGGCACCGGCACAAAATGCCCTGTCTCCTTCCGATTTTAATACTACAACAGAAACTGCCTTATTGGAAGAAATTTTTAAAATCTCGTCGGTTAATCGATCCAATAGTTCCCTGACAAAGGAATTACTTGCGGGATGCCCAAATTCTATGGTTGCAGTTTTATTTTCAATTTTGGTATAAAGACTACCATTGGGTCTGTTCGTGCCCATCTGTTTTTTTTTGTAAAATTAAACCTTTTGTAATAGCGGGCGAAATTTTCCACGGAACTTCCATACCAGTGCGCCACCTCTAATTACCATCCACATCGTGAGAGCAATCCAAATTCCCTGTAGGCCAAACCCCAAATATTTACTCAATAGCAATAGAGGGATAAAACCTAAAAATGTGGCCGTTAACAAAACGTTTCTGAGAAATTTCATTTCGCCCAATCCTTTAAATAAACCATCAAAAACAAAGGCAATGGAATTCATTGGCAATCCCAGGATAAGGATGAAGAAAATGGAGTAGAATGATTCCAGTACATTAGGGTCTTTAGAAAAGAGATGCCCAAGTGGCCTGTAAAAGACAAAACCGTTAATCATTAAAAATAAGCTTACCATTCCGCCATAAAGGGCAATTTTTTTAGCCAATTTCCACAAAGCGTTATAATCTTTTGCCCCGAGTAATTTACCCCCCATAATATTGCCTGCGGCACCATAACCATCAATAAAAAAAGCAGCGAAAAGCCATAGATTTATAGCGATTGTGTGTGCTCCTATATATCTGTCGCCAAGTGCGGCAGCTTCTCTTACTGCAAGAATAAGCGTAATATTGAGAGCAACTGCGCGAATAAACAGATTAAAACTCATAAGAACAAGACGCCCTAACTCCGCATGTATGGGAAATCTGGGGATAAGCCTGATATTGGTTTTTAGACGTAAAAGGACAAAAGCCATTATAGCCATTACCCCCTGAGAGATCAGACTGGCCCATGCTGCGCCTTCTATGTTAAAAGCAGGAATTATATCGGATATGCCATAAACCAGAATAAAATCTAATACAATGTTTAACAGGGCTCCGGTGATGGCTATGAGCATAGGCCAAAATGTGTTTTGTAATCCCCTGAAAATTCCCATTACGGCAAAAACGAAAAGTGTTAATGGAAAACCCCAAACACGAATGGAGTAATAAGCCACACAAAATTCTAATATTTTCCCTGAAGCATTTAATAATTCAAAAATCTCTTCAACAATAAATATGGTAGAAAGCAGGAGCAAAATGCTAAGCATAACATTAAAAAAGATTGCCTGCGCAGGAAGATTCTTGACCTCTTCGATTCTGCCTGCACCTAAATACTGTGAGATAATTGCCGAAATGGCACTTCGTGTTTGCCCGAGAATCCATATAAGCATAGATAAAAAAGAACCTACTATCCCAACAGCAGCAAGGGACTCCAGTCCGAATGTCTGAATGTTTCCAACAATAGCAGTATCAGTAATAGACAAAACGGGTTCTGCTATACCGGCTATGGTAGCAGGAATGGCTAATCTATTAATGGTTTTGAGGCTTACAACTGTTTTCAAAAATAGAATGTATTACAGAACAAGTTCATAGCAGTAAAAAGGATATTCACTTTGTTTTGGAAAATAGACATCACCAAGCTTTTGATATCCCCTTTGTTCATAAAATGATTGATTCCTGTTATTTTGACTAAATGTATCCAAGCGTACAGATATATATTTATTTTCACGGGCATAATTTTCTGCGAAGCTCATTAACTTTTGTGCATAGCCTTTTCCCTGGTATTCGGGATGCACGGCAAGTCGGTGAATATAAATGTTAGTTTTGTTAGGAGTCAGCCATTCAACAGGGCTATATTCTTCATCCATATGTGGAGTAATTGTTATACATCCTATAATAATATCCTGCAACTCAAGGGCAAATAATTCATTCCGACTTATGTCTTTTTCAAAAGCTTCTCTGGAAGGATATTCTTCATTCCATTGGAATATCCCCATTTTTATCATATGGTGCGTACACGCTCTTGTAAGCTTAAGTATTTCAGGGATTTCCAGTATCTTTGCACATCTAATCATGAAGAATCTATAGAATAATTCGTAAATTTAAATTAATAATACGAAACTAATGAATAACATACTGGTACCCATAGGAACATCTCCCAACGCACATGAGACTTTACAATACGCTGTTGACTTTGCTTCAGAATTTTCTTCAAGGATTTATGTCATGGAAGTATTTTCAGCCAAAGGCGGCGCTGGAGAGCTTACTGATATTTCAAAGAAGGTAGAAGAAAGCAGTAAAAAGCGATTAATGGAGGTTATAGAAAAGGTGGATTCCAGGAATGTAGAAATGAAGATTGCTACGTATAACGGCGATATCATAGATGGGCTTAACGAAATAAACAAAGAACTTGGTATAGATCTAATAATTATTGCACCCAGATGTAATGAAATTAAAAATGAGGAATTATATCTTGGACATACCTCCGGGAGAATAATTAAAAGGACAGATATTCCAACAT
>Ga0316195_10000162_pt1 | contig 22772 bp, 19 predicted proteins | sample Phised1_MG_FD_204937 | JGI IMG/M metagenome (GOLD analysis project Ga0316195, IMG submission 204937) | Coastal sediment microbial communities from Maine, United States - Phippsburg sediment 1 | ecosystem: Environmental > Aquatic > Marine > Coastal > Sediment | place: USA: Maine | collected...
ATTGCCGCCACGGTCACCAGTTTCCGGACCGTGGAGTGGGATTCCTTCAGCCCGAATTTCTTCATGGTGTTTGCGCCGGGCGTGCTCGAACCGTTTCCGGCCACCTACATCACCAGCCTGCACGTGGAGGACGAGCGGCGCGATGTCGTGCTCGACCTGATGCGGCAGTTCCCCAGCGTCACGGCCATCGATCTCGATGCCGTCCTCGGCCAGGTTCGGGACGTCATGGACAAAGCCGCACTGGCGGTGCAGGCGGTATTCGTGTTCACACTGCTGGCGGGGCTGACCGTTCTGTGGGCGGCCGTCCAGGCCACGCGCGACGAACGCCGCTACGAGAGCGCCATGTTGCGCACCTTCGGCGCATCCAAGCGACGCGTGCTGAGCGGAGTCGCCGCCGAGTTCCTCGCCATCGGGCTGTTGGCCGGCGTCCTGGCCGCCACCGGCGCCACCCTGGCGGGCTTCCTGTTGGCGGAAAACCTGTTCGACCTCGAGTACCACTTCAGCCCGCAACTGTGGCTGGCCGGGCCCCTGCTCGGCATGCTGTTCGTCGGCCTCAGCGGCATGGCAGCGACCTGGCGCGTGATCACCCATGCGCCGGTCAACGTGCTCCGCGCCGCCTGAGCCCCGCAATGAGTTCATTCGCCCCGGCAACGTAATTTGAATGCGCCCCCGATTTCCGCTACATTCACGCACATTCGGGAAAGCCCGCGCCGGGCGATCTTCCAACATCTCCGACGGACCCAAAAGCGGCCGACAAGGTAGCCATTCCATGACCCTCAATCGTCTCATCCTGCTGCTGGTGCTGCTGGCCATGACCAGCACGGCACATGCGCAGCGCTTCAACAAGAAACGTGACTACGAGGGCTTGCGCGACGGCACCTGGGAAGCCAGCCTGCTGATTGGATCGCAAGGAAGCCAGAGCGCTGCGGGAGACAACGGATCGTCCGTCGAGCTCGACAGCGCACTGGCCTGGGGTTTCACCGTCGGCTGGAACCTGACTGCAAAGTGGAATTTTTCCTGGAAGTTCATGCTGGCGAAGCCCGACTACGTGGCGACCATCGTGCCGGAAAACCCGGAAATACCCACCCAGACACTCAACTACTCTGCGGACCGCTACTCGAACCAGGTCAGCGCGACCTACAACTTCCTGCGCCGGCCGCTGACGCCGTTCGTGCAGGCCGGCATCGGCTATGCCAAGCTCGATTCCAATGTTCCCAACCAGCCACCGGTAACCGGTTGCTGGTGGGATCCCTGGTGGGGCTACATCTGCGACACGACCTGGTCGACCTACGATGCCTCCGGCTTTTCCTACAACCTCGGCCTGGGCCTGCGCTGGGACATGAACGAAGCGTTCTTCATGCGCGGAACTTACATCCGCGAGTTCTTCAGCGCGGACCGCGCGGATTTCGACTTCGATACGCTGGCCCTGGAACTGGGTTTGATGTGGTAGGAAGTGCTACATCTGCCCTGCCACCCAGGCCTTGATGTTGGCTTCGAGGACGTTCAGCGGCAGTGCGCCTTTGCCCAGCACTTCGTCGTGGAAAGCACGTACGTCGAACTTGTCGCCGAGGGCCTGCTCGGCGTAAGCGCGTAATTCCTTGATCTTGAGCTCCCCGATCTTGTAGGCCAGCGCCTGGCCAGGCCAGACGATGTAGCGATCAACTTCCACCACGATGTCATGTTCGCTCTTGCCGGCGTTCGCCTTGAAGAACTCGATGGCCTGCTCACGTGACCAGCCCAGGTAGTGCATGCCGGTGTCGACCACCAGGCGGATGGCGCGCCACATCTCGTAGGTCAGTTGACCAAACTTCGAGTAGGGGTCCTTGTAGAAGCCCATGGCCTCGCCCAGGCTCTCTGAATACAGACCCCAACCCTCCACAAACGCAGTATAGGTAGGGTTCTGGCGGAACCATGGCAGGCCTTCCAATTCCTGCTGGATGGCGATCTGCAGATGATGACCCGGCACCGCCTCGTGCAGGGTCAACGCCTCCATCTCCCAGCGCGGACGCGTTTCCAGCGCGTAGGTGTTGGCGAAAAAATAACCGGGCCGGCCCGCCTTGAGGGAACCGGGCTGGTAGTACGCCGTGGTCTGGGACTCGGCGGCGTAGTCCGGCACTTCGATCACGCCATACGGTGTGCGCGGCAGGATACCGAACAACTTTGTCAATTCCGGATCCGCGCGCTTGGCGATATCCCGGTATTCGCGCATCAGTCCCTCCGCGGTGGTGTGAAAAAATTGCGGGTCAGTGCGCAGGAACTGCAAGAATTCTTCGAAGCTGCCCTCGAACCCGGTTGACTCGATGATGGCCTCCATTTCACTGCGGATGCGCTTGACCTCGCTCAGCCCGATCTCGTGGATCTGCGGTGGGGTCAAGTCGGTGGTCGTGCGCACCGCGACATTGTGCTTGTACCAGGCTTCGCCGTCGGGCAAATCGCGCGCCGCGATGGACTCGCGGGCTGCCGGAAGATACTCGTTTTCGGTAAACTCGAGCAGGCGCTCATAGGCCGGCACGACCCGCTCACGGTAAACAGTAGCAGCGCGTTGGCGCAGGGATTCCGCCTGCAGTGGATCGATAGCGCCCGGAATCTCCCTGAAGCCCCGCAGCAGCGGGCTTTGGCCGGCATCGTCCACAAGTTGGTTGCGGATCTGCTGCGGCACGTCGCGCAGGGTGATTTTCGGTGGCGTCACGCCGGCCTGCGCGCCTTCGCGCATCAGGGCAATGGACTGATCGATAAAGGCCGGCATTGCCTCCATCCGGGCGATCTGGTTCTCCAGTTGGTCGACACGCCCGTTCGGCATCATGGCCAGCAGACGAGCTAGTTCCTGCTGCGGCCCGGACATCTGGCTCATCTGCAGCAGTTCGTGCGGAAAGCGCAGACTTTCCACACGCCTCCGCAGGGTATCGCGCAACAGGTCGTAATTGACCTGCTCGGCCGCGGGCAGCGCGTCGCGGTCGATGCTGTCAATCAGCGCCAGTGAATCCAGGGTTGCTTGCCGACGGCGTTGCACGGCGTCCTGCGACAGGTCCTCCAGGCGATCCTGCCCGCGCGGATCACCTCGCCAGGTAGCGAACTCCGGATTCTCCAGCATCGTCATGTCGTAGCTGAGCTCGTAATAACGCTGTAACCGCTGCAGATCGCTCTGCCCCTGCTCGTTCGAAGTGAGCGCCTCAATTTCTTTGTGGATGGCGTTGATGTCGGCCAGCCAATCGGCCTGAAGAACGGCAGGTGGCAGCAAAAGAAGCAGCGTGATTATGGTGATTTTTTTCATTAAGTATATTTCCTATCTATATGTATTAAATAACTTTCGAATCAGTATATTTGAAGATTCAGCCGCAATGCGACCTCCTACAGAGGACCTGGCTGCCCTGCGGCTCTACGGCTTGCCCGTCGCTGTAGCAAGGCGCGTTTTTCCTGCTCCGTCAGGAACGCCATTTCCAAAGCGTTAGCTTGCGCCAGGCGTGTTTGCGCCGGACTGAGCCCGGCGCGGGGCGCCGCCACTTCAAACTCGTGATGCAGATCGATACCGCTGATGGCAGGGTCATCGGTGTTCAGGTTGGCAACGATTCCCGCCTCCAGGATGCGCTTCACCGGGTGAGCGGGGTAGTCGTCCACAATGCCTACCTGGATGTTCGATGTGATGGCGATCTCCAGGCCAATACGCTGGTCAACCAGGTACTCGACCAGCGCCGGGTCCTCGAGCGAGTGGATGCCGTGGCCAATCCGCCTTGCGCCCAGTTCCCGGATCGCCGCCCAAACACTCTCTGGGCCGTCCACTTCCCCGGCATGCACGGTTACCTGCAATCCGGCCTCGCGCGCCCGCTTGAAGTGCTCACCGAACAGGCTGGCGGGAAACTTCATTTCGTCGCCCGCCAGGTCGATGGCGACCAGGTGATCGCGGTGGGCCAGCAGCGCATCCAGTTCCCGGTGGCAGGTATCTGTGTCGTAGGTCCGGCTCATGATGCCGATGATCTGTGCCCGCACGCCGGTATCGCGCTCGGCCGCCACCACCCCGTCAGCCACCGCTTCCACGACCCCGGCCGGATCGAGCCCGTGCGTCTCGGCCATGAACCAGGGGCTGAAGCGAAGCTCAATGTAGTCAATGCCCTCGCCCTTGGCGTCCTCCACGTTCTCATAGGCGACGCGCCGGCAGGTATCCAGATCGTGCAGGATGGCCGTCAGCCAGCGAAAGCGGCCGATAAAGTCCATCAAGCCGGCGGCCTTTCCGTCGACCACGACGTGCGGGCGCAGCGACTGGAGATCATACGCCGGCAACGCGATGCCCTGCTCGAGCGCTACTTCGAGCACGGTTTCGAGTCGAATGCTGCCATCCAGGTGACGGTGCAGGTCGAGCAGTGGGAGCCGGGGGTCGATGTAGGATTCGGGGATCATCAGTCAGGTGCACCGGGGAAGCGCCTATTTTGGCACGATTAGGCTGGGGTATATACTTCCGAAAATCGCATCAATGGAGTAATCCAACGCTCATGGCCAACTACTGCAACGACATCCTCGAAACCATCGGCAACACGCCCATCGTGAAGATCAATCGGCTGGCGCCAGCGGGGATTGACATGTTCGTCAAGGTCGAATCCTTCAACCCGATGGGTTCGGTCAAGGACCGCATGGCATTGAGCGTGATCCAGCAGGCGGAACGCGATGGTGCTCTGCGTCCCGGCCAGACCGTGGTAGAAGCGACCAGTGGCAACACAGGGATCGGACTGGCCATGGTCTGCGCCGCCAAGGGCTACCCGCTGGTGCTGACCATGGCCGAGAGCTTCAGCGTCGAACGCCGCAAGATCCTGCGCTTCCTGGGCGCCAAGGTCGTGCTGACGCCGGCAGAGCTCAAGGGCAGCGGCATGCTGGCCAAGGCCGTGGAACTGGCCGAGGCCCACGGCTGGTTCCTGGTGCGACAGTTCGAGAATGAAGCCAATGCCGATGCCCACACGCGCACCACCGCGCTGGAAATCCTGGACGTGTTCCGCGCGCGGCAGCTCGATTACTTTGTCACCGGTTACGGCACCGGCGGCACGCTGAAGGGCACCGCGCGGGTACTGAAACAGAAAAGCCCACACACCAGGATCGTGGTCTGCGAGCCGGACAATTCGCAATTGCTGGGCAGCGGCATCCCCCAGGCGCGCAAGGACGACGGCTCGCCCGATGGCAGCCACCCCAATTTCCGCCCGCACTTGATGCAAGGCTGGACGCCGGACTTCATACCGCGGCTGACCGAGGATGCGGTGGCCATGCACCTGGTCGACGAAATCATGCCCATCGACGGTAACCAGGCACTGGAGATGTCCCGACAATTGGCGCGGCAGGAAGGCATTTTCAGCGGCACTTCGGGTGGCGCCACCTTTGCCGGTGCGATGAACGTGGCTGCGAAGGCGCCGCCAAACTCAACCATCCTGTGCATGCTGCCGGACACCGGCGAGCGTTACCTGTCAACGCCGCTGTTCGAAGGCATCCCCGAGCAGATGACCGAAGAGGAAATCGACATCTCGCGCTCGACCCCCGGTTACCGGTTCGACGTCAAGGCCACGCCCGCGCCAGCTGCACAGCCGGCCGAGGAGACCCCCGAACAGGTCTCGGCCCGGGCGGCGGCTTTCGTCGACGAAGCGCTTGGCGACCCGGATCAGCCGGTCGTGCTGTTCGCGCTGGAATGGTGCGAGTTCTGCTGGGCCGTGCGCAAGCTGTTCAAGGAACTGGGCATCCCCTACCGCTCAGTCGACCTCGACTCGGTCGCCTACCAGGAAGACGACTGGGGCGGCCAGATCCGTGGCGTGCTGCGCTCACGCCTGGGCAGCAACACGATTCCACAGATCTTCGTTGGCGGCGAGCACCTCGGCGGCGCGACCGATACGTTCGAAGCCTACAAGACGGGTGAGCTGCAAAAGCACCTGGCGGCAGCAGGCATCGAGTGCGGTGACCTCGGCGACAAGGACCCCTTCGAACTACTACCCGGCTGGTTGCACAAGCGCTAAAGCCGCTCCTGCCTCTGCTCAATTCAAACCGCGAATCTTCAGCAGGGGTTCGATGGTCGGGTCCTGCCCGCGGAATTGCCGGTACAACACGTCGGCGTCACGCGAGGCCCCTGCCTCGTAAATGTTTGTCTTCAGGCGCTGTGCCAGTTCCGGGTTGAAGATATCACCGGTCTCCTTGAAGGCCGTGAAGCCGTCCGCGTCGAGGATCTCGGACCACAGATAGGCGTAGTAGCCCGCCGAGTAGCCGCCCGCGAAAATGTGCGCAAAATACGGACTGCGATAGCGGGTCTCGATTATCGGGGGTTTGCCGTACGCCGCCAGCACGCCATTCTCGTATGACACGATGTCTTCCACCGCTGCGGCCTGCTTGGGTGAGAGCTCGTGCCATTTCAGGTCCAGCAGCGAAGCCGCGATGTACTCCGTGGTCTTGAAACCCTGGTTGTGTGTCGAGGCCGCACGCACCTTGTCCACCAGTTCCTGCGGGATCACCTCACCGGTTTTGGCATGCTTCGCGTACACGGCCAACACTTCCGGCTCAGTGGCGTAGTGCTCCATGAACTGTGAAGGGAGCTCGACCCAATCGCGCGGGCTGCCGGACGTACCCGAAAAGCGCGGGTAGCGAATCTGCGTCATCAGGCCGTGCAGCGCGTGGCCGAATTCGTGGAATACCGTTTCCACCTGGTCATAGGTCAGCAGGGTCGGCTCACCTTCGGCGGGGACAGCCAGATTCAGATTATTGGTGACGATGGGCCGGATCTCGTCCTCACGGATGTTGGAGGCACTGCGGTAGGTGCTCATCCACGCGCCGCCGCGCTTGGATTCGCGGGCATAGTCGTCCGTCATGTAAACGCCCAGGAATTCATGCTCCGGGCCATAAACGGCATAGGGCCGGACCACCGGGTTCCAGACCGGCACGTCGGCAAGCGGCTCAAAGGTCACTCCAAACAGCCGATTCGCCACGTAAAACGCGCCCTGGCGAACGTTTCCGAGCTCGAAATACGGCTTCAGCTCGGCTTCGTTCAGCGCGTACTTCTGCTGCCGCAGCTTCTCGGCGTAGTACCACCAATCGTGACCCTCGATCAGGAAGTCATGACCTTCCGCCTGCACGATGGCCTGCATCTCCGCCAGTTCTTCCTCGGCGCGCGTCAGACCGGGCTGCCAGACCTCGAGCAGGAAGTCTTCCGCCACTTTGGGGGTCTTGGCCATGCGCGTTTCCAGCTGGTAGGCCGCGTGATTTTCATAACCCAGCAGCTGCGCTGCTTCGGCACGCAGGTGGGCAATCTCTGAAATCTCGTCCCGGTTATCCGTGGCTCCACCCTGCCCACCTCTGGCGCGGTAGCCCTCGTACATTTGCTTGCGCAGATCCCGGTTGTCGGCGAAGGTCATGAAGCCTTCAAAAGTCCCGCGGTCCAGGCCGAATGCCCAGGCATTCTCCAGGCCTTTGGATGTGGCCTTGGCGCGGGCCGATCCGATCATGTTGTCGGGCAGCCCGGCCAGGCTCGCCTCTTCGGTAATGACCAGTTCAAAACCATTGGTCTCTTTCAGCAGGTTCTGCCCGAACACTGTGCTCAATTCCGACAATCGCGCGTTGATTTCCTTCATGCGTTCCCGCGACGCGGCATCCAGCGCCGCACCCTGGCGCACGAAGTCGAGGTGTGTGAGCTCGAGGAGGCGCAGGGCCTGCTCGTCCAGGCCCAGGGACTCGCGCTGCCCGTAGAGCGCGTTCACCCGCGCGAAAATCTTCTCATCCAGGTAGATCGCATCCCGCTCACGGGACAGGCGCGGGGTCATTTCGACATCCAGTTCCTGCAGGAACTCGTTGGTGTCCGTATTGTTGATGTTGTTGAAGGTGTCACCGACGCGGTTCAGCGACTCACCGGCGAGCTCCAGCGCCTCGATGGTGTTCTCGAAGGTCGGCGGCTCCGGATTGTCCCGAATCGCCGCAATATCGGCCCGCAACTCCACGATGCCGCGCTCGAAGGCCGGCTTGAAATGCTCATCGCGGATGCGGTCGAAGGGCGGGATGCCATAGGGTGTGTCCCACTCCTCGAAAAAGGGATTGTCATCGGTGGCGACTTCGGGCGCCTCCACCGCGGCCTTCTGTGGCGCCATGGCGGCATCGTCCGTTACCGGCTGATCTGTCCGCTCCGAGCAACCTGGCAATGCGGCCAGCAGAATCACATACAGGATGAACAGAACAGGCATCAGGTGCTTTGGGCTCATGATCAGGCTCACTTGGTTTTGAACCGTGACAGCCTAACATTCCGGACGCCGCAAGCTCATGCCACAGGTCATTTAGGGAGCTCCGCGACCGTCCGGCGTTGTAACAGAGATCAGGTTCCGGTGGATGTAGAGCCATTGGCTGTTTCTATCGTCCTTATTAATTTAATTGATTTCATTAATGAGCCGAGAACCCTTATCCTGCTGTGACTGAATTGGCCTGTCGCCATAAACGATCTACCCATACGCAACCCAAGGAGCCAGAAATGTTGAACCCAGTCAAGACTACCGTACCGAGTGTTGTATTCAAGACCCGCGTCCGCGACGAGAGCGTGGAGGGACCGAATCCTTTTCGCTGGCAGGACCTCAGTTCCGACGAGATTTTTGCCGGCAAGAAGGTGGTGGTGTTCGCGCTGCCCGGCGCGTTCACGCCGACCTGCTCCAGCACGCACCTGCCCGGCTACGAGGCGAAATATGAAGAGTTCAAGGCGCTTGGCGTGGATGAAATCTATTGTCTGAGTGTCAACGACGCCTTCACCATGTTCCAGTGGGGCAAGCATCTGGGCGTGGAAAAAGTGAAGCTGCTGCCCGATGGCAGCGCCCGATTCACCCGGTTGATGGGCATGCTGGTGCGCAAGGATAACCTTGGCTTTGGCGATCGTTCCTGGCGCTACTCCATGTTGGTCGAAGATGGCGCGATCACGGCGCTGTTTGCGGAACCGGGTATGAGTGATGACTGCCCGACCGATCCGTTCGAGGTCAGTGACGCCGATACGATGCTGGCGCACCTGAAAGCAAGAGCGAACTAAACGGGTCTGTTGGTATCATAGTGACATTGGTGTTGTTTAGTTAAAGGAGGAACCCATGTTCCGGAAACTTTCCCTGATAGCAGTATTGTTGGCCTTTTTCGCACCGATCACTCCGGCAGCCGCCAGCGACGAAGCGGCCGCAGTTTCCATGGACGGTCTCGAACTGGTGGACAAGACCCGGCGTGGTGAGCTGTATACCGACCCCGATGCCAACTGGGGGACCTATACCAAAATCCAGCTCGACCCGGCCACCGTGGCCTTTCGTAAGAACTGGCAGCGCGATCAGAACCGCGCGCAGCCGTTCAAGGTAAAAGCTGAGGACATGGAACGCATCAAGTCCGAGCTGTCCGAGCTGTTCGGCGAGGTGTTTGCCGAGGAACTGACCACCAAGGGCGGTTACGTCATGGCCTCGGAAAGCGGCGACGAAGTGCTGCGCATCACACCTCAAATCGTCGACCTCGATGTCTACGCGCCGGACACTCGCAGCACTGCGGGTATTCAGCACAGCTACACGGAAAGTGCGGGCCGCATGACGATCAAACTGGATATGTACGACTCTGTGACCGGTGATTTGATCGCCAGGGCCAGTGACCGGCAGGAGTCGCCCCGGCGAGGTTACATGCAATGGACAACCAGCGTGACCAACCGCGCCGAGGCCAAGCGCATGCTGGGGCGCTGGGCCAGGGAACTTCGCGAATTTCTGGACGACGCGCGAGGTGCAACACCTGCTGCTGCCGACTAGCGACACCACATGCAACTGCGTACAACTAAACACCCCGCCACGGCGGGGTGTTTTTCTTGTTACGACTGGCTATCGTGGCGTCTTCACCATGGACGCGGAATTGGCAAGCTTTGGCAGCCTAGCCCTTGGCAGCCGCCTGTCGTGCCTTGTAGTCGCGGACGGCTTCGTTGAAGCGGTTCGCCACACGCTCCTCCATTTCCACCGAGTAGTTGTAGGAATTGACGATGGCCTGCTTGTTGCCCGGCGTGTTGTCCGGGTCACCGTCCGCCGCCTCCAGGCAGCCACGGAATTCCATCATGCTGGCCTGGAATTCACCGATCTGCGCCTTGGCCACCTTCAAGTCGTCCAGTGACGCTTCGTCGGGGATCTTGTCGGGTGACGCGGGCAACACGCATTTTTGCGCGCCATCAGGCAACACCACATCGAAGTACTCAGGATCATCCTGGGCATAAACCGTGCTCACCAGCAAGGCGGCGGCTAAGACAAGTACAATTTTCACGCTAAAGCTCCTCAGTAAACGAATGGCGATTATACAATGTGTTTTGCTGCTGTTGACATTGACAGCGCAACGCCCGAACCTTAGGCGCTGTCCAGGAATCAAGGAGCCATCCGTGCCCTCAGCGCCGAAGACCCGCTCGACGTTTTTGCTTGCCCTTTTTCTCTGCGTCACTGCCAGTGCGACCCAAGCGGCCGTGGACGCCGAGTTGCTGCAGGGCATGGCAGCCCGCTCCATCGGCCCGGCAGCCGTCAGCGGCCGCATAAGTGCCATCGACGCTGTTATCGAGGACCCGAACCATATCGTCATCGGTGCCGCTACCGGCGGCGTTTGGGTTTCGACGAACGGTGGCTTGACCTGGACCCCGGTGTTCGACGACCAACCAGTGGCCTCGATAGGCGCCGTAGCCATCAACCAGGCCAACCCCGACATCATCTGGGTCGGCACCGGCGAGGGCAACACGCGCAACTCGACCTCGATCGGCGGAGGTCTGTTCAAATCCATCGACGGCGGCCGCAGCTGGAGCCTGATGGGCCTGGCCGGCAGCGAACGCATCAACCGCATCGCACTGCACCCGTCCAACCCGGACATTGCCTATGTGGCCGCCCTGGGAACCTTGTGGAGCGAGAACGACGAACGCGGCGTTTTCAAAACCACGGACGGCGGCAAAACCTGGAAGAAGATTTTGTATGCCGACACGCGGACGGGCGCCAGCGACGTCAAGATCGATCCCTTCAATCCGGAAAAGATCTACGCCAGCCTTTGGGAGCACCGCCGCTGGCCCTGGTTCTTCAAATCGGGTGGGCCGGGTTCCGGCATGTACATTTCCTGGGACGGCGGCGCCAACTGGAAACGCAAGACCGAAGACGACGGCCTGCCGGCCGGTGAACTCGGCCGCATCACCTTCGCGCCTTCGCAGGCGCAGCGCGGGCGTGTGTATGCACTGGTCGAAGCCGACAAAAGCGCCATGCTGCGCTCCGACGACGGCGGTGAGAGCTGGATCCGGACCAACGAAGATCCCAATATCGCGGTTCGGCCGTTTTACTACACCGAGGTCGCCGCCGACCCGGACAATGCCGACCGCGTTTACAACATCGAGTCGCGTCTCAGCGTCTCGATCGACGGGGGCAAGACCTTCGAGCTGAACCCCGTCATCGCCTGCTGCGAGCATTCCAACACGATCCACATCGACAACCATGCATTCTGGATCAACCCGAACGACAGCCGCCACCTGATCATCGGCAACGACGGCGGGATCGCGATCAGTGCCGATCGCGGCGAGACCTGGCGATTCGTGCGCAACCTTCCGCTGTCTCAGTTCTATCACATCGCCGTCGACAACGAGGTGCCGTACAACGTGTACGGCGGGCTGCAGGATAACGGTTCCTGGCGCGGCCCGGCCGAGGTCTGGGACAACGCGGGGATTCGCAACCTGCACTGGCAGGAGGTGGGCTTTGGCGACGGCTTCGACACCCTGCCCGACCCGGAAAACGCGAGGCGCGGATATGTCATGTCACAAGGCGGCTACCTTTACAGCTGGAACCTGGACACCGGTGAGCAGACGATGATCCGACCGGCCCCGCCCGAATCAGGCGTCGAGCTGCGCTTCAACTGGAACGCCGGCATCGCCCAGGACCCGTTCGATCCGGCCACGATCTACTACGGCAGCCAGTTCCTGCACAAGTCGACGGACCGCGGCGCCACCTGGACCGTGATCAGCGGCGACCTCACCTCCAACAATCCGGAGTGGCAGACCTACAAGGAAAGCGGCGGGCTGACCTCCGACGTCACGGCGGCGGAAAACTTCACCTCCATCGTTTCCATAGCGCCGAGTCCGCTGGCGGCGGGAACGATCTGGGTCGGTACCGACGACGGCCGCGTTCACGTCACGCGCGACGGAGGGCGGAACTGGTCCCGTATCGACGGACGCGCAAAAGGTGTGCCGCCAGGCACGTGGGTGCCGATGATCACCGCATCGCCACACGATGCCGGCACCGCCTTCATCGTTTTCGACAACCACCGCCGCGGCGACATGAAGCCATACGCGTTCCGCGCGGAAGACCACGGCGGTGCCTGGCAAAACCTGGTCACGAAGGACATCGCGGGTTACGCCCTGTCCATTCTGCAGGATCACGTTGATCCGAAACTGCTGTTCCTGGGCACGGAATTCGGCCTGTTCGTCTCCACCGACGGTGGCGCAGAGTGGCTGAAGTTCACCGCCGGCGTACCCACGGTCTCGGTCATGGACCTCGCCATTCAGCCGCGCGAAAACGACCTCGTGCTCGGAACGCATGGCCGTTCCATCTACGTCCTGGACGACTACAGCGCACTGCGCGGGTTGAACGAGTCCGCGCTGCAACGGCGTTTGGACATTCTGTCCGTTACGCCGGGTCAGCAATACATCGCCAGCGTGTCGCCATCCACGCGCTTCACGGGGTCGGGCGAGTTTCGCGCCGACAACGAGCCGTACGGGGTGATGATCACTTTCGTCGCCAGCGGCGAGGACCTGCCCCACCCGGACCCGGAAACCGAGCGCGTGCGGTCGGCGCGCCTTCGGGCCGCCGAGGCGAAGGTGAAGACAGATGAGGACAAAGCAGAACCGAAACCCGCGAAAGTCGAATTGACGGTGCGCAACGCGGCCGGCGAGATCGTCCGCAAGCAGAAGTTCGAGGTCCACCAGGGCATCAACCGGATCGCCTGGGGCATGCGTCATGACGGTGTTCGCCCCCTGCCGGGCCCCGAACCTGCCAAGCTCGAGGACGGCCTGCCCGACGGTCCGGAAGTGCCGCCTGGCGAGTACCGGATAGAGCTGAGCCTGTCCGCCGCCGGCGGCGAGGCAGTCAAGGCAGAGAGCCTGGCCAGCGTGCTGCCCGACCCGCGCTCGAGCGTCTCGCCCGAGGAGCGCTTGCGCAACTACCAGACTCGGCTGGCCCTGCAGACCCTCGAGGAGGCAGCCGTCGCCGCGGTCGAGCGCATCACGCATGCGCGCACCGACACCGACACGGTGATCGGCCTGATCGAGCAGCGCAAGCAACCGGGCGCGGAACTCGATGGAACACTCAAGGCGCTCAACGATCAGGCCAAAGATGTGCGCAAGGGGCTGGACGAACTGGAAAAGCGATTCAGGACGCCGCCCGGGACGAAGGGCATTACCTATGACGAGGACAAAGTCGTCAATCAGATCGGCCTGGCGCAGTATTACGTCGGCAGCAGCAGCGGCGCGCCCACTCCCACGGCGTCGGTCTATGTCGAGCTTGCGACCCAATCGTTGCAGGAGGCCGAATCCGCCCTCGAGCGCTTCATGACCACGGAACTCGCGGAGTTCCGCAAGGCGGTGGCGGCGGCGGACATCGGCCTGTTCGGGAGCGCTTCCAGGCCTTGATCTACCGGAGCACGCTGCCGTGAATATGGACACCTGGTCGGGCGTGGCGCAAGCCATCCTGGACGGCTTCAATCGCCACTACAAACTGTTCCGCCAATACAGCCGTGAGGGCAAGGAGTGCTTCGAGCACGCGGACTGGCAACGTGCCGCCCAGGTCAGCCGCGAACGCATCCAGGGGTATGAGCGCCGGGTGCGGGAGACCGTGAAGAAAATTCACACCACTTACCCAGAAGCCGCCGAACACAGCGAAATCTGGCCTCGAATCAAGATCGTTTTCATCGGCAAGTTGATGAATCACATGCAGGCAGAATGTGCTGAAACATTCTATAATTCAGTAGCTTGTAAAGTATTACATAGAGATTACTATAAGAGCGAATACATTTTCTGGCGACCCGCCATCAGCACGCAATATCTCGAGGGCAGCACCCCCACCTACCGCAGCTATTACCCGAGCAGTGATGGCCTGCGCCGCAGCCTGGCCAACATTTTGATCGACTTCGACCTGACCAACCGCTACGAAAACCTGCGCCGCGATCTGCGCTGCGTCGAAAAGGAACTGCTGAAAAATCGCCCGGGGAAGTGGAAAGCCCAGCCCAATTACCAGATCCAGGTGCTGGACAGCCTGTTCTTTCGCAACAAGGCGGCCCATATCGTCGGCCGGGTCATCAACGGCGAGACCGTGCAGCCTTTCGTCATTCCGCTGCTGCAGAATGATGCGGGGCAAGTGTTCGCCGATACCTTGCTGATGCGCCAGCGGGATGTGGCGATCCTGTTCAGTTTCTCGCGTACTTATTTCCTGGTGGACATGGAAGTGCCGTCGGCCTACGTGTCCTTCCTGCTGTCCATCATGCCACGCAAGTCGGCGGTCGATCTGTACGCCATGCTGGGGCTGCAAAAACAGGCCAAGACCCTGTTTTACCGACAGCTGCAGCATCACCTGAGCCATTCGCGCGACAATTTCCAGGTTGCACCGGGCGTCCGCGGCATGGTCATGCTGGTGTTCACGCTGCCCTCCTTCCAGTTTGTCTTCAAGCTGATCAAGGACCGCTTCGATCCGCCCAAGACTTCCTCGCGCCGGGATGTCGAGGAGAAGTACCTGCTGGTCAAACACCACGATCGGGCCGGGCGCCTGGCCGACACGCTGGAGTACTCCAACGTGGCCATCCCACTCGACCGTATCGACCCTACGCTGATGAAGCAGCTCGAGGAAGAAGCCGCAAGTTCCATCGAAATCGATGGTGACATGCTGGTCATTCGCCACATCTACATCGAGCGCCGCATGGAACCGCTGGACAACTTCATGACGCACGCAACGAAGAGCGAACGCACCCGGGTGATCCGGGAATACGGCAACGCCATTCGCGACCTCGCCGGCGCCAATATATTTCCTGGCGACATGCTGAAGAAGAATTTCGGTGTCACCCGCCTCGGTCGCGTGGTGTTCTACGACTACGACGAAATCTGCTACATCACCGAATGCAATTTCCGCAAGGTGCCGCCGGCCCGTGACTATGACGACATGATGTCCGACACGCCGTGGTACTCGGTCGAGGAACACGATGTGTTCCCGGAAACTTTCGGCCCTTTCTTCTTCGCCGATGCCAAGGACATGCACTATTTCAAGAAAGACCACGCCGAACTCATGGAGGCGGCGTGGTGGAAGCAGGTCAAGGAGAATATCCTGACCGGCAAACAACAGGACATCTTCCCCTACCCGGACAAGAAGCGGTTCCGCAATCGCGACTGCCGGGTTTAAAATTCATCGCCGAGAATGAATTATTTGTTATTAGGTTTCAATGATTTATATCATTGATGCCACATCCTGCCCGTGGTAACGCTGAACTGCCAGTTGGCAACCACCCGATGCCCGAACAGGAGGCAAAATCATGACCCACACACGCATGGACGAAGCGGCCATCAACGCCTCGTTGGATGCTTGTCTGCACGGCGCAAGAGAGGGCGATAGCAACCAGGCCAGGCGCTTGCACGAACTGCTCGATCTGATGCTGATGGAGCGCGAAACCGAAGACGGCAAGCTGTGGCTCACCGACCACGGTAAGATGCTGCTGGCCGACATGCACAGGCAACTCAGCCGGGTCGAGGGCAGCGGACACCGGCTGCACGAGACGGTTCTGGATGCCGTGCAGCTGAAGCCACGCCAGGGCCACTGGCGTGATACCTGTGAGTACCTGCACGACCTGCGCGTGGCCATCGCCGTGGCCAACGAACTCTGTGAGCAGCGGACAGGCGGAGGAAAAGCCAATGTGAGCAAGGCGGCCAAAATCGTCGCTGACCGCGGCGAGTTTGAACTGGAAGCCGGGCGGATCCGCGAAGTTTACGAAGAGGTCGCATCAACACTGGGAGGTTTCAGGGAAATCGCGCACTGCTGATCCCGACGGGGCCGCCGGCCTGACGTCGCTGATCTGCCCTGCGCTCGGCTGCGGTTGAAGCCCCGGGCCTCTGGCCCGGCCTTCCCGTTCACGCCTCTACTGTGCTCCGCGCCCAGGGAATGACAGCACTGGCCCAGCTCTCGCCGTCGTCCTCCTGGATGAAGTGCCGGCCCTTCAGCGTGACATGCGGCTGATTCCGTGTCCCCGGTACCAATTTGAGAAACGGCTTGTCGCCGCCCGCCATGATAGGGTCGGCGTCCGAGAAACACATCAGCGCGGGCTTGTGCCACTGCATCAGTACCTTCCAGGCCTCCCGGTTGGCCTCGGAGGCGGGATTATCGGGTTCCGTGGGCACCAGCATCGGGAACTGCCGCGCGCCCGCCTTGTATTTGTCCGACGGAAACGGCGCCCGGTAGGCGGCAATTTCGTCCTCGCTCAGGCTGCCGTGCCCAAACAGGTTCACGATGAAGCCGGTGTCGAACTCCGGGTCTTCCTGGCTGAATGTGCGCCAGCGGTAGAACGCTTCATTGACCGCCTGGTCGCCGGTCGGCAGCCCGGTGTTGGACAGCGAGAAGCGCGCGAAGCGCTCCGGGTTCTCGGCGACCAGCCGCAGGCCGATCAGTCCGCCCCAGTCCTGGCCCAGCAGGGTGATGTCACAGAGCCCCATCGCGATCAACCAGTCGCGCATCCAGCGCACATGCTTGGCGTAAGTGTAATCGCTGCGCTCCGAGGGCTTGTCGGAGCGCCCGAAGCCGATCAGGTCAGGGGCCAGCACCCGGAAGCCGGCGGCGGCGAACAGCGGGATCATCTTGCGGTACAGATAGCTCCAGGTCGGCTCGCCGTGCAAGCACACCACCACCGGGCCGTGGGCGGGGCCCTCGTCTACGTAATGGATGCGCAGCCGGCCCAGGTCAGCGTCAACTATCCCGAGATAATGGGGTTCGAAAGGGAATCCCGCCAGGTTTTCGAAACATTCATCGGGGGTGCGCAATACGGTCATGGCTACTCCTTGGGCCGGCAGCCTTCCACCGCTTGCGGCGCCACCAGTCCAGCAGACGGTAACCGAGCAGTACGGCCAGGATGCTGACGTAGATCAGAGCCTCTAGAGTATCCAGTTTGACCTGCCAGTAAAAGTGCCAGACACCGAGAATCGCGATGACGTAGACCAGCCGATGCAGCTTCTGCCAACGCTTGCCCAGCCGCCTCATCATGCCCTTGGTGGAAGTGAGCGCCAAAGGCAGTAACAGCAGCAACGCCGCCATGCCGATCGTGATGAAGGGACGCTTGGCGATGTCCTCGATGATGACCGCCAGGCCGAAGCGCTGATCGAGGCCGGCGTAGACAAGAAAATGCAAGAGGACGTAAAAAAATGCGAACAGCCCGAGCATGCGGCGAAAACGGATCAACCAGTTCCAGCCCGTCAGCTTGCGCAGCGGGGTCACCGCCAGCGTAATCAGCAGGAACTTCAGCCCCCACTTGCCCAGCTGGTGAATCAATTCCTCGATCGGGTTGGCGCCCAGGCTCAGCCCGCCCACGCCGAAGACCGCCAGCGCCAGCATGGCCAACGGCACCAGGCACAGCCCGAAAACAACGACCTTGAGCGCGCGGATCGACGAAGCAGTCATCAATAGTTCTTGCGCAAGTCGAGCCCGCTATAGAGGGAAGCCACCTGCTCGGCGTAACCGTTGAACATCAGTGTCGCTTGCTTCTCGGCGAACAGACCGGCGCCGATGCGGCGCTCGCGCGCCTGGCTCCAGCGCGGGTGATCGACCTCGGGATTCACGTTGGCGTAGAAGCCGTATTCATGCGGCGCGGCCATTTCCCAGGAGGTATCGGGTTGCCGCCTGGCAAACTCGATCTCGACAATGGACTTGATGCCTTTGAAGCCGTACTTCCACGGGATTACCAGGCGCAGAGGCGCGCCGTTCTGGTTGGGCAGTTCCTTGCCGTACACACCGACTGCCATCAAGGTGAGCGGGTGCATGGCCTCGGCGATGGTCAGGCCCTCGACGTATGGCCAGCGCAGCACCGCGCGCCGCTGCCCCGGCATGCGCTGCGGGTCGTAGAGGGTCTTGAACCGCACGTATTTGGCGTCGGAATTCGGTTCGAAACGCTTCAGCAGGTCGCCTAGGGGAAATCCGACCCATGGCACCACCATGGACCAGGCCTCTACGCAGCGATGGCGGTAGACCCGGTCCTCCAGTGTGTTTGGTCCGACGATGTCTTCGTAGTCGTAATTGCCCGGCTTCTCACACTCGCCTGACACCTTGACACTCCAGGGGCGCGGCTGAAAATCCTGCGCATTCCGGTATGGGTCTTCCTTGCCGGTGCCGAACTCGTAAAAATTATTGTAGGTGGTGATGTCTTCCCAGGAATTGGGAGCTTCATCCGTGCTGTAAGGACCCGGCACGGTGTCCAGTTCGCGCACGGCGGCCAGTGCCCTGCCCGGCAGCGCGGCAGCAGCACCGGCACCCGCAGCCAGGCCGGCAGCCTGGATGAACTGGCGACGGTTCAGGTAGTTGCTTTCGCTGGTAATTTCCCAGGAACGAATCTTGCTGCTAGAGTTCATGTCATGATCCCTGTTGAGAACGCTCATTAGACCCGACGGGGAACAATAACATTTCAAGGTATTTGTCAGCCATGCCCACATTGATCCATCGGCGGGTCGCGGCATGTCGCACCGACGCTTATCCGCGGACCCGCCGGGGGCCATTTACCCGATGGCATATGCAGACGGCAAAGCGGCCATCGTTGCATGACCAAATTCCGTAGCCTGCCGACGGGCGTCTGGGCGCTTGGCTTCGTATCGCTGCTCATGGACATGTCGTCGGAACTCGTTCACAGCCTGTTGCCGGTGTTCATGGCGACGGTGCTCGGCGCCTCCATGGTCACCATCGGCTTGATCGAGGGCGTGGCCGAGGCAACGGCCGCGCTGGCCAAGGTGTTCTCAGGCGCAATCAGTGACCGCATCAGGAAGCGGAAAGCGCTGGTGGTGATCGGCTATGGCTTGAGTGCCCGGACCAAGCCGATTTTCCCACTCGCTGCCACCATTGGCTGGGTATTCGGAGCACGCTTCGCCGATCGCGTCGGCAAGGGCATCCGGGGGGCGCCCCGAGACGCCCTGGTGGCCGATATCGTGCTGCCGAAGCAGCGTGGCGCGGCGTACGGCCTGCGCCAGGCGCTGGATTCCGTGGGCGCATTCCTCGGCCCCCTGCTCGCCCTGCTCTTCATGTTCTGGTGGGCCGATGACATCAAAGCCGTGCTGTGGGTCGCCGTCGCGCCGGCTACGTTCGCAGCGGGTGCCGGGTTCGCCCTGCTCGCTGCCACGGGGCTGGTCTTTTACCGTCCGCGGAACATCCCAAGAGTACAATAGACCCAAGCCTCAGCAGCGCCCCGAAGGAAGCAGAATCGTGACCAGCAAAGAACAGCCCTCACAGTTTTGCGCCATATGCGGAAAACCATTCCCGGAAAGCAAACTCGTATCCGGCGACGTCATCCGCAAGCAGATGGCCGACGAGATCCGCAAGACCCATCCCGAGTGGTCCGCCGAAAAATTCATCTGCCGGGCGGACCTGACTGAGGTCCGGGGCCGGTATGTGCACGGCCTGCTCGAATCCGAGAAGGGCGAGCTTTCGTCTCTCGAGCAGGAGGTGGTGGAAAGCCTGCGGGAACACGAACTGCTGTCCGAGAATATCGACGCCGAGTTCGAGCAGAAGTGGACTCTCGGAGAGCGCATGGCGGACCACATTGCCACGTTCGGAGGCAGCTGGAGCTTCCTGGTCCTTTTCGGTGTCTTCCTGGCGCTCTGGGTCGGAATGAACTCGCTGGTCCTGGTTTCGCGGCCGCTCGACCCCTACCCCTTCATCTTTCTCAACCTGATACTTTCCTGCCTGGCCGCGATCCAGGCGCCGGTCATCATGATGAGCCAGAACCGACAGGAGGCGAAGGACCGGCTGCGTTCGCAACACGACTACCAGATCAACCTCAAAGCCGAACTGGAAATCCGGCACCTGCACGAAAAAGTCGACCACCTGCTGTCGCATCAATGGGAGCGCCTCGTGGAACTGCAGGAACTGCAACTGGAAATGCTGTCCGACCTGGATCGCAGGAAGTGAGACCCATGTTTGCGAGAAGCCCTGAACCACGCCTGGGCCGAGAAGCCTGATACTCGGGCTGTCGGGTCCGCATGCCGAAAGTCGAACACGACTACGAGATGTCATTTAATTGATTGATATTAAAGGAGAACTGTATGTTCACAGCGAGCTGTCATTGCAAAGCCGTCCACATCGAGATCCCGGAACTGTCGGCCACGGTAACGGAATGCAACTGCTCGATCTGCCGCCGCTACGGTGCGCTGTGGGCCTACTACACCCGTGACCAGTTGCGGCTCCCGACAGACAGCGCCGCGCTGTCGGCCTACAGTTGGGGCGATCGCACCATCGAGTTCTGGCATTGCCGGCACTGCGGCTGCTTGACCCACTACGAAAGCGTCGACAAGCACGCGCGCGGCCGCGTCGCGGTCAACGCCCGTATGCTGCCGCTGGAAGTCATGGAGTCGCTGCCCGTGCGTCACTTCGACGGTGCGGTCAGCTGGAAGTACCTCGACTAGAGACCCGGCAAGAGCCAACCCGTGCGGCGCCGGTAATCCGTCCACTCCGGGTAACGGGACATGCTCGCCTCCTTCAGGATCATGTTGACCGCGAAGAGCCCCAGCCAAACCCAGGCCAGCACGACAAACGGCAACCAATGCCACACCATCAGCCCAAAGCTGCCGTAGATCATCATCTCGCCCAGGTAGTTCGGATGGCGGACATAGCGGTGCATACCATCCGTTATCAGGCCGCGCCGTTCCCGCAAAGTGAAGTACTTCTGCGCGTCGGCCGCGATCATGATCACCGTGCCGACGATGCACAGGCTGACACACAAGGCGAACCAGGCACCGTCCGGCAAGGGGTATTCCGGCTGCGCGACCCCGGAGATCAACAACCAGCCGAATACCCAGTACCAGCCCAGCACGCCGAGGAAGGCCATGATGCCGCCACCGATGGTGATGCGAACCTGCCAGCCCGGATCCGGGAACGCCATGTCCTTGATGAACCAGGCGACGCCGTAGCTGCCCTGCATGGCGAGGTAAATCCAGGCCGCCGTCGAGAAGTTCTGATAGTGCCACATCAGCAGACCGAGGAAGAAGAAGGTTCCGCACTTCTGGAAATTGATCACCCAGGCGAATTTCCAGGGACGTGGCCCGCCGCCGAAATCCTGGACCAGGTAATCGGTCAGGCGCCGCATGGCCGCGGCCCACGCCGGTGCTTCCTGCGCTGTGCTCATCCTGTCACCTCCGGGGCTACCCCGCTCGCTTGCGCCACTTCCGCCATAACCAGATTCCGTAAACCAGGGCATTGATTGCCAGCACGAACAAACCGAGCGCCAGCTGAATTTCGCGGGTCAAGCCCTCCGGGTAAATCAGCGGCAGCAGGTAGTGCTCGCTGAAGCCCCCACCGTAGCCACCCTCGCCGGCAGCCAGCCGCAAGCGCTGTTCCAATGGCGTTAGCGGGCAGACCCAGTTATTGAACTCGATCAACGCGCCCCAGGCAAACGCCGGGACATGCAGCCAGGCCCAGCGGGGCCAGCGATACACCAGCAATCCGCCCAACACGACGAACAGGACAAACGCCAGGTGCACTACCACCAGGGTATCTGCAGCCAGGGCGCTCATGCTCATTGTGCCAACCTGATCACCTCAATTTGACGGCGCGCCATCAGCTTCGCCGGCGCTGTTCCGGATCCGCTCCAGCTTGCCCCGTGTGTAGCGTGCCTCTGTCTCCCGGCCCAGCTGCTCCTGCGCCCGCGCCAAACCCTCGAGGGTACGCGGCTTGAGGCGGGTGCGCTCGAGTTGTAGCTGGTAGGCATCAGCGGCAGCAGCATGCTGGCGCGATGCGCTCAACAAGTCGCCCAGAAATTCCGCGGACGGCAGGTCCACGAACGGCGGCCCGAAGGAGAATGGCATGGCCCCCTCCAGTCGGCTGGCCTCCTGTGCGGACTCCACGGCTTTGGCCATCTCACCGCGCGCCATTTCGATGGCCGCCAGCAGTTCCTGGTCCATCACGCGCAGGCGCTCGAGGTACAGCAAGTCGGTTGGCGCTTTTTCCTCCTGCCGCGCGATTTCGGCCTCCAGCGATACCATTAGCGTGCGGAACTGCGCCTGGTACTGACCGGCCTGCGCCACCTGGCTTGCAAAGGCGGCCTGCATGGCCTTCATGAAGCTGATCGTCAGGTTGGGGTCGAAGGCGTCGCCGGTGTTGAAGGTCCAGTTCGCAACGTCACTGTCCCAGCTGCGGGTCTCGATCACATAACGCGCCCACATTTGCACAACGGAGCCGACCAGGGAACGGTCCGGGTCCAGGATCATGGGGTCGTCCGGCGCCTTGCCATCGGCCTGGGCCTCGGCGTAGGCCGCCTCGAGCAGCGCCAGCGCCCGGTCATTGCGGCCCTGCTGGAGATAGCCGTACAACAGCCAGAAATTGTAGTGCCCCCATTTGCGCGCGGCGCCGCCATGCTCCGCCCGCATGGCGTTGGCCACCTGCACCGCGGCCTCGTTGGCGGCGACTACGTCATCCCACATGCCAACCGCAACAAAAATATGCGAGGTCATGTGTTGGGCATGGCCGGCATCGGGCGCCATTTGGGCCAGGGCTCGCGCGGCGCGGAGACCGAGCACGGCGTGCACCGGGTCGTCCACACCGTGAATCAGG
>Ga0316195_10000163_pt1 | contig 22769 bp, 16 predicted proteins | sample Phised1_MG_FD_204937 | JGI IMG/M metagenome (GOLD analysis project Ga0316195, IMG submission 204937) | Coastal sediment microbial communities from Maine, United States - Phippsburg sediment 1 | ecosystem: Environmental > Aquatic > Marine > Coastal > Sediment | place: USA: Maine | collected...
TCTTAATTCTCTATGGTTATATATTTCGCCATTGGCAGCTAAAATTAGTTTCTTGTCCTCGCTAAATAAGGGTTGTTTTCCCGATGCAGGATCTACAATTGCCAGACGTTCATGGGCCAATATAGCCTTGTCGTTTGCGTAAATCCCGCTCCAGTCGGGTCCTCTGTGCCTTACTTTCTTGGCCATTTCCAATAATTGTGGCCTCAGGGTTTCCGTACTTTCTTTTACATTAAATGCACATACTATTCCACACATACTTCAACTATTATATCGATTATTAGGCAAAGATGCCTATTTCATTATTAATTTGAAACATTAATATGTTTTTTAATTATTATTTGTAACTTGTTTAGCGAATATTAACATATTCATCAATCAAAACCAGAAAAATAGCAGTATTGAACAATCATTTTGTAAGCAGTTAAAATTTTAACGACTTTTTATAAGAACTTAAAGAGTTTACTAATTAGCTTTGAACAATATAAAATCAAGCACTATTATGAAAAAATTATTGACACTTACTATCATGGCCCTAGCCATGGTTTTTACAAATGAAATTACAGCACAGGAATTTAGCGGCCTGGATAAAAGTCCGGCAGATATAGCATCATATCCATCCAGTTCCAAAATTTCCGACAAATTAATCAAGGTTATTTACAGCAGGCCACAATTGAAAGGAAGATCACTTTCTGAACTTGCACCGGAAGGTAAGGTATGGAGAACAGGAGCTAATGAAGCAACAGAGATTACGCTTTATAAAGATATGATGTTTGGAGATACTTCTGTAAAGGCCGGAACTTATGCTCTTTTTACTATTCCAGGCGAAACCGAATGGACAGTGATTTTGAATAGCAATATAAATCAGTGGGGAGCGTATTCCTATGATGAGAATGCCGATGTAGCCCGAGCCAAAGGTTCAGTTAGTAAGAGCGATGAATCACTGGAAGCATTTTCTGTTGCATTCGTAGATGTTGAAAATGGAGCATTCATGGTACTGGGATGGGGCACCACAAGAGTAACAGTTCCTTTTAATCTAAGTATGTAATAACCATATGTAACAGATAAAAGCCGGAGTATTAGACTCCGGCTTTTTTTTAATGGTATTCCAAACAAATTGAGAATAATTAAAATGTACTATTAATCCGGAGTTTGTGTTCCCGACTTAAGAAGTCCGTCTATATAAACCTGTTCAGCTTCAATTCCCGGGATATCCTTAAAAGGTACTTTCATAATATCTTCGCTTAATATGACGAAATCTGCATACTTCCCCACCTCTATACTCCCTTTTTCATTTTCTTCAAAGTTTGAATAGGCCGGCCATATGGTCATTCCTTTTAGCGTTTCTTCACGGGATAATGCATCCTGCATCTGAAATCCGTCTGGTGGATAACCCTCGAGATCTTTGCGGGCGACAGAGGCATAGAACGTCAAGAACGGGCTTACCTCTTCAACAGGAAAATCTGTACCCAGTGCCACTAACCCGGCATTTTCCAATAGTTTTTTAAAGGCATATGCCCCCTCTAGGCGATTGCTCCCCAGCCTCTCGTCTGCCCAATACATATCACTTGTGGCATGGGTTGGTTGTATTGAAGGTATAATCCCATTCTTAAAAAAGTCAAAATCCATGGAAGAAATTATCTGTGCATGTTCTATCTTCCACCTCCTGTCCTTCCTGCCTGCTAAAGCTTTTGTATAAGCCCTCAGAACCACAATATTGGCCGAATCCCCTATGGCATGTGTATTCATTTGAAATTCCGAGTTTGCAATACGCTGTGCCAAATCCGCTATATCTTCGGCAGGGGTTATCATTGCACCATAATGCCCGGGTCGATCGGAGTAAGGAGCCTTTAGTGCCGCTCCACGTGAACCCAAAGCACCATCACCATAAACTTTTATGGAACGTACGTTTAGCTTCTCAGTCCTAGTGATGCCCTTATCCAGATAATAATCCATATTTTCGGAATCAGAACTCACCATTGCATATATCCTAATGGATAAATCACCGGTACGTTGAAGACTGTCTATTAATTCAATTGCAGACCTGTCCAAACCTGCATCATTCACTGTGGTAAGTCCGTAGTTTATACAAATACGTTCAGCATTTTTAAGTGCTCTTATCTGAGTCTTCCGGTCCGGAGGAGGAAAAACTGTATTGATGAGTTGCATTGGGTTATCAACCAGTACCCCTGTTATCACCCCATTCTGTTTTACAATTTCACCTCCTTTTACCTGAGTGCTTTTGTCAATTCCTGCAATATCCAGCGCTTTCTGATTAACCAGCAAGGCATGCCCGTCGATCCTCCTTAACGCAACAGGAATATCAGGAAACAGCATATCCAGTTCCTTTTTTGTTGGAAACTCCTTTATCTCCCAATCATTCTGATCCCATCCGCTGCCCTTAATGAAATTAGCCGGATTTTCTTTATGGAACTTCTGTACCCGCTCCAGTACCTCTGCAAAACTGCTGGTACCAACCAAATCCACTACCTGTTGATTGAGTCCCAAACCGAAAAAATGACAATGCGCATCTATCAATCCGGGAACAATGGTTTTTCCACCTGCATCAATTACTTGATTTGCATTAAACCTATTTTGTATTTCGTCCGAGCTGCCTACTGCCACAAATACTCCATCGCGCACTGCAAATGCCGAAGTCTTCAAAAAGTTATCGTCAACTGTATACACATTTGCATTCAGCACCAACAGATCTGCTTTACTCTTAGGCGCTTCACAAGCAACTAAGACCAAAACTATAATCAATACGAGTTTTCTCATATAAAACGAGTGTTTATTGAAGTAAAGAGTAAATAGTTTGATTTTGTTTTTAAATGAAAACCTCAAATCCGGCGCTTACCTTCAAGCAGAAAAATACCGTCAGAGCTTACACTTTCACCTTTAAAAGAATCCCCATCCATGATTAAGGCAACATCCACTATGCTCCCCTCTATATCCACAGAGAATGTAAGTTTATTTTTTTCAACTTTAACCTTTTCGGTAGGCAGCTTTCCTCCGGGTAATTCCAGATTCACTTCGTATATCTTTCCATTTTTAGAAACATGCAATACCCCTGAGCTATATTCGGCCGGTACGTCCTGGACCGCATAGTCCCAACTTCCGGTCCATTTCTTTTTTTTAACAATCATATCGGATATTTCAGGCCCCTTACATATATCATTATTATCCAAGGAATATCCATAAGAAAATATCAGTAAAAGTATTGTAAGTGCAAAATTTTTAAATGCTGTTTTCATCTAACATGAATTTTAGGTTAATGGTTAAATGTACAGCATTTTTTTTAGTTGGCAAATGAACCAAAAACCATACGAATTATTAATAGGAATACTGATGAAAATCATTTGAATTTACTTCCCGACTAAAACTATATAATCGATTTTCAGAAACTGGGATCAGTCCTTTTTGGAAATTACGAATGCTACCCGCCTGTTTTTTTGCCTGCCTTCATCCGTATCATTACTTGCAATAGGTGACACTCCACCATGCCCTTGCCAACTAATCCTGTCCTCGGAAAGGCCAAGTTCTATTAAGTATTGAGCAACAGCATTACAGCGTCTTTCGGACAAATACTGATTGTAGGATGTTGAGCCAATATTATCCGTATGTCCGTCTATGTTTATCTGAAGAGATTTGTCAGTATTTAGATAGTTATAGATTTTTTGAACATCTGTTTTAGCGGATTCCAATAACTGAGACTCATCAAAATTGAACAAGACATTTTTAAAAATATGCGTTTTGTCCAGCTCGTAATTTTCGTTTATCAGAGGAGCATCAGGTGACACACTCATATCGGTCCCGGATGATGGTTTAAGGCTCAAATCCACCATATCCAGGTAGTAATACGCTCCCTGTTTCGCCCCTCTTTTTATTTCAAACTTTCTGGTACCCGCATTATTCTTAAAATTACCTATGACCATGTAATTTTCCGTGCCCCGGGCCTCGAATATGGTGCTTACTAAAACCCAATCTCTGGTATCTCTGTAAAATTCAGTATAGCCTATTTCCATAAAATTATAGAGGTTACCGGGAATTTTGTACAAGTGCATTTTTGAAAGCTCCTTTTTAATATTCAGATCCAGTATATCCTGTGAAAACAGTACCCCAAAATCTTTGACAGCAAAGTCCGAACGTTCGGCAAGGCTTATATAAAATGAAACCTGGTAGGATTTACCTTTTTCAAGGGTTTGGGTAAGAGGGACCTGAATATATTCCCTGTAATCATCCGGGGCGTAAAGATAAAGACCTGCATAACCCTTGCCAAAATCAGATGGTTGGGAGCCATTAAAATTTTCCGGGGTCCCCATGATTTTACTACAGGAATTAAAATAGTCAGTAGACCCTTTTGTTGGTGTACTCCAATAGGCAACATCGGCTTCAAAATTTCCAAGGCGAACCGGGCAGTTATCATATTCTTCAAAACTCGGGTTTTGAATGAGGTTTTGAGATGGCAGAGTTGAAATGCTGCAAAAGCAGGTAAGAATTAAGCTGTATGTATACTTTGCAAACAAAACAATATGGGACAATTATCGCTCCTAAAATAGGAATTAATCTTTAAGCGTAAAGTTAATACCGTTTAACAGTCTCTTTTACAGATGATTGAGCAAAATTTTAAACTTACCGTTCACAAATTAATCTAGAAATCAAACTTGTAGGATGCGCCAATCAACACCTGGAAAGTCTGCACTCTAAAATTAGCCCAGCGCTGATACGAATTATTTGCAATATTATTTGCTTTCGCGAAAATGGAAAGATGTTCGTTGAAATGGTATCCCACATGGGCATTTGCATCAAAAAAACTATCTAAAGTTATCACCGTGGAAGGAAAATCTTCCGGCAGAACATTTTCTACAACCTCGGCACTCAAGTCCCGGCGTTCCCCTACATAAAACAGATTAGCCCCAAGGTACCATTTATCTCCAATCTGATAATCCAAAAATAATGAGCCTTTAACATCAGGAAGGTTCCATGCCGGATTATCGGTCTCCGTATTGTAATCAAAGAGTTCTGCATTTATCCCAAGCGTGAATTCCCTGTTTATATCCACATTTAATTCCGCAAACAATCCAATGGTTTTAATATCATCGTAAAAAACTTCGAAAGAATTTCCAAAATAATATCCCTTTTCATCATCCCTAAAACTATTTAGCGGATTTAGTTTATAAAGGGGTTTTCTGTTTTCTGCTTTATAGAATCCTCTGATATTATAACTCAGATTGGATATGAGTTGTCCTTTAACCCCCAGAAAGGCATCGTACTGCCTGTCTGTGGGAAGAATAGTCAAAGTAGGCGAGACAAATGGATTTTCACCCACAAAACCATAATAGGAATTTTGTTCTAATCCGCCTTCCACTCCCCCATAGGCAATTACAGTATCATCTAACAATCTATATGTCGCCCTTATTTCCGGATAAATATAAAAATTGCTGTCACTCAGCTCTGTATCCATTCCATATACCAGTGAAGCACCTAAATTGAGAGTGTAATTATCTCCGGATAATACCAAACTGGGGGTTGCACCAAACTGCAGCTGACCGTAATTTATCCCTGTTGTATTTGTTGTGCTATTTATACTGGCATTCTTAAAACTTCCCCCTACATAATCGAAATTCACTTGCAAAGTCACCAATTCTGTCGAGACCGGAAACTGAAACTTGGGTTTGATCAAAAATCTATTCTCACCGGAAGCTGCAGCATCCCAAAATCTGCGATACAATACCTCACCACCTTCAAAAACAGATTCATCCATCTTTAGCCGGGCACCGGCTTCCAGGTTAAAATAATTTTGACCTTCATTAATGGTATTGATTGTTGCTTCATCAAAAACCCCTTCAGGAAGGCCATACCAATTGTATTTCTGATGCTGAAATCCAATATCCGAACGCCAGTTCATATCTCTTTCTTTTTGGATATATGAGGCATTCAATTTTGTATTATAAAAATCATTATCAAGAGGCACTCCCTCCAGTTCTCCACGTGAGGAATGATGATTTAATCCGAAATCTACTCTTTTGTTGCCCCTGTCTATGTCCCTGCTGGTATAAAAATCTGCGATGGCATTACCAAAATTTCCAACACTGACAGATGCAAAGGAATTATATAGTTTTTCAGTTTTGGCTTTTTGTACAACCGAGGCCTTCCCTTTTGCAGGTGTAAAAGTTGATGCTACCGGTATGGAGAAAATACTGTAATCGATTTTCTTCTTTTGCAGCACGATAGAATCATTGAGATTTGGTATTGATTTTACCTTGAAAGCATCTGAAACGGCAGGTGAATAGGGTCTTACCACCGTAACCGTTTCCGTTCCAATATCCTTCTCGTCCTGTGCTGACAGGAATTGTGACGAACATATAAATGCGATTATTAAAATTTTTAGTTCCCTATACATACTGTATTCTCCACTAGTTAATTTCCTTCCGGAATAATTGATGAATTGCGTTGTGCTTCCTTGGATTTTATAGCTGCTAATTCCCCTTCTGCATCAGCAACAATCTGTTCGTAATCACCAAAATTTGCAATTACACTTTCCAGAATATACGTTGCCTGATAGGCATCCTCCAGAGCATAATAGTTCTTAGCCATAATTATAAGGCCTTTACCTCCCCATTCCTTATAAGCAGCATAGTCTCTAGCCAATTTTTGAACCGAATTATTGGAAGCCTCAAAAGAGCCTGCCTTTTGTTTAAAATAGGCATCATAATACAACGCCTCCGCTGCTAATCCTCCACTCGCAATTTTCAAAACCTCGGAATAAGCCTGCTCCGCTCTCTTTTCGTTACCCGTTGCAATAGCCGATCTGGCTATCATGATTTGTGCATCGCTTTTAATTCTATCGTCAATATTTTCTGTTGACAGTACTTTTTCTGCGTATGCTAAGGTTTGATCATAATTTTTCTGCTCATAATACCCTTTCATCAAATTAGATTGGGCAAATGTCCTATTTTGCTGAATATCTGCTATGGATTCCAATCTCTGAAGGAAGGGAAGTGCCGAAGTATAGTTTTGATTTCCAATATATATCTCACAGACTCTTGTTAGGGCCTGTTCTGAATATTCACTTGCCCCACTGTTGGCAACATACGTATATCCGGTAAGAGCCCGGTCTTTTTCACCTTTCGCAAAATACAATTGGGCAAGGTTGAAATTAGCATTTATAGTATGTAGTCCATTAGGGAATTCCCTTAAATAGTTCTCATATCCTTTTATTGCAGCATCTTTTTTTCCCTGGAGGTTTTGTTTCTCAGCTGATTCATAACTGGCATTATCCAGTTCGGTGTCAGATACTTCAACAAAATCCAATCCTTCTACCCATCTGGCGTATTCACTTACCTGCCCCGTGTCTACATAAATGAGTTTTGCTGTTGTAACCGCCTGGATTGCTTCCTGGGAATTTGGATAATCACGAACAACTGTTTTAAACTTGCTTAAAGCCAGTTCATTTTTATTGGAATTATAAAACACCAGTCCCTGTCTGAGTAATGCCCTTGGGACCAAAGTACTTCCGGGATAATCTTTGATGAGTTTATCATAGGTTTCAAGACCAATTTGCTCCTGGTTTTGTTTAATGTATGAATTGCCCAGTTCAAATAATGCATCATCCTTTAAACTTGATTGAGGATACCTTGCAATAAAAGCATTGAGTTCCTCAATTTTTGTGTCGCTCTTATCTATAAACCCATAACTGATCGCTTTTTGGAATGCCGCATAATCCTTTTCAGGGCTGCCGGACTGCAAAACTTTATTATAGGATTCAATAGCCGGCGAGTATTTGCTGGTAACAAAAAAACAATCGCCAAGCCTTACATTGGCATCGTTTTTTTTATCATCATCCTTAGCGCCATCGGCATAGGCCTGGTAATAGGTTATTGCATTGTTATAATCTTTAAGTTTAAAATAGGTATATCCCAGGTTATAATTGAGATCCTGCATTTCTTCAGTTCGCGACGCTGCAGGATTATTTTTGAATTGCAGGTAATCTGACAATGCGTTCTCAAAAGAATTGAGCATATATTGAGATTCCGCCTTCCAATATCTGGCCCTTGCCTTGAAAAGTTCATCCGGTGCGTTATTTAGGGATTTAGCAAACAAGGCATCTGCTCCGGCATAATCTGTTTCAATAAACAATTCAACCCCTCGATAGAAAGCTACTTTCTGATAAGTTTCTTTGCTGGCGAAACTACTATTTTCCTCGAGCAGCTCCAGTGCACCCTTAAAATTTTTGGAGGTAATGTAAGAATCTACCAATAATTCCTGGATTTCCTTGGAATGGGTGTCGTTGGGATAGGTTTCCAGGTAGGTGGACAACACCTTAGGAGCCGGTTCATAAGGATTCCCGATTTCATAACTCAAACGGGCATAATTCAGGTAGGCATCCTTTTGAATATCCGTGTTAAATTCCATTTGAGAAGCATTTCTGAATGCATTTAAAGCTTCTTGTTTTTTCTCGAGTTCTAAATAACACTCCGCCAAATGGTAATAGGCATTTTGGGCAACCCCATTGTTACCCTCTATAATTTTATTGAATTCGTTGATAGCATTAGCGTAATCTTCCTGTTTATAGTAACAGTAACCCAACAAATAGTGATCTGTATTGCTCCATTTTCCCCTTGTTCCTTCATAGGCTTCCAAATAAGGAATGGCGTTTGCATACTGTTTTAAATTGAAATAACTCTCGCCAATTATTTTGTTTAATTCAGATACTTCCTGTCTGTCGGATTTGGTCAGCTGTGACTTGGCCAGTTCAATGGCCTCTTCAAATTTACCCAGCTTGAAATTCATATCCGCCTGGTAATAAGAGAGCTTATCGCTTAACAATTCCTGATCTGCTATCTGATCAAAACGCTCATTTGCTCCTTCATAATCATCCTGCTGATAAGCGATGTACCCCAAATAATATTTTGCCTGGGATCCATAAGTAGGTGATGTGGTTACCTTGCTTAAATAACGCTCCGCTTCTTTTGGATCCTTGGAACTAAACAAGGAGTAGCCCATGTTAAAATTAAACCGCTCTTTTTCCTGAGCCGACATGGAATTTTGGTCTACCTTTTTATACCACTTTAGTGCATAGGGATATTTGCCGTTTTCAAAATAATAGTCGGCCACATCCATAAATGCAGAATTTCTTTTCGTAGAAGTTGGATAGTTAGCTACAAAATCCTCCATTAATTTATCTGCGCCAAGCTGATTCAATCTCACTCCGGCATTGGCTACATAATATGCGCTATTGGCTTCCGTTTCAAAATCCCCGGTACTCGTTTGCACTTTTTCAAAAATGGTCTGAGCAGCCTGATATTGTTTGTTGTTATACAATTCCAGGGCATCCTGGTACTGCTTTTGAGTATGGGTATAAATTTTTGATTCCTGGGCATACCCAGAAATAGCAATCCCAATGAAATACAGAAGTAGCGCGGTTTTTTTCTTTCGCATAATGTTCTCTAGCTGTTAAGAAGTACCGTAATTTCCCATAATAACGTCAAATAGTGTTATGAAGTATATTCAACAACTAAATAATAGATTTTTACCGGTTCTAACCTTGAATTAACAAGGAACTTATTACTTTTATATCAACATTTAAATTATGACTGAAAGCATACTGGCTCTAAAAGATGTAGCCGTTTTCCAAAATGAGAATATGGTGCTCAACGATATTACTCTGGAGGTAAAAAAAGGAGAGTTTGTATATCTTATTGGAAAAACAGGAAGTGGTAAAAGTAGTTTTATGAAAATGCTTTATGCCGATATTCCACTTTTAGAGGGACATGGACAAATTGTAGGATTTAATCTAAAAACTCTGGAAGAAAAGGATATTCCTTTCTTAAGGCGAAAACTGGGTATTGTTTTTCAGGATTTTAAATTGCTTCCGGACAGAAACATCAATAAGAATCTAATGTTTGTCCTCAAGGCAACCGGCTGGAAAGATCCTGAAAAAATGGATGTAAAAATTGAAGAAGTACTTGATAAGGTGGGCATGAAGACCAAAGGATTTAAATTTCCTCATGAGTTGTCCGGCGGGGAACAGCAGCGGATTGCCATAGCAAGGGCATTACTAAATGATCCGGAAATTATTCTGGCCGATGAACCAACAGGCAACCTGGATCCCCAGACAAGTGTTGAAGTCATGAAAGTACTACAGGAAATTAATAAGGCCGGAAGAACCATTCTAATGGCTACACATGATTATGCCTTACTCCTTAAATACCCATCCAAAACCTTAAAATGTGAGGGCGCCAAGGTCTTTGAAGTAATTCAAAAAGCTGTATAAAACCCCAAGTCCTTAAGATCTGCTCATCCATTTCCCGACTATTAATTAATTGGGGTTTACAAAATAAATATGCTATATTTAACAAGATATAGTGACAGGACTTATGGGAGAGGATGTATTTGGAGAATCATAAGCATTTGATTCGCAGATTTTAGGCTCGAAAATTAACCGCGACTATAACAAAAAACCAACAAACCAATAATGAAAACAACCAAATTATTAATTGCATGCGCCTTACTACTGGCCTTTTCGTGTAAAGAACAGGAACCGAAACAGGAAGTAACCAAAGAAATTGAAATCCGTCAATGGAAACCGGAGGATACCCGAAGTATCCAGGGTAACAGGGCAAAGCGCGGGCTGATATCAAAAACAGAAAAAGCCACGCCAGGTTATGTTTTATTTAATCCTTCAAATAGTACCAAAACATTTTTAATAGACAAGGAGGGGACTGTTTTACATACCTGGAATGGAGAGTTAATGGCCCCACTTTCCCCTTATTTGCTTGAAAACGGAAATCTGATTCGTATGGAAATCGACCCTGACTACCCGACTTTTGCAGCCGGGGGGGCGGCAGGAAGAATACGGGAATACGATTGGGACGGTAATTTGTTATGGGATTTTGAACTGGCCAATGAAAAGGAATTGCTGCACCATGACCTGGAAGTTCTTCCCAACGGTAACATTCTTGCGATCGCTTATGAAGCTAAATCTCCTGCAGAAGCCCTGGCTGCAGGTATGAATCCTGAGCATATTGCCAAAGCCGGCGTATGGCCGGATAAAATCATTGAGATAAAGCCCACCAAACCAAGTGGGGGTGAGATTGTATGGGAATGGCATCTGTGGGACCATCTGGTTCAGGATTTTGACCCTTCAAAGAAAAATTACGGTGTCCTTGCTGATAACCCGAGAAAGATAAATATTAATGCCCACGTCGTTCATGATTTTCCACCTATGCCAGAAGAGCAAGTATCTGAATTGAAAAAGATAGGCATGTTTCCAGCCAATTTCTCTTCGGACAATCTGGCGTCCGATTTTACACATTGTAATGCAGTTTCATACAATCCGGAACTTGATCAGATTGTATTTAGCTTTAAACTTTTCAATGAATTCTTTATCATAGATCACAGTACCAATACCGCAGAAGCCAAAGGAAGCGAGGGAGGAAAATACGGCCACGGGGGAGACCTGTTATACCGATGGGGTAATCCTGAAAATTACGGAAGAGGTGACAAGGAAGATCGAATGCTTTACAACCAACACGATGCCAAGTTTATCCCTGAAGGTTACCCCGGGGCAGGACATATTATGGTCTTTAATAATGATATATTAAACTCAGCTAATAAATACCCTGGACTTATAGCCGCGATGTTTGCAGCCAAATCACCTGATCCGGAGATTTCTATTGCAGATTTTGGCAATTACAGCGCTGTTTATGAAGTTGTACCTCAAACCAATGAGGATGGATCCTATTTACTACCTGAATCCGAACCTATGGGTCCTAAAGACCCAAATTGGTCATATACAGCACCGGACAAGTATTCATTTTATTCTGCAATTCAATCAGGAGCGCACCGAATGAAAAACGGCAATACGTTTGTCACCTCCGGTTTTAGAGGACGCATGTTTGAAGTAACCCCGGAAAATGAGATCGTATGGGAATATTGGAACCCTTTCAACTTCCAGTATAGATTGCCTGACGGGAATGTGGCCGCACCTTATATTCCATTTCAGCAATTCAGAGCCACGCATTATGATACAGATTATCCGGCCTTTTCAGGAAAAAAACTGGTACCAGTTTCACCGCAACCAGAACCCTTTATCTTTAAAATGCCTCCACCTCCTGTACAACAGGATAGTGTACACTAAATTGTAAATAAATAATTAATTACTAACATAAAACCATACAAATGTCATTAAAAATTATAGGAGCCGGATTACCACGGACCGGCACAAACACTTTAAAACAAAGCCTGGAACAATTGGGTTTTAAACACGTATACCACATGAAAGAGTTACTGGTAAATCCGGAAAAACTTCATTATTGGAAGACCCTTGATGAAACCGGTGATACTAACTGGGATGCCCTTTACAAGGGCTATGACGGTACAGTGGATTTTCCCGGCTACCCCTGGTACAAGGAACACATGAAGCAGTACCCTGATGCCAAAGTTATCCTGACTGTAAGGGATTTTGAAGCCTGGTACAAAAGTGTGGACAGCACGGTATTCAGAGCCGGGCCACAAACGCCTGGTGAAAAGATAAAGATGATAGGGAAATTGCTTTTCAGTGCAAGGGCACGGAATGTAGTTAAATGCATTAAATGGTTTAAGAAGGTCTTTTTTGCCGAAAGACTACAGGGAAAGTTTGGAGATAAAGAATTTGCTAAAAAATTCTGGGAAGATCATATAGCAGAAGTAAAAGCCAACGTACCTGCAGACAAACTATTGGTTTATGACGTAAGGGACGGATGGGCACCACTTTGTAAATTTCTGGGCGTACCGGAACCCGCTGAACCCCTTCCACATTTAAACAAAAAGGAGAACTTTAAAGCAATGCTCCCTAAACTCATGAAAGGGGAAATGGTATAATACCAGTTCTGAAAACAAACCAACTATTACAAATGCCCCCGGTGGCTCCAACCACCAGGGGTTTCTTTTAACACCATCCATTATGAATACAGAAAGCTGGCAGGTAAAAGTTGCCCTTTTACTGGTAAGTAGCCTTACCATCATGTCCATGATTACCATATCTGCTTCTTTGCCAGATATGACTAAGACGTTTTCAACATTGCCTAACGCGGAAAACCTGGTTAAGCTTACACTTTCTTTTCCGGCTCTTTTTATTGCTCTGACGGCAATAATCGCAGGGAAATTCATTGATAAATTTGGAAGGTTGCGACTTTTAAATGCCGCCCTAATAATCTATGCTATTGCAGGTAGTACCGGTTATTGGCTGGAGAACATTTATCTTATTCTGGCCGGAAGGGCTTTGCTGGGTATTTGTGTCGGAATCACCATGACTATTGCCACTACCCTCATAGCAGATTATTATCAGGGTAAATCCAGGCAAAAATTTGCCGGCTTACAAATAGCGGTAATGTCTTTGGGGGGTATTTTGTTCGTTACTCTTGGAGGTGTCCTGGCAGATATATCATGGCGGGTACCTTTTTTACTCTATTTATTTCCCCTGCTAATTTTGCCAATGACCAGTTTATATCTAAAAGAACCAAAGACATTGCATGTTGTAAAAAACAAGGATGCTTCTGTAAAATCACCTAATGTTATTTGGCTGGTTTTTGTGAATGTAATGATCATGTGGATTCTGTTTTTTATAATCCCGGTACAGATACCATTCTATTTAAAGTCAATCGGTATTGAAAAAAACACTTTAATTGGTATCGCAATAGCCTCAACTACTTTTTTCTCCGTTATTTCCTCCCTTTCGTTTTCAAAGATTAAAGACAAATTGAGCTTTCAGCAGGTATTTGGGATTGGTTATTTATTAATGGCCCTGGCCTTTGCCAGTATTTCCTATGGGGGATCATATGGTATGGTTATGATAGGCATGTTACTTTCAGGTTTAGGTATGGGTTTAATGATTCCTAATGCAAATGTTTGGGTCATGCAATTAGCCCCTGAACAAATCCGTGGACAGGAAATTGGCAGATTGACCACATTTTGGTTTATGGGTCAGTTTTTGTCACCAATACTATTACTCCCCTTTTTAAATATAATTTCGCATTCACAGTTATTCCTGATACTTACATATATCATATTGGCCTTGAGTATAAGCTTCTTTATTTATAGTATGCTCAACAAAAAGGGGGCTGGCGGGAAATAAGGATTTTTGGGCGCAGGAGGATATCTATCAAAAAATTGCCTGCTCCATGAACTGGTAAATCGAATCCTATTTACAAGGGGTTGTGCCCTGATTCTGAAATTTCGGGAAAGTTGTGTGAAGTGGACATTCCCGTTTTAGATGTTCCTAATAAGAAAGTGAACTGAATTAAAAACCTAAACACCGCAAGAAGTTTTTTGTTACTTTTGGACCCAATTATTTTAACCAGCATACTAATTTAAAAATTGAAGATGGTTGTACTCGGAATTGATATTGGTGGTTCGGGAATAAAAGGTGCTTTAGTGAACTCCTTAACAGGAGAAATGCTCACTGAACGTTACCGTATTCCTACCCCTCCTTCCAGAAAACCAAATGAAATGGCAGAAGTAGTTAAAATGATCGTCGAACACTTTAACCATAAAGGTCCCGTAGGTGTTGGATTCCCTACAATTATCAGGCATGGTATATGCAAATCAAAGGGTAATTTACATAAAAAATGGTTGAATCTAAATGTGCGGGAATTATTCAGCGAGGCAACCGGACTTCCCGTAACCGTTATCAATGACGCAGATGCTGCAGGATATGCAACCATGAATTACGGTATAGGCAGAGGGAAGGAAGGGTTGGTAGTAATGATTACAATAGGCACCGGTTTAGGCAGCGGAGTATTTTTTAATGGTGAATTAATCCCCAATTTTGAACTGGGGCAGATCCCCTACAAAAAACATAAAAAAATTGAACTCTGGGCCGCGGCATCGGCGAAGGAAAAAGAAGGCCTTAGCTATAAACAATGGGGCAAACGTTTTAATGTATTCCTGGAGTATGTGGAACTTCTGATTTCGCCCGACTACATTATTTTAGGTGGAGGAACCTCAAAAGATTTTAATGAATATAAGGATTATATCACTATAGAAACTCCGGTAATTCCCGCAGAATTAAGAAATCAGGCTGGCATAGTTGGTGCTGCCGCTGCCGCATTGCACGAGGCTCCAAGAATTTAGGCCAGTCTTACTATAGTAATTTAGGAAAGCTTATTCCTTTTTCGGTCTACTTCTTTCAGATAGATTTTACGCAAGCGTAAGTGTTTTGGTGTAACCTCCACATATTCATCTTTTTGAATATATTCCAGCGCTTCCTCAAGTGAAAATTTGATAGCAGGAACTATTCTTGCCTTATCATCCGCACCTGAAGAACGTACATTAGATAGTTTCTTGGTTTTGGTAATATTTATGGTCATATCATCACCTCTGCTATTCTCACCAATAACCTGACCTTCATATATATCCTCGCCCGGATCAACAAAAAATCGACCTCTATCCTGTAATTTATCAATTGAATAAGGAATCGCCTTCCCATTTTCCATAGAAACCAGTGAACCGTTTTGTCTTTGAGGGACATCTCCTTTCATCGGTTGATATTCCAAAAAGCGATGAGCCATAATTGCCTCACCTGCAGTAGCGGTTAAGAGCTGATTCCGCAATCCGATGATACCACGTGAAGGGATGAGGAATTCACATATCATTCTATCCCCTTTTGCTTCCATGCTTACCATTTCTCCCTTACGAATAGAAACCATTTCCACTGCTTTTCCGGATACCTCTTCCGGCAAATCTATGGTCAACTGTTCTACCGGTTCACACTTTACCCCGTCTATTGTCCGGATAATAACCTGAGGCTGACCTATCTGAAGTTCATATCCTTCTCTTCGCATAGTTTCTATAAGCACCGATAAATGCAGAACACCTCTTCCAAAAATCATAAACTTATCTGCACTATCCGTCTCTTCCATACGCAATGCCAGGTTCTTTTCCAATTCTTTCTCTAACCTTTCCTTGATATGTCTTGAAGTAACGTATTTGCCATCTTTTCCAAAAAACGGGCTGTCGTTAATAGTGAACAACATACTCATCGTTGGTTCATCTATGGCAATTGTCTTAAGTCCTTCGGGGTTTTCAAGATCGGCAATAGTATCTCCTATTTCAAAACCTTCCAGTCCAACAATAGCGCAAATATCTCCAGTTGCTACCTCGGCCACCTTTAAGCGCCCCAGGCCTTCAAAAGTAAATAATTCCTTTACCTTAGATTTTACTATACTTCCATCGCGTTTTACCAATGAGATCTGCTGTCCTTCTTTTAAAGAACCTCGAAGTAATCTTCCAATAGCAATTCTACCTGTAAATGATGAGTAATCCAAAGATGTTATCAACATTTGTGTATTACCCTCCTGAGCTTTAAAAGTGGGGATGTGCTCAACAACCATATCTAGTAAAGGCTCAATATTTGCTGTTTCATTCCGCCAGTCATCACTCATCCAGTTATTTTTGGCTGAACCATAAACTGTAGGAAAATCCAACTGCCATTCTTCGGCACCAAGTTCATACATAAGGTCAAATACCTTTTCATGTACTTCTTCAGGTGTGCAATTTTCCTTATCCACTTTGTTGATTACGACACAGGGTTTTAAGCCCATATCAATTGCTTTTTGCAATACAAAACGGGTTTGAGGCATAGGGCCTTCAAAAGCATCCACCAATAACAAAACCCCATCTGCCATATTTAAGACTCGTTCAACTTCACCACCAAAGTCGGCGTGGCCAGGAGTATCAATGATATTTATTTTAGTGTCTTTATAAAGCACGGAAACGTTCTTTGAAGTAATAGTAATACCTCTTTCACGTTCCAGGTCATTATTATCCAAGATCAAGTCTCCGGTTTTCTCATTTTCCCGGAATAACTGGCAATGATGTAATATCTTATCTACCAACGTTGTTTTTCCGTGGTCAACGTGGGCAATTATGGCAATGTTTTTCGTATTGGACATCTTCTTGTTTTGAGGCTGCAAAGATACTTCTATTTTTTGCTTACTGTTATAAAGTTCTGTTATTTTTATTGTATTGATTTTGAGCTATTAGCATTACATGTGCCAGCTCTAAAAAACAATTACCTTTGTAATCTAACTTTTGTATATGAAACTAGACGCTATACCACAATTAAAACATACCAAAAGCAACAATTTTTTTCTGCTCGCAGGACCATGTGCCATTGAAGGGGAAGAAATGGCATTACGAATCGCAGAAAGAATTGTGGAAATCACTGATAAGTTGAATATTCCCTATATTTTTAAAGGAAGTTTTAAAAAAGCGAATCGGAGCAGGGTAGATTCCTTTACCGGAATTGGAGACGAGAAAGCGTTAAAAATATTAAAAAAAGTCTCTGAAACATTTCAGGTTCCCACTGTCACGGATATTCATGAAATTTCAGACGCCAAGCTTGCAGCGGCCTATGTGGATGTGCTTCAAATTCCGGCGTTTCTTGTACGTCAAACCGATTTGTTAGTCGCTGCGGCGAATACCGGAAAAACAGTTAACCTTAAAAAGGGGCAATTTATGAGCCCCGAGAGTATGAAGCATGCAGTAAACAAAGTAATTGACTCCAATAATGACCAGGTGATTATTACAGATAGGGGCACTATGTTTGGCTATCAGGATATGATAGTTGATTTTAGGGGCATCCCTGTCATGAAGCAATACGCCCCTGTAGTATTGGATGTTACCCATTCTTTGCAGCAACCCAATCAGTCATCCGGGGTTACCGGCGGAAGGCCTGAATTGATTAGTACGATCGCTCGTGCAGGAATAGCTGCAGGTGTTGATGGAATCTTTATCGAAACACATTTCGACCCTTCAAATGCCAAAAGTGACGGGGCCAATATGTTACATTTGGATAAACTGAATCAACTCCTGACCAATTTGACTGCGCTGCGTCAAACTGTCAATAATCTTGAGTAATCCACGCAGGTTTCTTAAAAATCAGTACATTGGAATTGAATAAATCCCGGTAGTACCTATGAAAAAAACATGGTGTTTATCAATGATTTTGGGAAGTGTGCTCCTCTTTTTTATCTCCTGTAAGTCGGAGACCAAAACAACTAAAACAACACAAAGGCCAAATATAGTCTTTATCATGTCTGATGATCATGCCTATCAGGCCATTAGTGCTTACAGTGATAAATTAATTCAGACGCCTAATATTGACAGGATTGCCAATGAAGGCATGCGCTTTACCAATGCCTGTGTGACAAATTCTATTTGTGCTCCTTCCAGAGCTGTAATTTTAACAGGGAAACACAGCCATATTAACGGAAAGATTGATAATCTCTCACCATTTGACAACACCAATATTACATTCCCCCAGCTTTTACAAGATGCCGGGTACCAAACTGCCATGTTTGGAAAGCTCCATTTTGGGAATAACCCAAAAGGTTTTGATGAGTTCAAAATTCTACCCGGACAGGGAGATTACTACAATCCCACATTTAATACCGCACAAGGGGATACTACCATTATTGGCTATGTCACAGATATAATTACTGACCTGACTTTAGACTGGTTAGAAAAGCGCAGGGATACTACCAAACCTTTTCTATTAATGTACCTGCACAAGGCCCCGCATAGATCCTGGCTGCCGGCCGAAAGACATTACAAAGAATTTACCCAAAAAACATTCCCTTTGCCTGAAACACTTTTTGATGACTATGCCACACGAGGGGATGCAGCACGAACTGCCGAGATGAATATCCTTGAACACATGGTACTTAACTATGACAATAAAGTATTTCCTGAAGTCATCGAAGAACTGGAAATTGAGGACAGAAAACTTTTTGATCCCCTGGAAAAAATGACGGCAGCACAAAAAGCACAATGGGATGCCGTCTACGGCCCGATTAATGAAGATTTCAGAAGACAATACCCATCCATGAGTGATTCTACGCTTATGGTCTGGAAATACCAGCGGTACTTACAGGATTATCTGGGTACTATTGCAGCTGTTGATGAAAATGTTGGCAGGCTGCTGGATTATTTGGAAATGGAAGGATTAAACGAAAACACCCTGGTAGTTTATACTTCCGATCAGGGCTTTTATTTAGGTGAACACGGCTGGTTCGATAAACGCTTTATGTATGAAGAATCTTTTAAAACTCCTCTGTTGATCAAATGGCCCAATGTTATTGATGCCGGAATTACCGAAGATGAAATGGTGCAGAATCTGGACTTTGCACAGACATTTTTGGAGGCAGCAGATGTATTGCCCCCTTCAGACATGCAGGGCGAAAGCCTTATCCCCTTGTTGAAAGGGGAAAAAGAGAAATGGGAGCGGGATGCAGTGTATTATCATTACTATGAGTACCCCGCCGAACATGCTGTAAAAAGGCATTATGGCATCGCCACCAAAGATTATAAACTGATCCATTTTTATTACGATGTGGATGAATGGGAATTATACGACCGACAGAATGACAAGATGGAGATAAATAATGTCTATCACAACCCAAAATATGCGAATGTGATACGGGAAATGAAGCAAAAACTTAAAGAAGTCAGATTAAAGTATAAAGACAATGATTCACTTAGCAATCAATATATCCAATTATATAAAGAGAAAGGTTGGATAAACTGAGTATGTAAATTCTCCAGGATTCATATCTTTAAGAAAAAAGTTTAAAACCATAGATGAACCTAATAATTAATCAAATCTAATTCTAACCACAGGCAGATGAAAAGGATACTCTTATTACTTGCAATTTTCACCACCCTTCTAACTATTAATGGGCAATCCCATTCCCACAGCGGTCAATTGGCTTTGACCTATCCCAATATTGAGGGATACCTAACCCTTAAAACCGATTTACACCAGCACACCGTTTTTTCAGACGGCAATGTATGGCCGACAATTAGGGTACAGGAAGCACTTAGGGAAAATTTAGATGCCATTTCATTAACAGAGCATTTGGAATACCAGCCGCATATAGACGATATTCCCCATCCGGATCGCAATAGATCCTATCACCTGGCCCTCGAAGAAGCCAAAGAACACGGACTTCTCATTGTGCATGGTTCCGAGATTACGCGTTCAGAACCCGTGGGGCACAGTAATGCTGTTTTTATTTCAGATGCCAATAAACTTATGGCCGAAGATCCCGCCATTTCTTTTAGGGAAGCCAAAAAACAAAATGCCTTTGTGTTCTGGAATCACCCGGCCTGGTATGCCCAAAGTCCTACCGGAAATCCTGTTTTAAGTAATTTTCAGGAAGAACGTATCAAACAAGGCGAACTTCATGGTATTGAAGTCATTAATTCACTGGATTATGCCCAGGAATCTTTGGCACTGGCATTAAAATACAACCTGACCATAATGGGCACGAGTGATATTCACGGACTGATTGATTGGGATTATACAGAAAAAGGAATGCACAGACCTATTACGTTAATCTTTGCCAAAGAGAAAAGCCTTGAAAGTATGCGGGAAGCTTTGTTTGCAGGACGAACCGTGGCCGTTTATAATTCGCTTTTAGTCGGTAAAGCTGAATTTCTTATCCCATTAATTAAAGCAAGTATAAAAATTAATGAAGCCACCTATATTCCCGAAACCCAGGTCCTGAAGGTTATTCTGGAAAATATATCAAGTAGCGACCTGATGTTTGAAAACCAAATGCCCTATACCCTTTACAGTAAACCTCCGGTTTTTGAGATTCCTGCTGGAGAAACGGTTACCCTTCAGATCAAAACACTGGAAAAAAAAGAATCAATTTCTTTGGATCTTAAGGCCCTTAGCGCCTATACGGCTCCGAAGGAACAAGCAGTAATCCATTGGGAAATTAAAACTAATTAGTAATTATTCATTCCCATCTACATAATCCTGTAAATAGCTATAAGATGGAGTTAGTTTTCCATTTTTAGTCATAAGAGCTCTTTGCAAAACCCCGTCTGCATCCCCATTAAAAAAGGCAGGGATCACATGATCTACAAAAGCCTGTCCAAAGCCCTGGCTGGAATCTCTCGGCAACTCTGCCGGCAGATTGTCCACAGCCATAACCGCAATGGCTTCAGGAAGTGTATAATCCACTTCACTTTCTGACCGGGGGTCATAGCCATAAATGGGATCTGCTATTGTTGATGCCCTCAAAGTGGATGCCACCGGGCCATCAACATCACAACTGATATCAGCAACTACTTTTATCTTAAATTGAGGGTGTTTCGCATCTTCCCTCGTATATAGATAAGGAGCTCCGTTACCGTAGAAATGCCCTGCCATATAAAGGTCTGTTACCAGGGCAAAACGCATGAAGATTGATTCATAATCTGCAGGATTTTTAAAAAAGTCCATTTCGCCCTTCACCTTCCCATCTTTTCTTCGGTTGTAATCCAGTACATCAATCTGGCAAAAAACAGGCACTTTAAAATCCTTTTCGAGGTATTCCTCTACGGCCGCCTCCTTTAAACCCATTCCTACCAGCATTTCTCTGGCCCCATTGCCTACCCTGCCTTTACCGGTAAGAAGGATTTTTATATTGGGAAGTCTTAGTTTTTTCAATTCTGCTATCAGTGCCTGCTGGTCTGCAATCTCTGATGCTTTAGGCAGTTCAAATAAATTTGTTTTTAACCCATAGGCCCGAAATGCGTTATAGGCTCCTACTATGCCCGCATATCTTCCAAAGGCTACGAGGCGAATTCCCTTTTCATTGGTGATCACTTCATGATCATAGAGTTGAATATTTTTCTCAAGTACTGCCCGCAATAACTTTCTGTTATAGGGTTGTTTTTTTATAGTATGGGAGAAAAAAAAGTATTTTTTATTGGGAATCAGTGCATCTATAGGTACCTCTTTTACCCCCAGGAGCACGTCACAGTCCTCCATTTTGGAAGCTACAGTAATGCCCGCTTTTTCGTATTCCTCATCTGTGAATACGCGGATTGGAGAAGGCTCCACAGTAATTTGCGCATCTTTATGGTTCTCGATGACTTTTTGGCATGCCTGGGGCGATAGCACCACACGCCTGTCCGGTGGGTTTTTGCGTTCCCTGATAATTCCGAAATGCATAGGTTTAATTTGGTATAAATTTTGCTCTAAAGTACATGGATTTGTATTGGCAGACAAATTACTTAATCACGAATGTTAAGAAGGAGCTAGAATTTTTCTAACTTCGCAAACCTTTTGAAAAGATGTTCTTTGAAAAAAATCATGAGTTCAAATATTCCCGCAATAGCGGGATTAATTCGTTTACGGTACGCAAAGCGCACCTAACTCATTGAAGGGGCCGACTGGTTTTGACAGCGAGACCAATGGCGATGTAAGCATGTCGAGCGCTGGGATATAGCTCGTAAATCTCATATTTCAAACTTTTAGTTGGCGATAATAATTACGCTCTTGCCGCTTAATCCGAATCACAGTAGGATTTAGCCTCGTCTCTACCAGGTAGAGAAGCGAGATGTCCCTGAATAGCCCTTGTTGACGGCGATTCATTTAGGGGCACCATAAAAGTCAACATAAGGATACTACTGCTTTGATAGTATCACCAAAACCTTAAGAAGCTAAGTGTGTAATAGGCGGTTTTTGGTCAGCTACACATCGAAAATTAAACAAGAACTAAGCATGTAGAAAGCATTGTAATTGCTTGTTTGGACGGGAGTTCGATTCTCCCCGGCTCCACCTTCGCCCTCCGTAGCCTTGTGCGAAGGGGGGCTTTTTAATATTTACTATTCACATGATGGTTCCGTCTCTTTATTAGTTAAAGGGCTTCGGTGGACGCAGTCCAACAATTTTATTGAATGTTCGTCTGCCATAACCCGGGTTTCAGCAGGAATATAGGAGGGCTTTTTAA
>Ga0316195_10000166_pt1 | contig 22678 bp, 20 predicted proteins | sample Phised1_MG_FD_204937 | JGI IMG/M metagenome (GOLD analysis project Ga0316195, IMG submission 204937) | Coastal sediment microbial communities from Maine, United States - Phippsburg sediment 1 | ecosystem: Environmental > Aquatic > Marine > Coastal > Sediment | place: USA: Maine | collected...
TCCTCGCCGTAGGCGTTGGTGGCCTTGGCCTTGAACAGCAGGAACCACGCGCCGACCGGGCCGTAGCCGTCCTTGAAGCGGGTCGGGACGAAGCGGTTCTCCATCATCGTCATCTCGGCGCCGGCCTCGGCCGCCATCGCGTAGGTGGAGCCCGCGTTCCACACCGGGTACCAGGCGCGGCCCGTGCCCTCGCCCACCGAGCGCGGGCGGAACAGGTTCACGCAGCCGCCGGCGGCCAGCATGATCGCCTTCGCCTTGTACACGTAGACGGTGTTCTCGCGGATCGAGAAACCGACCGCGCCCGCGATGCGGCTGGGGTCGTTCTTGTCGTTGACGAGCTTGACGACGAAGGTGCGCTCCTGGATCCGCGACAGGCCCAGTGCCTTCTTGGCCGCCTCGGCGACGATCCACTTGTAGGACTCGCCGTTGATCATGATCTGCCACTTGCCGGAGCGCACCGGCTTGCCGCCGTCCTTCAGGGCGGGAATGCCCTCGCGCTGCGACTCGGCGCCGTCGTGGCGCACGCCGTCGGCGTCGGTCTTCCAGATCGGCAGGCCCCATTCCTCGAACAGGTGCACCGACTCGTCGACGTGCCGGCCCAGGTCGTAGGCCAGGTCGTCGCGCGTGATCCCCATCAGGTCGTTGGAGACCATGCGGGCGTAGTCGGCCGGGTCCATGTCGGGGCCGATGTACGTGTTGATCGCCGACAAGCCCTGGGCGACGGCGCCGGAGCGGTCCATCGCGGCCTTGTCGACCAGTTTGATGCGCAGTTCCACGCCGGTCTCGGCCTTGACGGCCTCCGCCCATCGCATCATTTCGAACGCCGTGCCGCAGCAGGCCATGCCGCCGCCGATCAGCAGGATGTCGAGTTCCTCCTCGACGATCCTCGGGCTACCAAAAGTTCCTTCTGACATTGCATTCACCTCAATTCGTCAATCGCTCTTGTTCGTCGTCGGCGCTCACTTGCGCCGGACGAGCTCTTCCGGCTTGCCGGCGCGGAAACCGCCCGAGGCGGTGAAGAAGCCCGGCTTCGTGATGTCGGCGAGCTTGGCCGTCTCCTTGCCGCCGTAGGGGTCGATCGAGCCCTCGCTGGTCGTGCGGATCGGGAACTTGAAGCGCTTGATCTTTCCGTTGCGGAACTTGATCGTCCACATGATCGAGTCGGAGCCTCGCAGCGGCTGCACCGATCCGCCCAGCGGGACGATGTCGGCGTAATGGCGGACCTCGATCGCGTTCTGCGGGCAGATCTTCACGCACGAATAGCACTCCCAGCACTGCTCGGGTTCCTGGTTCCACGCCTTCATCGCGTGGCCAGTCTGCGAGCCGTCCTTGTCGAGCATCATCAGGTCGTGCGGACAGATGTACATGCAGGCAGTCTTGTCCTGCCCCTTGCAGCCGTCGCACTTGTCGGTACGAACAAAGGTTGGCATTGCTCCTCCTTCAGAAAAGTGAATCGTTCACCAAAATTAGAGTCTGTTGACCGGCGTTTGTCGATTCGTTTCAGCGCGCCGAGTGTCCGGAAAGTTTCACTTCCACTTTTTCGGAGGCCTCGAGGCCCCCGTAATACTCGCGAAGGACCTCGAGCACCTCGACGCGACTGAACTCGGCCGGCACTTCCGAGCCCTCGGACAGCCATTTGCGAAGCTTGGTGCCCGAGACCAGCAGGCGGTCGGCGTCGTCGTGCGGGCAGGTTCGCGCGGACGCCATGCCGCCGCACTTGTAGCACCAGAAGGTCCAGTCGATCTTCAGCGGCTGGGTCTCCAGCGCGTCTTTGGGCAGGTGGTCGAAGATGTGGTGGGCGTCGAACGGGCCGTAGTAGCTGCCGACGCCCGCGTGGTCGCGCCCGACGATCTGGTGCGAGCAGCCGTAGTTCTGCCGGAACAGCGCGTGCAGCAGCGCCTCTCGCGGACCGGCGTAGCGCATGTCGAGCGGATAGCCGGCCTGCACGATCGTCTTGCCCTGGAAGTAACCGTCGACCAGCACGTTGATCGCGCGGGTGCGAACCTCTGCGGGAATGTCGCCCGGCTTCAGTGCGCCGAGCAGCGAGTGCACCAGCACGCCGTCGCAGACCTCGATCGCGACCTTGGCCAGGTACTCGTGCGATCGGTGCATCGGATTGCGGGTCTGGAACGCCGCGATCTTCGACCAGCCCAGCGACGCGAACAGCGCGCGCGTCTGCGCCGGGGTCATGAAGAGGTCGCCGTATTTTTCCGGGAACCCGCCCGTCGACAGCACCTTGACCGGACCGGCGAGGTTCACGTCGCCCTGTTCCATGACCATCTTGACGCCGGGGTGCTCGAGGTCCGTGGTCCCGAAGACCGTCGCGCACTCGTGCGCCTTGTCGATCTCGTATTTTTCCGTGATCTTCATCGTCGCGAGCACCGACCCGTCGTCGGGGTCGACCAGCGCGACATCGGTGCCGGTGGGAATCGACGCGACGCTCGACTGGTCTGCCGACAGCGTGATCGGGATGGGCCAGAACAGCCCGCTGGTCATGTGCATGCCGTCGCACACGCTCTCCCAGTCGGCCCGGGTCATGAAGCCCTCCAGCGGCGTGAAGCCACCGATGCCCATCATGATCAGGTCGCCCTTCTCGCGCGAACTCACCCGAAGCTTGGGCAGTGTCTGCGCGCGCTGGCGCTCTTTCGCAAGGGCGTCGCCCTCGAGCAGCAGGGGCAGCAGTTCCGCGCTTCCGTGCGGGTTAACGAGCGGCATTCTTGGTGTCTCCTCCGAGCTCGGTCGTGCCGAACGAGCGCCCGGTTGGTGTCGGGCGCTCGGTCGCGACCCGATCGTTGCATGAACCGATCAACATACCCAAACCGCAGGCAAACTTCATTGACGCTTCGCAAGCGTTCACGCGACCGCCTGGTAGTAGAGGTTCTGCGGATGGTTCGCCTCCGCAAAAAAGAACCAGCGCTCCGCCATCAGCCCGGCGAACTGGGCCACGAACGCGGGCGCGAGCAGCACGGCGCCCGGCTGGCGCAGCGCGCCGGCCAGCAGCAGCGCCGGCACGACGAAGGCGGCGGCGAGGAACGCCCACCGGACCCAGCGCAGCGCGCCGGCCGAGCGGCCGTGGAAGAACTCCCGGGTGTTGAATGAACCCGCCTGGAACCCCATGGACTTCTGCACGATCCGGGGGTGCTTGATGCCGATGGCCGTCTGCAGCGTCGACCTCGGCCTGAGCCGGCGGTTGCGCACCAGCGAAGCGCCGCGCCCGCCCATCCCGAGCAGCGTGAGGATCAGCGCCCAGGCGGTGAAGAAGCGCGTCAATTCGGGTGCGGCACCGACCGAGAATGCCGCCGCGAGCGTGAATCCGGACGCGCCGCCGAGCAGCACGAAGTTGATCACCGTCAGCGGACTGCGCCACTCCTGCAGGAACGGCAGGCAGGCGTAGATCATTCCGGTGCAAACGAAGAGCGTGAACGCGAGCAGCGTCGTCACCACCCCGACCGCCAGCGTGAAGTCGAGCGGGATCCCGCCCGGGAGTTCGGCGAGCACCGGCCGCCAGTCGTACCAGTGCGCGACGCCGTAGACGAACATGGCGCCCATGAACGCGGGAAGCACGATCACCTCGCGCGACAGCCAGGAGGTCCTCCACTGCGCGGCGGCCCGCCATCCGCGCTCGGGGCGTCCGAGGTGGAAGAACGAACTCGCGAGCCCCGCCGCGGTCAGCGCGAGCGCGATGAGGCTGCCCGTCGCGTGAAAGCCGCGCCCGTCCTGCGACGGCAGCAGGTCGAGCAGCGCGTAGCTCTGCGCGGTGAAGACTGCGAGGAACAGTCCCTGGCCCGCGCCGATCAGCGTGGTCAGGAGAATCACCGAGAGGTCGGGACGCATCGATGCTCGGCCCGGCTACCAGGACGCGACGTCGTCGAGCGTGGGCTCGCCCTTCGCCGGCCGGGGCAGCAGACCGTCTGCCTTCAGCGGGTTGTCGGCGCGAGCCAGCTCGTCGGGGTGGAAGCGCATCGCGGTTCGGCGGCGCGGCAGGTAGTGGTTCGACGGGTGCGTGCCCCATTCCGGCATCAGCGCGTAGCCGGCGTTCTCGCGGATGGCTTCCGAGACGGCCGAGTCCGGATCGTGGATGTCGCCGAAGAGGCGCGCGCTGGTCGGGCAGGCAAGCACGCAGGCGGGCTTGCGCTCGGCGGGGGGCAGCGCGTTGTCGTAGACACGGTCCACGCACAGCGTGCACTTGGTCATTACCTTGCGCTCTTCGTCGAGCTCGCGCACGCCGTAAGGACAGGCCCACGAACAGTACTTGCAGCCGATGCACTTGTCGTAGTCGACCAGCACGATGCCGTCCTCGGCGCGCTTGTAGCTGGCGCCGGTGGGGCACACCGGAACGCAGGGCGGGTCCTCGCAGTGCAGACAGGATTTCGGGAAGTGGACCGTCTGGGTGTTCGGGTACTCGCCGACCTCGAAGGTCTGCACGCGGTTGAAGAAGGTGCCGGTGGGGTCGGCGTCGTACGGGTTCCGGTCCGATAGGGGACCGGCCGCACCGGAGGTGTTCCACTGCTTGCAGCTGGTCACGCAGGCGTGGCAGCCGACGCAGACGTTCAGGTCGATGACGAGAGCGAGCTGCGTCATTTCGCGCCCCCGGCGAAATACGCGCGCCAGCGCGGCCGGGCGGCCTGCGTGCCCGGCGCTGCGGGCACCGTGTCGAACTGCGGCCAGGACTGCTGCGGCTCGCCGCTCTCGGCCGGGTAGATGCGCACCCTGACGTCGTACCAGGCGGCCTGCCCGGTGATCGGATCCGAATTCGACATCTGGCCCTCGTCGCCGGCGCCGGGAAGCTCGTCGGAGATCAGGTGATTGAGCAGGAAGCCGCGGCGTGCTTCGTTGGCGTCGGGCGCGAGCCCCCAGGCGCCGGACGCCTTGCCGATCGCGTTCCAGGTCCAGACGGTGCCGGGTTCGACAGCCTCCGAGTAGCTCGCCTGGCAGCGCACGCGCCCCCACTGGGACTCGACCCACATCCAGCCGCCGTCCTCGATGCCGCTGGCGCGCGCCACGCGCGGGTTCACGTACAGGCAGTTGTGGCTGTGGATCTGGCGCAGCCACGCGTTCTGCGAATCCCAGGAGTGGTACATCGCCATCGGCCGCTGCGTGATCGCGCTGAGCGGGTAGCGCACCCGGTCGGTGCGCTGGGCCTCGAGCGGCTCGTAGTAGTACGGCAGCGGGTCGAAGAACTCGATGATCCGCTTGCGCAGGTGCGCCGGCGGCCTGCGCGAGATGCCCTTGCCCTGCGCGGCCTGTCGGAACTTCTGCAGCACTTCCGAATACACGTGGATCAGGATCGGCTCGGCGTAGCGCGTGATGCGGTTGCGCAGCGACCACTCGAGGTAGCCCTTGTTCCAGTTGCGCATGTACTGGTACGACGGCGGCAGCTTGTGGTGGTACACGCAGTTGTTCTGGGCGTACATCTCCCACTGCCGGGGGTTCGGCTCGCCGCGCAGGAACTTTTCGCCGCCCTTGCCGCGCCAGCCGGAGAGAAAACCGATGCCGGACCCCGGCTCGGTCTCGTAGTTGATGATGAAGTCCGGGTAGTCGCGGTACTTGCGCGACCCGTCGCCGCGCACGAAGGCCGGCAGGCGCAGCCGGGTGCCGAGCTCGATCAGCACTTCCTGGAACGGCCGGCATTCGCCGGTCGGCGGCAGCACCGGGATGCGCACCGCGTCCACCGGGCCGTCGAACTCGGAGATCGGCCGGTCGAGCATCGACATCACGTCGTGGCGCTCGAGGTAGGTCGTGTCCGGCAGGACGAGGTCGGCGAAGGCGGTCATCTCGGACTGGAACGCGTCGGAGACGACGATGAACGGGATCTTGTATTCGCCGTCCTCGCCGCGGTCGTTGAGCATCTGGCGGACCTGCGACGTGTTCATCGTCGAGTTCCACGACATGTTCGCCATGAAGATCATCAGCGTGTCGATCGGGTACGGGTCCCCGCGCCACGCGTTGGTGATCACGTTGTGCATCATTCCGTGCACCGACAGCGGGTATTCCCAGGAGAACGCCTTGTCGATGCGCACCGGCTTGCCTTCGTCGTCGACGAAGAGGTCGTCCGGCTCGGCGGGCCAGCCCAGCGGCATCCCGTCCATCGGTGAATTCGGGCGCACCGCCAGCGGGGTGTTGGGCGTCTTCGCGCACGGGGGGATCGGCCGCGGAAACGGCGCCTTGTGCCGAAAGCCGCCGGGACGGTCGATCGTGCCCAGCAGCGTCATCAGGATCGCGAGCGAGCGGATCGTCTGGAAACCGTTGGAATGCGCGGCGAGCCCGCGCATCGCGTGGAACGCGACCGGGTTGCCGACGACCGTGTCGTGCTCCTTGCCCCACGAGTCTGTCCACGCGATCGGCAGTTCGATCTTCTGGTCGCGGGCGGTGATGCCCATTTCGTGGGCCAGCCTGCGGATCGTTTCCGCGGGGATCCCGGTGATGCCGGCCGCCCATTCGGGCGTGTAGCTGTCGACGCGATCGCGCAGCAGCTGGAACGCGGGCTTGACCTGCGTGCCGTCCGAAAGCCTGAACTCGCCGTGCAGGAACGGGTCGGCGCCTTCCGAATGCGTGAGCACCGGCCGGTCCGTCACCCGGTCCCACCACAGCTTGTTCTGCGGGTCGAGGCAGCCTTCTTCGCCGGGCACCTCGGTGCGCACGAACATGCCGTACTCGTCGTCGGCCTCGTTCATGTTCACCAACTGGCCCGAATTGGTGTTGCGCACCAGAAACTCGCGGTCGTACAGGCCGAGCGCGATCAGCTCGTGGATCAGCGCCAGCAGCAGCGCGCCGTCGGTGCCGGGCCTGATCGGAATCCACTCGTCGGCGATCGCCGAATAGCCGGTGCGCACCGGGTTGATCGAGATGAAGCGGCCGCCGTCGCGCTTGAACTTGGAGATCGCGATCTTCAGCGGGTTCGAGTGATGGTCCTCGGCGGTGCCGATCATCACGAACAGTCTCGCGCGCTCCAGGTCCGGGCCGCCGAATTCCCAGAACGATCCGCCGATCGTGTAGATCATGCCGGCGGCCATGTTGACCGAGCAGAAGCCCCCGTGCGCGGCGTAGTTCGGCGTGCCGAACTGGCGCGCGAACATGCCGGTGAGCGCCTGCATCTGGTCGCGGCCGGTGAACAGCGCGAACTTCTTCGGGTCGGTGGACCGGATCTTCGCGAGCCGCTCCTCGAGCAGCGCGTAGGCCTGCTCCCAGGAGATCTCGTCGAATTCGCCCGCGCCGCGGTCGGCCGAGGGCTTGCGCAGCAGCGGCTTGGTCAGCCGCGCCGGCGAGTACTGCTTCATGATTCCCGACGAGCCCTTGGCGCATATCACGCCCTGGTTCAGCGGGTGATCGGGATTGCCCTCGATGTACCGAACCTCGCCGTCGCGCAGGTGCACCCGGATGCCGCAGCGGCAGGCGCACATGTAGCAGGTCGTGTTGCGGACTTCGGTGCGCGCGCCTGGCAGCGGGCCTGCGGTGGGGTCGTGTATCGGCTGTGGCGGCATCTCGGAAGGCGGTGGCTTGCGGCAGGATCAGACACCGACAGCCGACCCCGTCCGCCCGAATGCCCGGCGGCGCGATCGGCACCATCGATCCCCCCGACGCTATTAGGCAATTGGCACCCGGCCCTGTCTATAAGCAAGACGGGGGGGAGGAGCATTATCCGTTTGGGGGATCGACGTGTAATATCCCAATGAGACGCGTAGCGACACATTCGCGCGGGTTGTTGTGCATCGCAGCAATGACGCACCGGCACCCGCGACGACGAGAGCGCGCAGGCAATTTCGTCCATCGCGTGGCACGCCGCGCTGACAGGGTTCGACGGGAGACTGAATGACCGCACCGGCATCCGGAACGGTCCGTTTCGCAACGGCGGAAGATTTGCCGCGGGACGCTGCCGCGCGCGCGGATCGTGCGGCGCCAGCCAAGGAACTGCCGGGATCGTCCGCGATTCCGCTGGTCAAACGGCATCCGGCCCCGGCAGCCGGCACCGCAAAGGGCTTTGACAACAGCGGCCCGAGCTCGATGCTCGATGCCTTCCTCGTCACGGTCGTGCGGCTGGCCGGCGCGAACGCCGGCGCGGTGCGTGCGCTGTCACCGGACGGCGACAAGCTGCGGCTGGTCGCAGCCTGGGGGTTGCCGGACGAGGTCCTCGCGCGCGAAGCCCTGATCGACCCCTGCGGGGTCTGTGGCGACGCCTTGCGTGGCGACGGGGTGCAGGTTGCCGATGATCCTGCCCGCTGCGGCAAGCTCGCGGTCGACGCGTTCTTCAAGAAGGTGTGCACCGGAACGGTGGCGGTCCCGCTCGAGTACAAGGGTCGGTCGGTGGGAGTCTTCACGCTCTTCTTCGACGGCGTGCACTCGCTGCGCGGCGAGGTCATCCACCTGCTGCGCCCGGTGGGGCAGCTGTTCGGGCTGGCGCTGGAGAACGCGCGCCTCGAACGAGAGAATCTGCACACCAGCCTGGTGCACGAGCGCCAGACAATGGCCGCCGAGATCCACGATTCGCTGGCCCAGTCGCTGACCTTCATGCGGATGCGCATGCCGCTGCTGCAGGACGCGGTCCTCCGCGAGGACCAGCCTCGCGCGAGCCGGTACTGCAAGGATCTCAACGAGGAACTGGGCAACGCGAGCCGGCGGGTGCGCGAACTGGTGACCCATTTCCGCGCCGGAATGGACGCGGACGGGCTGCAGCGCGCGCTCGAGCAGACGGCCGACACCTTCTTCGAGCGCACCGGCATCGCGTTCGATTTCGACAGCCGGGAGCCCGTGCCAAAGCTTTCGGCGGACCGGGAGATCCAGGTCTATTACATCGTGCAGGAGGCGCTCGCGAACGTCCGCAAGCATTCGGGCGCGGGACGCGTGTGCCTGCGCATCGAGCGCGCCGGCGACGAGGTCGTGATCACCGTGCAGGACGACGGCCGCGGCTTGCCCGCGCAGCAGGCCTGCGGCGGCCAGGCGGTGACCGCAGACCGGGCAAGCTTCGGGCTCGAGATCATGCGCGACCGGGCGAATGCGGTCGGCGGGAGCATCTCGTTCGACAACCCGCCCGACGGTGGCGCACGGGTCCGGCTGCGTGTGCCGGTCGCCGAACCCGCGCCCCAGCCGGACGTGACGAACGGGGGTAGGTGATGATCGAACCACTGCGTGTCCTGCTGGTCGACGATCACGGCCTGTGTCGCCTTGGTCTGGCCGAGCTCATCGAATTGCGGCTGGGTTTTCGGGTGGTCGCGACCACCGGAAACCCCGAAGAGGCGGTCGGGCTGATCGAGAGCCACAAGCCCGACCTCGCGGTGATCGATCTGCGCATGGCGCCTCTCGACGGACTGCGCCTGCTGAGACGCCTTCGCGACTCCGGCTCGAAAGTGCCGGTGGTGATCCTCACGATGAGCGATTCGCGCGACGATCTCGCGGCGGCACTGCGCATGGGCGCGCGCGGCTATCTCCTCAAGGACATGGATCCCAACGACGTGATCGAGGCAATCTCCCGCGCGGCGCGCGGCGAGCTCGTGGTTGCGCCGGCGATGACCGCCAAACTCGCGGGACTGCTGGAGGAGGGCAAGCAGCGGCAGGAGCGCGAGAGCTCACTCGACCTGCTCACCGCGCGCGAGCGGCAGATCCTCGCCTATGTGTCGAGAGGGCTGAGCAACAAGGCGATCGCCAAGACGCTGGGAATCAGCCACGACACGGTCAAGCTGCACGTCCGCCATATCCTGTCGAAGCTGGGTTTCTCGTCGCGCGTGGAGGCGGCCGTGTTCGCGATCGAGCACCGGATCGAGGAAGCGGCCCGCACGGAAGCCGCCGGTCAGCGCGACGCGAGCCTGCCGGTCGCGCAGACCGACTCCCGCTAGCGGGCACCGCAGGACGCGTCGACGCCGTCGGCGCCGACGGAACTCAGGACCCGGCGAAAGCCTGCTTCAGCCCAGGATGTTCGGCGGGCTGCGCCTGCATGCGCTCGAACCACTTCAGCTTGTCGCGCAGGCGCACGACCTCGCCGACGATGATCAGGGTCGGCGGATGCAGTTGCGCGCGGACGGCAAGGTCGGGCAGGGTGCCCAGCGTGCCCGTGATCACCCGCTGGCTCTGCTGGGTGCCCTGCTGGATGATCGCGGCGGGCGTCGTGTCGGCCATGCCGTGCTCGACGAGCTTGGTGCACAGTTCGACCAGCCCCAGGAAACCCATGTAGCAGACGACGGTCTGGCCGGGACGCGCGAGCGCCGGCCAGTCGAGGTTCATCGTGCCGTCGCGCAGATGGCCGGTGACGAAGATGCAGGCGTGCGAGTGGTCCCTGTGCGTGAGCGGGATGCCGGCGTACGCGGCGACGCCGGCCGCCGCGGTGATGCCGGGCACGACCTGGAACGCGACGCCCTGGGCCGCGAGCGTCTCGATCTCTTCGCCGCCGCGGCCGAAGATGAACGGATCGCCGCCCTTGAGCCGGACGATCCGGCGGCCGGCCCTGGCGAGTTCGACCATCAGGTCGTTGATCGCCTCCTGGCGCATGGTGTGGCGATTGCGCTCCTTGCCCACGTAGATGCGCTGCGCATCGGGTGCCACGAGCGCCATGATCTCGGGCGAAACGAGGTTGTCGTAGAGCACCGCGTCTGCCTGTTGCATCAGGCGCAGCGCGCGCAGCGTCAGAAGCTCCGGGTCGCCGGGGCCGGTGCCCACCAGTGCTACCTCGCCGGGCGCCAGTGCGGGGCCCTGCGCCGGCAGCGTCGGAATGGAATATGGGGGCGGGGACGACAGGTCCATCAACGATCTCCGTGGTGCTCGGCGCGAGTGCGCCTGCCGCAGCCGCAGTCGCCGCAGCCGGCGCCCGGTTCGGACTGCGATTCGGGTTTGTCTGGTGCCGGGGAATCTGGCGCGTCCTGCTCGGCGCGGCTGAAGACGAAGCGGAAGTCGCCGGGCGCGATCTCGACGTAGTCGAGCACGGTGCCCGACAGCGGTTCGAACGACGGCGGCGAGACCAGCACGATCACACCCTCGCAGTCGAACTCCTCGTCCTGCTCACGGCGCTCGTCGAAGCCCATCCCGTACTCGATCTGTCCGTCGGCCTCGTCGACGCGGGCAGCCACGCGCAGCAAAGGCTCTTCCATGTCGGCCTCTTCCGCCGCGCGAAGGATCTGCTCGGCCGCTGTTCTGGTGACGGTCAGCATCGGGCGACCTCTCCTGGTGTGAACTGCGCGCACACGGGCGCGCGGTCGTGCGCGGCATCCGGCGGGCAGGTCCGCGTGTTGGAGCCGCGCCCGGCGCTGACGCCGCGAACGAAATCGACGAATCGCGCCGGCCAGCCGAGTCCGCCGATGCTGCGCAGGTGCGCGTACGACGCGAGCAGATTGCCCCGCACGATGCCGTCGTGCTCGCCGTCGACGCCGTGTCCGCGCAGCACGCGGTACGCATAGCGGGTGTCGGGCGCGAGATGCTCCAGGCTCGAGTGGTGGAACTCGTGCGCGCGCACCGGCTGGGGCGCGTCGCCCGGCCAGGGAAACGCTGCGGTTTCCTGCAGCTGAACGTAGCCGCGGCCCACCGGGCGCGCGTGCATCACCGCGTCGCCCGGGATCGCGCCGACCATCTCGTAGCGTTCGCCCTGCACCGTGATCGAGCGGGCCAGGTACATCAGCCCGCCGCATTCGGCGTACACCGGCATTCCCGCGTCCACCCTGTCGAGAATCTCCCGGCGCAGCGCGGCGTTGGCCTGCAGGCCCGCCGCGTGGATCTCGGGGAATCCGCCGCCGATGAACAGCGCGTCGACCGGCGGCAGCCGGGCGTCCCGCAGCGTGTCGAAAGGCACGAGCCGGGCGCCGGCGCTGCGCAGCGCCTCGAGATCTTCGGCGTAGTAGAAACCGAAGGCCTCGTCGCGTGCGATGCCGATGCGCACCGCCCCCGGCGCGTCCGCGACGGTCCGGGTGTCGTGTTCGACTGTTCCGAGGACCATCGCGTCGGGTGCTCGTGGCGTATCCGGTGACTGCGGCGCCAATGGCGCGGCGCCGATGCCGATCAGCCGGTCGATGTCCACGCCCCGGGCGATCGCGTCGCCCAGTGTGTCGATCAGTTCGGCGGCGGCGCCGGTCTCGTTGCTCGGGGTGAGCCCGAGATGGCGTTCGGCGATCGTGAGCCGCGGGTCCTCGCCCAGCGCGCCGATCACCGGCACGTCGGTGTAGCGCTCCAGCGCCTGGCGCAGTTTGCCTTCGTGGCGCGACCCGCCGACGCGGTTGAGCACGACACCGGCGATCTTCAATCTCGGCTCGAACGCCTGGTAGCCCAGCACGAGCGGGGCGATGCCTCGCGCCGTCCCCCGCGTGTCCAGGACCAGGATGACCGGCAGCCCCAGGCGCACGGCCAGCGCCGCGTTGCTGTCGCTGCCGTCGGCGGAGATCCCGTCGTGCAGTCCGTGATTGCCCTCGACGACGCAGGCGGTGGTGCCCGCGGACGCGCGAAGGAACGCGGCCTGGACTTCATCCCAACCGGCGATGTGCGGGTCGAGGTTGCGGCAGGCGCGGCCGGCGGCCAGCCCCAGCCACATCGGATCGATGTAGTCCGGGCCCTTCTTGAACGGCTGGACGACGAGCCCGCGACGGCTCAGCGCCGCGCACAGGCCGATCGACACCGTCGTCTTGCCCGACGATTTGTGCGCTGCTGACACGAGCCAGCGACTCACCGCAGCGCCCTCACCGGGCCTGGCCCTCGGCGCTGGCCGGCCTGCTGACGTCCCGGGGCAGGAAATCGAAGACCTGGATTCCGATCGTCGTGATCAGGAACGCGACCGCGATCCCGCCGAGCCCCAGCAACAGTTCCGGCAGCGACGGCGCATACGGCGCGATCTGGCCGTCGTAGAACGTCGAGTGCACGCTTGCGCCCGGCAGCAGATTGAGCGGCCAGGCCTGTCCGCCGACGATGAGCACGTACAGCGCGCAGAACGCGCCCGCGACGACCAGCGCGCTCGCGAGCAAGGTGTCGCGTTGCCTGCCGAAACCGCGGGCGTAGATCAGCAGCAGGGGAATGACGCTGCCCGCGACCACGAAGCCGGCCCAGAACAGCGTCGGATAGACGCCGCCGTCGAGCAGGATGAAGCGCTCGAAGTCGACGTTGCGGGCGAAGTACAGGTTGGTCAGGTGGTGCATGGCCACCAGGTACAGCACCGCTGCAACGAACACGCCGAGCAGGCGGCTCATCCGCCGATGCACGTGGTCGGGCAGCGGCAGGCCGTTCCAGGCGAAGATCACCGACTGGACCAGGTGGAACACGGCCAGGCCCCAGGCGAAGGACATCACGATGAACATCGGGGCGAGCAGCGCCGATCCGTAGCCTTCGCGCGCGACGAGGAAGGCGAAGATCGAGCCGGTGCAGGTGGTCAGGACGAGCCGCCAGACGAAGGCCACGAGGCCGACCTTCTTGGACAACGGGTTCATCCGCCGATCCATCAGCGTCCACAGGTAGAGCGCGACGATCGCGAACATGCCCGAGTACATGAACATGTTCCACGCGAACACCGAGGTGAAGTTGTAGGTGGTGGCGGCGATGATCACGCGCTCCGGGCGGCCCAGGTCGAGGCTCAGCACCGTCAGGCCGCCGGCGAGCATCGCCACGCAGAGCAGACCCGACAGAGGCGCCCGTGCCTTGTAGTCGGCTTTGCCGAAGACCGAACCGATCGACGCGACGTTCAGCACGCCCGAGGCGGCGACGACCAGGAAGATCGCGAACACGTGCGGCAACCCCCAGACCACGTGGTTGTTCATGCCGGTGACGATGTGCCCGGACGTCTCCATGTAGTGCGCGGCGCCCAGCGCCAGCAGGACCAGCAGCCCGCCCAGCGCCACCATCAGCCAGAAGCGCCGTTCGGAGGGGGGTGTCGTCAATTGGCTCGCGTGCATGTCGGTCACAGCCCGTGGTAACGGATGCCGGTGTCGAGCCGCAGGTCCTCGCGGATGCGGGTCGTCGCGATTTCACGGACTCGCCGCGAGATCGCGCTTTCGGGGTCGTTGAGGTCGCCGAAGGTGATCGCGCCTTCCGGGCAGGACTCGGCGCAGGCCGGCTGCTGCCCGCGGTCGACGCGGTGAACGCACATCGTGCAGCCCTCGACGCAGCCCTTGCCGCGCGGCACGTCGGGCTTTTGCTCGGTGAGCGGTTCGTGCACGAAGCTGCGCGCCTTGTATGGGCAGGCGAGCACGCAGTAGCGGCAGCCGATGCAGCTGTGACGGTCGACCAGCACGATGCCGTCGGCGCGCTTGAACGACGCGCCGGTGGGGCAGACGTCGACGCAGGGGGGCTTCGCGCAGTGCTGGCACATCACCGGCGCGCTCACGGTGCGCCCGGTGCGTTCGTACTTGATCTCGATCTTGCGGATCCACTGCGAATCGGTGGGCCCGGTGCGGCCGGACAGGCCGTTCTCGGTGTTGCACGCCTTTACGCACTCGTTGCAGTCGGGTGAGCAGCGGGTGGTGTCGATCAGCATGCCCCAGCGCACCTTGTCCGTCACCGGTTCGCCGGGGGCGCGCTGCATCTGCGCGCCGGCGATCTCGATCAGGCGGATGCCGGGCGCGAGCAGCACCCCGGCCAGGGCCGCGGTTCCCGCGCCGAGCAGCGCGCGCCGCGATGCGCCGGGGCGTTTCGCCTCCTGAGCCTGCGCGGTCGCCTGCGCAGCCTTGCCGTTCGTCTGGTCCCGTTCGCTCACCGTCGAATCTCCGCCGAGGCGCTCACTGTTTCGCCGCCGCCGCGGCCGCAGGGGCGGCGCCCGGCTTCGGCTGATGGCAGTCGAAGCAGTCGAGCTTGACCGCCGCGTATCGATGGCAGGTTTCGCAGAAGGCCTGCGGGCTGCCGACCACCGATCCCGCCGCCGCGCCCGCGCCCTTGCCGGCGTGACAGTCGATGCACGCGTTCAGCGTCACCTTCACGCCGCGCTCGCCCAGGTGCACGGTCCGGTCGCGCTGGTGCTTGAGCATGTCCATGTGCGTGCGCCGCATGACATCCGGGGCGGCGATGCACTGCGTGGCGGCGTCGACGGAAATCTCGGGCCTTGGCACCCGGCCGGCCGCGTCGGCCGCCCAGGCGCTCGCCCAAGTCGTCCCCGCACCCGCCACGAGCACCAGCGCCAGCGCGATCCAGCGGCTCAGCGTCGCGTGCAGCATCGCGGTCACCTCACTCGCCCAGGCCCATCTGGATGTAGCCGGTGGGGCAGACGTCGGCGCAGATGTGGCAGCCGATGCAGGTGCTGTAGTCGGTGTACACGTAGCGCCCGGTCGTCGCCTGCTTCTTCGGCACCTTCTTGACCGCGGTCTGCGGGCAGTACACCACGCAGTTGTCGCACTCGAAGCACAGTCCGCAGCTCATGCAGCGCTTGGCCTCGGCCACTGCGCCCGCCTCGTCGAGGGCTTCCAGGCGCTCCTCGAAGTTGCCCAGCGCCGACTCCTTGGTCAGCGTGATGAACTTGCGCCGGTTGCGCGCCACGTAGCCGAAGTGCCCGAGGAACAGATCCTTGTTCGGGATCACGTAGCGGTCCGACCGGTTGTCGTAGTTGTGGATCGCGCCGGTGGACATGTCGGTGCCGCGCAGCGGCTCCCTGACCTCGGTGAGGTCCATTCCCTTCTCGACGTACTTGCGCATCAGGTCGAACACGTGCACGTCGATCTTCGGGCGCTTGCCGATCTCCTCGCCGCCCAGGAAGCGGTCGATGCCGTCCGCAGCGATCGCACCGTGGCCGATCGCTGTGGTGAGCAGGTGCGGACGCAGCACGTCGCCGCCGGCGAACACGCCGCTCTGGCCCTGCACCTGGTAGCTGCGGTCGGCGGTGACCGCGCCGCGGCCGTTGTCGAACATCTCCAGCCCGGTGAAGTCCACCGCCTGGCCGATCGCCGAGACGATCAGGTCGGCCGGGATGTCTTCCTCGGTGCCCTCGATCGTCTTGATCTCGAGCTTCGGGCCGACGAACTTGGCTTCGCACTGCGCGACCCGCAGCGCGGTGGCGCGGCCGTCCGGTCCCTTGATCACCGCCACCGGCACCAGCCCGCCACGAATGGTGATGTCCTCGGCCTGCGCCTGCTCGATCTCGTGCGGGTTTGCCTGCATCTGCGCGATCGAGAAGACCGAGGTCAGCACGACTTCGGCGCCCTGCTTGACCGACACCTCGGCGACGTCCTGTGCCATGTGGCCGGCGATCGCGCCTTCGAAGTCGGTGGGGTGGGCCTGCTCGATGTGGCCGAGCCGGCGCGCGACCGTCGCCACGTCGATCGAGGTGTCGCCGCCGCCCACGACCACGACGCGCTTGCCGACGTGGCGCAGCCGCCCGTCGTTGAAGGCGCGCAGGAACGCGGTGGCGGTGACGACGTTGGGGGCATCGCTGTCCTTGGCGGGCAGCGCGCGACCTGCCTGTGCGCCCATGCCCAGGAAGACCGCGTCGAACTCGCTGCGCAGCTGCTCGAGCGTCACGTCGGTGCCGATCCGGCACTTCAGCCGCGCCTGCACGCCGAGCTCCAGAATGCGGTTGATCTCGGTGTCGAGCACCTCGCGCGGCGTGCGAAAGCCCGGAATGCCGTAGCGCATCATGCCGCCCAGGTGCTCGCGTTCGTCGAAGATCGTGACCGCGTGGCCCTTCATCGCGAGCTGGTAGGCGCAGGACAGCCCCGCCGGCCCGCCGCCGATCACCGCGACCTTCTTGCCGGTGGAGTGCTCGGGCCTGGGGTACTTCATGTCGTTGGCGTTCGCCCACTCGCCCAGGTAGTGCTCGACCGAGTTGATCCCGACGTGGTCCTCGACCTCGTTGCGGTTGCAGCCGGACTCGCAGGGTGCCGGGCAGACGCGCCCCATCACCGACGGGAACGGATTGGCCTGGGTGAGGCGTCGCCACGCGTACTCCTGCCAGGACATGCCCGCGGGCGGCTTCTCCATGCCGCGCGCGATGTTCAGGTAGCCGCGAATGTCCTCGCCCGACGGGCAGCTCCCCTGGCAGGGCGGCGTCGACTGGATGTAGGTCGGGCACTTGTGCGAGTGGTCGGCGTCGAAGATCTTCTGGTGCAGATCCTTGTAAGTGGTCTCGCCGTCCTTGAAGCGACGGAAGGTGAGCTTCTCGCTGGTCTTTGCGGTGTCTGTCGACATGGTCCGTGTTCTCCGAAACTTGTGCGCCCGCGCGTCAGGACTTCGCGCCGAGGCGGATCGCGGTGCTCACCAGCTGGTGAACGCCACCGACCATTCCCATCTTGAAACCGTAATAGGGCAACACCTTGCTGAACTGCGCCTTGCAGATCGCGCAGATCGTCGCCATGAAGTTCACGCCGTGGTCGCTGACCACCTGCTGCAGCGCTTCCATCCGCGGCAGCGCGCCCTTGACCCGCAGGTCGAGGACTTCGTCGGTCAGCACGCCGCCGCCGCCGCCGCAGCAGAAGGTCGCCTCGTGCGTGGTGCCGGGCATCATCTCGTGGTAGTGGTTGGCGGTGGCCCGGATGATCGCGCGCGGGATCTCGAACTGCCCGCCGGGCGCATCGCCCATCCGCGAAGCGCGCGCGACATTGCAGCTGTCGTGGAAGGTCACGATCCGGTGGTCGTTGGCATCCTTGTCGAGCGTCAGCGCGCCGCGCTGGATCAGGTCCCAGGTGAACTCGCAGATGTGCATCGGCTGGCGATAGCTCAGGTCGAGCTGGCTCTGCAGCTGGACCGCGAACGGGTCCTTGGCGCCCTGACCGATGCCGGCCAGCGTGTTCCAGAAGCTGTAGGCGATGCGCCAGGCGTGGCCGCACTCGCCGACGACGATTCGTTTGACGCCGAGCTCCAGCGCCGCCTCGCGGATGCGCAGCGCGATCGTGCGCAGCTGCTCGTAGTTGCCGATGAACAGGCCGAAATTGCCCGCCTCCGACGCGTGCGACGACATCGTCCAGCTCACGCCGGCCGCGTGGAACACCTTCGCGTAGCCGATCAGGCTCTCGACGTGCGGCTCGGCGAAGAAGTCGGCCGACGGCGTGACCAGCAGCACCTCGGCGCCCTTCTGGTCGAGCGGGAAGCGCACGTCGACGCCGGTCTCTTCCTTGGTGTCCTCTTCCAGGCCCTCGAGCGTGTTGAGCAGCGCCGGCCCGGGCAGGCCGAGGTTGTTGCCGACCCGGTGGACCTTGCCGATGATCTCGTTGGAGTACTTCTGGCCGTAGCCGACGGCGTCGAGGATCTCGCGCCCCGCCATCGTGATCTCGGCGGTGTCGATGCCGTAGGGGCAGTACACCGAACAGCGCCGGCACTCGGAGCACTGGTGGTAGTAGGTGTACCACTCGTCGAGCACGTCGCGCGTGAGGTCGCGCGCGCCGACGAGCTTGGGAACCAGCTTGCCGGGCAGCGTGAAGTAGCGCCGGTAGACGCTGCGCATCAGGTCCTGGCGTGCCACCGGCATGTTCTTCGGGTCGCCGGTGCCCAGGAAGTAGTGGCACTTGTCGGTGCAGGCGCCGCAGTGCACGCAGGCGTCCAGGTACACCTTCAGCGACCGGTAGCGCTTGAGCAGCGTGCCCATGTGCGCGATCGCCTTGTCGTGAACCACCTGCCAGTCGTCGTCGAGCTTGCCTGGAAACCCGATGGCCTCGTTGATCTTCTCGGCGGCGACGTAGGGTTTGCTCTCCACCATCGAGTCCGGCGCGAGCGCCGGAGGCACCGACGGCAGGGCGCGCAGGGCGGGTGCCTTGATTTCGGCGGCCACGGCTCAGCGCTCCTCGAACCGCGCGGCCCACGGCGCCAGGTGCCGGGCTTCGCGGGGGTTGTCGACCTGGTTGCGCGACGGCGAGAAGAACAGCCCCGGCGCGTGCAGCAGCTTGGAAAACGGGAAGATGATCATCAGCGCGGCGACCAGCGCCAGGTGCAGGTACAGCGCGCCGCTGGCCGGCAGCGGCTGCCAGTCGAACAGCATCAGGCCGAGGAAGAAGGCCTTCACGCCCACGATGTCGGTCGGAAACAGGAACTTCATCGACAGGCCGGAAAGCGCGATCGCCAGCAGCAGCGCCAGCATCAGGTGGTCCGAGGTGGTCGAGATGTAACGAACCCGGTCGACGAGAAAGCGCCGGGCCCACAGGCCGGCGAGCCCGATCGCCATCGTGAAGGCGGCGTACATGCCGAAGGGCTGAATGAACGCGACCCAGGCCCACACCGGTTCGGTGAAGTACCGAAGGTGGCGCAGGAGCACCAGTGCGAGGCTCGCGTGGAACAGCCAGCCCAGGCCCCAGGTCCACAGATTGCCCTTGAACAGGCTCTCGAAGAACACCACTTCGCGCACCATGCGCAGCGCGACGCCGCCGCCCGTGGTGGGCGCGGGCGTCGTGGGGATCTTCAGTGGCGCGGGCGTTCGGGCGTAGTCGGCGATCCGCACGACCAGTCCCGCCGCGCAGACCGCAGCCGCGAAGTAGAAGAGCACCGCAAACGCAAACGTCACCGCGGACATCATCTCCCCCTGCCTGCGATCACAGGCGAACGCGCGGCGCGGGCACGGCCGGTCGGCCGCGCGGGACGCCGCTTGCGCGATATCAGACGCAGCCGGTCGGCTTGGGCAGGCCGGCGATCTTGCACGCCTGCTTCGCGGGCCCGTACGGGAACAGTTCGTACAGGTACTGGCTGTTGCCCTTGTCGGCGCCCAGCTTCTTGCCGATTGCCTTGGTCAGGACGCGGACCGCGGGAGCGATCTGGAACTCTTCGTAGTACTCGCGCAGGAAGTTCACTACCTCCCAGTGCGACTCCGACATGTCGATGTTCTCGGTCTTGGCGATTTCGTTGGCAACCTCGTCGGTCCAGTCCGACAGGTTCACGAGGTAGCCTTCCTCGTCGGTTTCGATGGCCTTGCCTGCGACGTCTATGGTGGACATTCGGGTCTCTCCCTGTGGTGTGTCTTGGTTGAAAGTCGGTCCAGCCGCGGCGCTAGAGCCAGGACTGGCAGTTCGGGTGTTCGACGACCAGGTCGACGAAGCCCGCGTAATCGACGACGGTAACGCCTTCGGCCAGGCGATCGGCCATGCCACGCGCGTCCAGGTCGGGGCCCAGCACGTAGACCTTGTGCCGGCGCAGCGCCTCCTGGATTCTGGCCTCGGCGATGCCGCCGCGCGTGGCGGCGTACACCGCGTCCTCGATCAGCAGCAGCGCGCAGTCGGCGCTCGCCATGCGCAGCGCGCCGTCGAGCGCGTTGCCGTCGGTGGGCGATTTGTTGACGATGTGTAGCATCGGCTCGGTTCCGGCTAGAAGCCCAGCACGACGTCCTGCTCGCGCATCAGCGCGGCGAGCTCGTCGCGCTCGAGCACGGTCACGTCGACGAGCAGGTCGTCCTCGGTCAGCCCGCGCGCCTGCATCGACTCGCGCTCCACGTAGAGCTTTTCCACGTCGTAGCCGTCCAGCGCACGGTAGGTGGGCGAGAAGTTCTTCATCTCGATGCCCTTGGTCTGCATGCCGCGCTTGAGCTGGTAGACCCCGTCGTCCATGAAGACGAGCGACACGTCCTGGTCGAACGCGGCGGTGATCAGCACCACCTCGAGAGATTCCAGCGCGTAGATCGTCCCGTAGGGCGCCTTGCGGTTCACGAACATGAACTTCTTCTGTACCGACATTGCCGCCCTCAGTCGCCGAAGGTCACCAGGCGATCGGCCTCGATGCCGATCTCGACCAACTGGCCCAGCCCCGAGATCCGGAACCCGGGCGCCAGCACCTCTTCCTTGATCCCGCGGCGCAGCGCCGCGGCCACGCAGACCACCAGGTCGATGTCATGCTCCTGCGCGAGCCGGGACCAGCGGGTGACGATGTTGCGGTCGTCCTGCGGCGGCTCGGTGAGGCGCGTCGAGTTGTTCACGCCGTCGTGGTAGAAGAACACCCGGCTGACGTCGTGGCCCTTGGCGATCGCCGCCTTGCAGAACAGGTAGGCGGTGTCGCTGGCCTGGTGCTGGTACGGCCCCTCGTTGATCAGAATGCCGATCTTCATGCGTGCGCCAGGCCCTTCAGAAGCGGATGTGCGCCGAAGCGTTCAGGCTCGCCCGCGAACCGCGCCAGTCGTCGATCAGGTACTTGGTGAACGGCAGCTCGGTCTTTTCGAAGAACCGCGGCCAGCCGATCCGGTCGACCCAGTCCGACAGCCGCTCCCACGGGCGCGCGTCAGCCTTGTAGGTGAACAGGATCTTGCGCACCACCTCGCTGACTTCGGGCCAGCGCGGCGGATTGTTCGGCAGGCCGCTGGCGACCATCTTCATGAAGGTCGGCTTGGCGCGGGCGTTCGAGTTCTTGCCGCCCACCCAGATCGCAAGCTTGGAGTGTTCCGGGTCGTTGATCTGCATCGGCGGGCACGGCGGATAGCAGGCGCCGCAGCACATGCACTTCTTCTCGTCGATTTCGAGCGAGGGCTTGCCGTTGACCAGTGCCGGCCGGATCGCGGCAACCGGGCAGCGTGCGACCACCGCGGGGCGCTCGCAGACGTTGGCGACCAGGTCGTGGTTGATCTTGGGCGGCTTGGTGTGCTGGACGATGATCGCGATGTCGGCCTGGCCGCCGCAGTTGATCTCGCAGCAGGAGGTGGACAGGTGGACCCGGTTGGGCATCTCCTCGCGCTTGAACTCGTCGTAGAGCTCGTCCATCAGCGCCTTGACCACGCCAGAGGCGTCGGTGCCGGGGATGTCGCAGTGCAGCCAGCCCTGGGTGTGGGCGATCATCGACACCGAGTTGCCGGTGCCGCCGACCGGAAAGCCCGCCGACTCCAGTGCCGCGATCAGCGGCGCCACTTTCTTCTCGTCGGCGACCATGAACTCGATGTTCGAGCGGATGGTGAACCGGACGTGGCCTTCGGCGTACTGGTCGGCGAGGTCGCACAGCTTGCGGATCGTGTAGACGTCCATCTGCCGCTGCGTGCCCGCGCGCACCGACCAGACCTCGTCGCCGCTGTGCGAAACGTGGTGCAGCACGCCGGGGCGGGGCCGGTCGTGGTATTTCCAGTTGCCGTGGTTGCGGATCAGCGCCGGGTGCATGTACTGCCGGTGGTCCGGCACTCCGGTCTCTTTCGCGCGGCGCGGCGTGGGGGGTGCGGCTTTCGCCGCCTGCGGGGCCTGTGCTACCTGTGTCATCGTCTTACCTCTCAGGCCGCGTTCTTGCGGAGGTTGATCTTGGCGACTTCTTCGTCCCAGCCGTCGGTGCGCACGTAGGGGTTGGTGCGCGGCGTGGAGACCATGTTCGCGTCGACCTCCACACCGATGCCTTCCAGGAAGTTGACCAGGCCGATGCGCTCGATCATCTCGCCGGTGCGCTCGTGCTCGAGGGCGTTGTCGGCGAAGAACTCGACGACGCGCTGCCCCAGGTCGACCAGCTGCTCGTAGTCCTCTTCCTTCTGCAGCGGCATGAAAGGCACGACCACGGTGCCCATCAGGTCGCCGATCTTCAGCGTGCGCTTGCCGCCGATCAGGACCGAGGCGCCCTTGTCCTTGCCGGGCGCCAGCGCCCCGGTCATCACGTTGATGCAGTGCATGCAGCGCACGCAGTCGCGGTTGTCGATCTCCAGGCAGTTTTCATCGTCGAGCGCCACGCTCGAGATGGTCGGGCCCGATTGCACGTCCTTGACCGCCTTGAGCTGGATCGTCTTGGTCGGACAGCGGGCGACGACGTCGCGCACCAGCTCGTGCATGCCGTGCTTGGCGAACCACTTGCGGGCGAGCGGCTCGTCGGTGCGGATGTTGTCGCGCCAGGTGCCGATCACCGCCATGTCGGCGCGCTGCACCGAGTTCAT
>Ga0316195_10000168_pt1 | contig 22568 bp, 22 predicted proteins | sample Phised1_MG_FD_204937 | JGI IMG/M metagenome (GOLD analysis project Ga0316195, IMG submission 204937) | Coastal sediment microbial communities from Maine, United States - Phippsburg sediment 1 | ecosystem: Environmental > Aquatic > Marine > Coastal > Sediment | place: USA: Maine | collected...
CCTTGGCAGACGCGAGTGCCGGGGCGCTTGACGGCCCACCGATACAAACGGCCGACGCCATGGCCAGTTCTGCAAGGTCGAGACGCATCAGCATGCCAACGCCAAAAAGTACGATCATGTGAACCATAATAATGATTGAGGCGTAGACGAAAAACACCGGGGCAATTTCAATGAGTTCCCAGACATCCGCACTCGCGCCAATGCTCGCGAGAAAAATGAACATCATGACGTTGCCGGACTCACGGTAACCCGAGAGCTTTTTGATCAGGGACGGAAACGATGTCGCGATGGCCACGGTGATCGCCGTAATAATGAGAATCGCGAATTGCGGATAACCAGCGAGGCCTGCCAGCCAGTTGCCGGCAGCCGCAATCGCGAATGCCAGCGCAAGACCAGTGAGCAGACCTGCGACATCCAGGTTCGCGACGACGTGTGCGGGCGCATCTGGATCGATGCTGACAATCTCGGCGTTGTCCATGTGATGAGTTGGGTACCGCTTCGCCATCCACGCGATGCCGGGGATCAGGATGATGAGCAGGAAATGCAAATTGGTGATCACGTTGTCGGCGGCAACCGCTGCGGCCAGCAGGCTGCTATCCTGCATGCTGGTTGCCTCGGCCACTGCGGCGAAGTTCAGGCTGCCGCCAATATAGGTGCCGGTGAAGATGCCGGCGATCTCCGCCTCGTTGGGGCCAAGATCGAGCAGCACGGCGCCGATCATCGTGCCGGCGACAACTGCGGCGCTGCCAATAACAAACGCAATCAGGGTGGGTCCCGATTCCCGCAGAATCTTTTTGAGATCTGCTTCAAACAGGAGCAGCACGATCGCGATCGGTACCAGGTATTCCCAGACCACATCGTAAGCCGGCGCCTTGGTCGGAATGATGCGCAGGTTTGCAAGAACGATGGCCAGCGTGATCAGGAGCATCACGCCCGAGTACTTGCGGCCCCAGGGATATCGTTCGCACCAAAAGCCGAAGGCGGCGACACCGATGAGAACGGCCCAAAGTGCAAAATCCTGCTCAGGCCCGATTATGGGGAACGACATGGCGAACTCCTGATCAGAAGGTGTCGACCAGAGGCTTTACAACCCGCCTTGGCGCTGGCTGTATTGTGCCATCTTCGCCGAAAAAAATGCCCGGCGAGCCAAAATCCGCCTCGCTCAGGTCTCGAATCAGCTTTAGCGCTCTTTGATCGGGATCGATCGAGGGACCGTCAGGGCGTAGCTGAATCGTCGAGTGAATATTGCCTTCGACAAAATTCCCTTTGCCGTCCAGCGTCACCATGAGAATCGGTGCAATTCCCTTCTGGCCGTCGACGCTGATGCCGTAATAGGTCGCGAAATTGCCCAGGCTGTATGCAATCAACCGGTCGCGATAATTCTCCATTGCGCGTACGACGTGCGGGCCGTGACCCAGGACCAGGTCAGCACCGGCGTCCACCATCATTCGCGAGAATTTGACCACGTCACCGCGAGGTTCGCCAAAGTATTCCTCCTCGGCAAACGGCAGGTGCGTTACATCCCGGCCCTCTGCGCCGCCGTGAAAACTGACAACCACGATGTCATGGGACTTCGCGAATTCGCTCACGGTGGAGCTGGCGAGATCGTAGTCGAGCAGCAAATTCGAGTTTCTCGTCACTGCATACGCCAGGAACGCGACCTCGAGGCCGTTCACGCTCATCGAAGCAAAGTCACCTTCCAGTCCGGAGTGGTGCATGCCGGCAGCCGCGAGGCTCTTCATACTGGCAAGACGGCCTTCTTCGCCAAAGTCACGCGCATGATTATTGGCGAGGCTCATTACATCGAAGCCTGCGTTCTTATAATGTTCGACGTATCGTGACGGTGAACGAAACAGGTAGCAGGCGTTCGGGTTACTACATTTCTTGCCGGGCTCTCCGCCATCAACCAATACACCCTCGAGGTTGCCGAAAGTGATATCCGCGGACGACAGGACAGGAGTAACCGCAACGAGAAAGCTCACGCCATCGTCATCGGGAAGATGATTCTCGGGGTAATCCGTGCCGAGCATCATGTCGCCGACGGCGGCAATTGTGATTCGTTTGTGTGACTGGTCTGGTGCCGGCGGTGGCACCGGTGCAGGTTCCGCCGCCGGCACGACCGGCACGGGATCGGGCGTGGTGACTGGCTCAGGCGGCGGCGGTGCGGCGCAACCGGCCACACAAAAAAGCAGGGCAATGGGAAGTCGTCTAATCACCGAGCCTGATTCTCAATACGTCAATCTCGGCCTGGCGCAGCTGTGCTCGGACCAGGTTCAGTTCGTCGAGATCATTCATCGGACCGATTCGAACCCGGTGGTAACTTTTGTCGTCGATGGATACATGCTGGATTCTTGACTCAATGCCTAACAGAGCAAGTTCCGCTCGGCGTCGGTCGGCGTCAGCAACTTCAGCAAAAGAACCGGCCTGCAGAACATAGGTGCCCGGACTCTGTATTGCCTTAACCTCGGCATCGCGACTGACGTCCGGTTCCTGTTCGGGGATAACGACTTCGAAATTCGGCAGCATACTGTAAAAGGAAAATCGAGGTTCGGCCTGTTCCTCTGGTTCGGAGACAGGCTCCGGTTCAGGCACGCTCGGTGGTCGTTCCATCGGCGCTGCCATGCTTGCCGGCTGCTGCGCCACCGGTTGTGATGGTTGCATCTCTCTTTGATCTCTCATGTAAATCGCGAAGGCAACTGAAAGGCCGATGGCCAGGCCGAATGTCATCCACATCCAGCCTGGATAATCGTTGTCCTCTTTCTTACGGGCTGTCGTCCGCCTTTGGGTTCGTCTCTTTGTCTTTCGCTGCGCCATGCTCGGTTACATTGTGTCCGGCGCAGAGACGCCAATGATCGCCAGGCCACTGGCGATCACCGTCCGCGTCGCGCTGATCAGGGCAAGCCTGGCATTGCGCAAAGCGTCATCGTCGACGATAAACATGTGCGCGTTGTAGTAGCTGTGCAACTCGTTCGCAAGGTCGCGCAAATAGTGAACCAGGTGTTGCGGCGCGCGATTATTCGCGGCGAGCTCGATGATTTCCGGATATCGACTCAGCGATGACATCAGCGCTTTCTCGTGCGATTCGGACAGGCGATCAAAGCTCTCGATACCGGCTGACTGATCGTAGTCCAGAGACTTCTCTGCGAGCTGTCGGAAAACACTCGCTACCCGCGCATGCGCGTACTGAATGTAGTACACGGGGTTGTCGTTGGACCGGCTTTTAGCCAGTTCAAGATCGAAATCCAGGTGCTGATCGTTCGAACGCATGACATAGAAGAACCGCGCCGCATCGTTGCCGACTTCTTCCCGCAACTGACGCAAGGTGACGAACTCACCTGATCGTGTCGACATCTGCATTTTTTCGCCGCCGCGATAGAGTGTGACGAACTGAACGAGATCGACTTCGAGGCTGTCACCCGCGTAACCCATTGCCTCCAGGCCAGCCTGGACCCTGGCGATATAACCGTGGTGGTCGGAACCCAGGATGTCGATGAGGAAATCATAGCCCCGTTCCCGCTTGCCGAAGTGGTAGGCAATGTCAGAGGCGAAGTAGGTCTTCTTGCCGTTTTCACGTACGACAACCCGGTCCTTTTCATCACCGAAATCCGTCGCTCTGAACCAGGTTGCGCCATCCTTCTGGTACAACATACGTCGCTCTTTGAGGCCAGCGAGGGCACTGTCAATGAGCTTGTCATCGGTGAGGCTCTGCTCGGAAAACCATTTGTCGAAAGTGACGCCGAATTCCGCGAGGTCATCTTTGATGTCGTCGAGAATGGAGGTGAGCGATTCGCGTCGAAGTTTGTGGAACTCATCGACGCCCATAAGTTCTTCGGCTCTGTCGATCAGCGCGCCAATGAATTCTTCCTTGTCACCTTCCGGCGCATCGTCCGGTAAACCTTCAAATAGCCTGGCCGCCGAGACGCCCGATATCCCGCCGATGCTGGCACCGATGGTCTTTATATATTCACCCTTGTAGCCGGCGTCCGGAAAGTGAATGGTTTCTCCGGCGGCTTCGAGGATTCGCAACAGTACGCTGACCCCGAGAATATCCATTTGCCGGCCGGCATCGTTGACGTAGTACTCGCGATCGACCTGGTAGCCAGCAGCCTCGAGCAAATTGCCGAGCGTTGCGCCGTAGGAAGCGTGGCGGCCATGGCCGACATGAAGGGGTCCTGTCGGATTGGCGGACACAAATTCCAGCAGGATCTTTGGCTCGTTCCGCATTTTTTGACGGCCATAACACTGGGTCTCATCGAGGATCAAGGCAAGTTCGCGGTGAAAGGCCACACCACTGACATGAAAGTTGATAAACCCGGGGCCAGCGATATCGACAGCGTCAATCAGTTCACTCTCGGGAAGTTTGTCGATGATCGTTTGCGCTATATCGCGAGGGTTTTTGCCCATCGATTTCGCGAGGCGCATTGCGATATTGGTTGTGAAATCGCCATGACGCGGATCGCGCGTACGCTCGACAGAGGTGCTGATCGACGCAATTTCAGGCGCTGCCGAAAATTCAGGCAAATCCGAGATGGCCTGCTCAACAATATTTGCGATGCTGCTTTTCAAAATTGTGATCCTGGATCGCCTGCCGGCAAAGAGGCGGCAATTCTAACGTTCATTCAGAAAAGCTCAATCGGGTCGACGTCTATCGACCATCTTACACGCCGGGCTTCGGGACTGCCCTCCAGGCCGGTGCGCAGCCAGCTGAGAAGCCGGTGCAGATTCGCGCGTTCCCGGCTTTGGAACAGCAGCTGGGCCCGGTACCTGCCGGCCTTGCGCTCCATGGGCGCGCTAACCGGGCCGAGGACCCGGACACCTTCAATTCCGGAGTTATCAGCCATGCGTCGCGCTGTCTCCAGGAACTTGTGCGCGTCATTTCGCGACGTTGCGGCCGCGCGTATGAGGGCGAGACGCGAAAACGGAGGCCACGATGCGTTCTCGCGCTCAGCCAGTGCACTTTCTGCGACGCCCCGGTAGCCGCGGTTGAATAGCTCGTTCCAGAACGGGTGCGCCGGAAATGCCGTCTGGATGATCACCTCGCCTTGCCGTTCTTCCCGGCCTGACCTTCCGGCGACCTGGACGAGGCTTTGTGCAAGTCGCTCCCCGCCGCGAAAATCCGTACTGAACAGCCCCTGGTCTGCATTAATCACAACCACCAGAGACAGGTTGGGAAAGTGGTGACCCTTGGATAGCATTTGAGTGCCAACCATGATCCTGGTATCACCAGCCGTCGCCATAGCGAGGGCCCGGCTCATCGTGCCCTTAAGGCGTGTGCTGTCCGAATCGATGCGCGCAATCTCTTCCTGCGGAAACCTGCTGCGCAATGAATCCTCGAGGCGTTCGGTACCGTGACCGAGAGGCCGGCAGATCGCCCCGCAGTCTGAACATTCCGATTCGATCGCACGCTGAGCGCCACAGTGGTGGCACTTCAGCATGCTGCTGCCGGCATGCACCGTCATACGTGAGTCGCAACGCATGCACTCGGCGATTTTTCCACACCCGGAACAGATCAGCGTGGGAGCGAAGCCGCGGCGGTTCAAAAACACCAGTACCTGCCCGCCGCTCGCCATATGCTTTTCAATTGCTGTGATGACGGGTTCACTCAGTCCGTCATATGCGTCGTACCTCGTGAGATCGACCAGCCGCATCAACGGAGGCACCGCCTTACCTGCTCGCACAGGAAGGTTTACCAGGTGATAGGCGCCGTCGCGGCAGCGTTGCAATGTATCGAGCGATGGCGTTGCCGATCCCAGTACGACCGGCACCTGCAGTTTCTTGCCGCGGGCGATGGCCAGATCGCGTGCCGAATAGCGCAGTCCTTCCTGCTGTTTTAGCGAACTGTCGTGCTCTTCGTCGACGACGATGAGCCCGGCATTCTTCAACGGCACGAAAATGGCGGAGCGTGTGCCGACCACCAGTCGAGCGCTACCGTTTCGTGCGGCGCGCCAGGCCTGAAGTCGCGCGGTATCCGTCAGTCCTGAGTGCAGCAATACCGGCTCAAGGCCTAGCCTGCGCTGAAAACGACTGACAAGTTGTGGCGTCAGCCCGATTTCCGGTACCAGGACCAGGACCTGGCGACCGGCGGCGAGTTCGGCGTCAATCAGTCGCAGATAAACCTCGGTCTTGCCGCTGCCCGTTACGCCGTCAATCACATTGACGTTGAAGCCGTCCCGCGAATTGATCGCGTCGAGCGCCAGTCGTTGATCCGGATTCAGCGTCGGCCCTGCCTCCTGTTCGGTATTTGCGAGGTCGTCCATTGCGTCGGTCCCCTCGCTGGACTCAAATTCCTCGACCAGGGACTTGGCGATGAGAGCTTTCTTCGCCCGTCGCCAGGCGGGCATCGACTGGTCGAGTTCGGCAAAACTGATGGTGTCGGCATCCATAACCAGGCTAAGCAAGTCTGCCTGCTTTGGTGCGCGCTTCCGGATGGTGTCGATATCTGCTTCGGCGCCGGCCGGGGTCAGTGACAGGAATCGAGTGTTCGAATTAAGTGGCTTGCCTTGCCGCAGGAGGGCAGGCATTGCAGCGGCTGCAACCTCACCGATGGGGTGATGGTAATACTCGCTGACAAAGCGGATCAGCCAGAGGTCCTGCTCTCCGAATATCGGCACGTCATCGAGTACCTCTTTCGCTTCCTTCAGCTTGTCGAGGGGAACATCGCTCTCCGAGGCTGTTTCCATCACCACGCCGGTATGCGAGCGTCGCCCGAACGGCACACGTACGCGGCAGCCAGGCAGCGCTTCTCGTCCGGCAACGGCCAGGTAGTCAAACAGGCGAGACAATGGCGCATTGATTGCGACCCTGAGAATCGACTTGTTCGTCACCGGGCCACGACCTGTAGCGCGTAGGGGCTCGAAAAATTAATAAAAACAACCATTTATATTTACTTTGGGCCGCGACCGGGCGGCAGAAGCGGCAGATTCAGCAGAAAAAAAATGGCCCGGCTCCTGTCAACGCAAGCCATCGCCAAGCGTTAAATAGTCATGATTCCCGGAACGGAGTCAAGATGCATAACATGAAAGAGAAGGATCTCATGAAAAGCACCTTTAGGACGGAATCCAAATGAACGCCTGTGTCGCCAGTTTTGCGGTATCTTGCAACGCAGAGGACCGGATGGGAGTCAATACGCTGCAAAGCGAGGCCAAGCTCAATCGTTTTTTAGCGGACGTGGAAAAGCGGGCGCTCAGGATCGCGGAAATCAATATTCGCGATCGTGATGAAGCGCTCGATCTTGTCCAGGATGCGATGATCAAGCTGGCCCGCAATTATGCCGATCGTCCCGAGTTCGAGTGGACCCCGCTTTTCTACCGCATATTGCAAAACAGGATCCGCGATTGGCAGAGACGACGGGCCGTGCGGAACCGCGTTATGGTTTGGTTTGGCAAGGGCAACGAGGATCAGGACTACGATCCGGTTGCTGCGGCGCCGGACCTGGCAGGCAGAGCTCCGGATGAGGAGCTGCAAACTCAGGAAGCGATGCAAAGCCTGGAAGGCGCAATCGCTAAACTGCCGGCAAGACAGCGTGAAGCATTTATGTTGCGAATGTTTGAAGGACTCGACGTCGCGGGCACAGCGGTTGCCATGGGGTGTGGTGAAGGCAGTGTCAAAACACATTATTCCCGTGCAGTGCACAGTCTGCGCGAAACATTGGGAGAACACTGGCAATGAACGAGCGGAAAGACGTAACCGCCGAAGACGAATTTGCCGAGAAAGCAAAACGGCTCTTTGACGAAAGTGTGAATCGCCTGGATGGTGAGACTCTTTCGCGGCTAAACCGCAGTAGACATGCAGCACTGGCGGAGCTTGATAAAGGTCGGGCTGCGTGGGTTCGCTGGGTGCCGGCAACGGGCGTCGCAGCCGCGGCCGTCATGGCAGTGATTGTGTGGACTGGCGTTCCCGTCGTTGATGATCTGAGTGCTCCTGCAGTGGTAACTGATATGGAGATCCTGCTCACGGAAGACAGTCTCGAAATGCTGGAAGATCTGGAGTTCTATAGCTGGATTGAGTTGAGTGAAGATACAGATGAGGCGCAGGAGCCCGCCAACAATGTCGGTTGAGACCGATCGTGCAGACACGCTGCTAAAAGTAGCAGTGATCCTGGCTGTATTGGCTGGCAATGGCTTGGTGTTGGCGGATGAAGAGCCTGCGCCTGACCTGGAATTTCTCGAATACCTCGGCAGTTGGGAAGACTCGGACGAAGATTGGGTACTCCTGGCGGCAGAGGTAGTCGAACAGAAAGAGATTGAAGAAAAGGATGACGAGAACGTTCCCGCTCCTGACGCGAAAAAATTGGCGGAGATGGCCGATGAAAACTAAATATTTGATTATGTTGCTTATCGTGTCGTTGCCAGGCGTTGGCAATGTGGCGATGGCGCAGGATGACGAGCAGACCTGGAGTAATCTCACCGAAGAGCAGCAGCGCTTGCTGGAGCCCTATGCTGAAGATTGGTCTGCGCTTTCGCCCGAACGGCGAGAACGACTTGCAGAAGGCGCGCGTCGTTATGCTGATATGGATCCGGACCAGCGCGCCCAGGCTCGCGACCGCTTTAATAGCTGGCGCGAATTGAATGATGAGCAGCGCGAAGCGATTCGTGATCGTTACCAGCAGTTTCAAAATTTGCCACCAGGAGAGAAGGCACGTATCCGTGACAATTTCCGGCGATTTCGCGAGTTGCCTCCCGACCGGCGCCAGCAATTGCGCGACCGGTTCCGTGACATGACACCGGATCAAAGACAGAAGGTCAGGGATCGCCTGCGACAAAGGCAGCAACAGGTCAGACCGAGAAGCAGCGACAGACCCAATTAGTAAAGGCCCCTTATGGGGCCTTTCTTTTTTGTCATTTAAGTATCACACGCAAATGGCAAGCTTTGCGGTGCAGGAACTCGCCTTGATTTCCGCCATGGGTTCGGCAATATAGGTCAGGAAGCAGCCCGGAGTATTGAATGCTGTACGGAATTGCATCAGACATCTCGCAACAGGTCCTCAGAACGGACGTGGCTGGCATGCCACTTGAATGGATCGACTATCGCGAGGCAGTGAGGCTCTATCACAATGATCAGGTTGCCTATGCCTGCGGTACTCGGCTTTACACGGTTTTTGGCGGATACAGTGCAATTGATGGACGCCGCAGCCAGGTCGATGTCAGCTCTATCATCGCGACTGTTGGCACGGGCCGCGGACTGGCGTTTGTGCGTGACAAGTACATTCCCCCTTTGAATAACAGGACGCTTTTCAAACGAGATGCCAATCTCTGTCTTTATTGCGCCCTGCAATTTCCAACCCGCGACCTGACCCGGGATCACATTACGCCACTTTCCCAGGGCGGCCTGGACACCTGGAACAATGTCGCCACGGCTTGTCGACGCTGCAATAACCACAAAGGCGGGCGCACGCCGGAGCAGGCCGCGATGCAACTCATAGCGGTGCCGTTCACGCCAACATACGCAGAGTATATTTATTTGAAGGGCCGTAGCGTACTTGCAGACCAGATGCAGTACCTGCTGGCGCACATTCCGCGTTCGAGCCCACTGCATGCCCGCTTGACGGGGCACCTGACAGATAAGGCTGATCGCACGCCGAACTTTGCCGGAGCGTCACAATCCTAGTATCGTCGGGCGGCGATGCAATACCTCATTGACGCCAGCGTTTACGTATTCCGGGCCTATTACTCCATGCCCGACGACATGGTCGACGACGACGGCAACCCGATCAACGCGCTTTATGGATTTTGTCGCTTCATCGGCGACTTCATGGAGCAGGTCAGGCCTGAACACGTTGCTGTGTTGTTTGATGAGAGCCTGGCAGGTTCGTTTCGTACGGAAATCTACCCCGAGTACAAAGCGAATCGCGATCCGGCGCCACCGGAACTCAAGCGGCAGTTCCAGCAATGCCGTCGATTCGTACGTGCATTCGGCTTGCTGGAGTGCGCGCATCCGGGTTTTGAGGCCGATGACCTGATCGGCACGCTGGCCATCCAGGGTCGTGCCGACGGAATACCATCGACCATCGTTTCGCGCGACAAGGATCTGGCGCAGTTGGTGACCAAGCAGGACGTATTCTGGGATTTCGCCGGAAAAGGGAAACTGACCTACGATCAGATTCCCCACAATTTCGGCGTCTGGCCCGAACAGATCGCCGATTTTCTTGCCCTGGCCGGTGACGCTGTCGACAATATTAAAGGAGTGCCGGGTGTCGGGAAGAAAACCGCGATTGCGCTGCTGCAGCACTTCGGTTCGCTTGACGATATCTACTCCAACCTTGATACGGTGCATGAGGTGAATGTGCGCGGTGCGAAAACGCTGGGGGTAAAGCTTGAAACCCACAAAGATGACGCGATGCTGGCGAGGCGGCTGACGGGCATCGCCTGTGATGCACCGGTAGTACGACCTGAAACCGGACTGAGGCCCACCGCGCCCAATCTGGGTGCGATTAATGCCTTGTACGACGAAGCCGGCATCGGCATGGCTCTGCGGCGACAGGCTGAGCGTGTATCCGACCTGATGCCCTGAGGGCCTGCCCGTCCGAGCATTGCCCTGATACCCATCTATAATCAGCGGTATGCCCCAATGGCAGCACCTCTTTTCGGCGCTTCGCGACCAGAATATCAACGTGTCCGGTGACGACATGCCGCGTCCCGTTGGTGGTGGCGATATAGGCGCTGCATGGCAGATCCGGACTGACGATCATCCTGTTTTCCTCAAGACCGGTCCGGCGTCATCCTACGAAATGTTTCTCGCCGAATCCGAGGGACTCAAAGCGCTTGATCGGGCGGGCGCGATTCGCGTTCCGAAAGTCATCGGTTGTGTCTGCTCCGGCAAAGACAGCCTGCTGGCGCTGGAGTGGATTGAGTTCGAACCTGGCAGCTCGGCCATGGAGCGACTCCTCGGCAAGCAGCTTGCGCTCCAGCACCGCTGCCTCGGGGAGCAATTCGGCTGGCATCGCGACAATACGATTGGCTCGACGCCACAGCACAACGCGTGGAACGATGACTGGGTCAGCTTCTTTGCCGAACAGAGGCTGGGGTTTCAACTGGAACTCGCGGCAAAAAACGGCTTTGCCGGCGATCTGCAACTTGAAGGCCGACAGTTGCTCGACAAACTGGGTTACTTTTTCAGTGACTACTGGCCCGAGGCGTCTTTGTTGCACGGCGATCTGTGGGGCGGCAACTGGGCCTCATCGAACGGCCAGCCCGTCGTTTTCGATCCGGCCGTTTACTATGGCGACAGGGAATCCGACATTGCGATGACCAAACTCTTCGGCGGGTTCGGTCGCGAGTTTTACGCGGCTTATGAAAAGGAATGGCCGACCACATCCGGCAGCGAAAAGCGGCTGAGGTTGTACCAGCTTTATCATGTTTTGAATCATCTGAATTTGTTTGGTGCAGCCTACCTGGCGAGAGCGCAGGGTCTGATACGCGAGCTTCTCTAGCGACTACGCAGGAGGCTCATCACTTTCCTCGACCTCATAGAGTTCGCCCAGGAAGTCTTCTTCAAAGAGAAATAGTTCTGTGCCTTCCGGCGCTCTTACCGACATGAATGCCCCTTCGAATCCGGGAAACTCCTTGTGCACAAAGCCGTGCTTGGCCAGTGCAATCCAGACTGCTTCTTTATTCTCACATCGAAAGCACAACGACGGTCCGGACAGCGCAATGCTTTCACTCAGTCCCAGCGATATGCCGCCTGCTTTGAAGCGCATATGCGTAGTGGGTTCCTCGCGCAGGCGCAGCAGTTGCGGCGCGAGTGGCGCCCAGAATAATCCGGCGCGTACCGTGTCTTTGACGGGAAGTGTCACTTCGAACCAGCGGCCGCACAGCGAGTTGGCATGGTCCTCGTCCGGACGCGAAAAAGTCCTGGCTTCAATCATCGAGATCAAATGTCCGTCCTTGCAAGAAAAGGCGAGTTCGTTAAATGAGTCCTCGCCCAATTGCATTTGAGTGAAATCAAACCCACTGTCGGACATCGATCTTGCCTGTTTGGCAATTTCCTGGTGAACGAACGTAAGAGTCGGACCGCCCATCTCGCGATCATGAAGACCGATACAAAGCTCGCCGTCGCTGACTACTGCGTACTTGTGTGACCACATGTCGCCGACTTCGAGCTCGTGAAAACCCAGGAGCTTGTAAAAGCCGAGTGAGTCGAGGATGTCAGGGGCCGGAACACTGAATTCCAGGAAACGGCCTAGCATTTTGCTCCCATGTCGCGGGCGCGCTGCAAGCTTTTCTCGAGTTTTTGGGAGGTTTCCGAGAGACTCCAGTCCGGATTTGCCTCTGGCCATCCGGCAACGTTCTTTTCTATCGTGCGACTGAGAAACGAAACATGATCATCGCGGGCGTTTAACGCCGGTATATAGCGCAGGTCGCCGCCACCCGCTGACCTGAACAATGCCGCGTTTTCCATCGCGATTTCCTCGAGCGTCTCGAGGCAATCGACCGCGAAGCCGGGACAAACAACGTCAATCACCCCGGCCCTGTCCCGCCCCCATTGTTGCAGTGTTTCATCGGTATAGGGTCTCAGCCACTCCTCACGGCCAACGCGTGACTGGAAGCTCACCTGCCACTCTTCAGCGTCCAGTTCGAGTGCCTCCGCTACCAGCCGGGCAGTCTTCCGGCATTGACAGTGATAAGGATCGCCACTCATGAGGGTTCTTTTGGGTACGCCGTGAAAGGACATCAGGAGGCGCTCCCCGCGCCCATGCATATCCCAGTGGTCCCTGATGCTGGCCGCCAGTGCCGCAACATAGCCGACTGAATCGTGATAGTGGTTGATGAATCTCAACTCGGGTACCCAGCGACGCTTCGACAGCTGCCTGGCGACGGCCTCAAACACGGTACCCGTCGTCGTCCCGGAATATTGCGGATAAAGTGGCAGGACCACGATTCGACGAACGCAGGCATCGTACATATTCTGCAGTGCCGACTCGATTGACGGTTCGCCGTAGGACATGCCGAGTTCGACGTTCACAGCACCGGAAAGCCGTGCGGAGAGTTTCTGCTGCACACCCTCCGTAATATCCCGCGAATGCAGAAGTAATGGTGAGCCCTGCTCAGTCCAGATCTTTTGATAGGCTTTGGCGGACCGGGCGGGCCTGACCCGCAGAATGTAGCCGTGCAGAATCGCCCACCAGATTGGTCGTGGCACCTCGACGACGCGCGGGTCGGACAGGAACTCGGCCAGGTAGCGGCGCACGGCGCCGGGCGATGGATCATCGGGCGTGCCAAGATTGACCAACAGGACGCCCAGTGACTCGGGAAGCCCGTGTTCGTAATTTGGTGCTGAGTCGAACTGCGGCATAAGATTTGGCACACACAACGTGCGTAAGTGGTTGACGAACAGTACTAAATCGCCCGGACCGGCGCCACTTATCAAGTATCATTCCCGAAACACCGAGGAAGCGGCAATGCACAACAACTCACGGGAACCGAATTTGACGGGACCAAATGATCGATGGTCGCTCGCGCGGGATATCGCCGTGCTGCAGGTCAAGCTGGTTGTGGATGGTCTCCGCGACTTTGTCCTGGTGCCGGTCTCGATGATTGCCGGCCTGATCGGTCTGGTTAAATTCCACGAGTCATCCGGCAACGAGTTTTACGATTTGCTCAGGATTGGCAAAAAAAGCGAGCGTTGGATCAACCTTTTTGCTGCCGTCGATCACTTGCCGGAGCCGGAGGAAGAGCGCGTTCATTTTCCCGATGAGGATATAGACGCGCTGGTTAGTCGGGTTGAATCTTTCGTTGTCGACGAGTACCGGAAGGGTGGCGTCACGAAGCAGGCAAAAGATCAACTGGATCAGCTTTTGAAATCCGTGAATCGCCGGCGAAAAAAAAAGAATCCTAAAGAACAGCAACCGCAATAATGGTCGCCGGTTCACCACTTCGGTTTTCGAAGCGGAGGCCATCGCCACCATCAACGTATACGAAATCGCCGGCATCGGTCATGCTACGGGCGCGGCTGACCTCTTTAGAAGTGAGCATGCGAACGTTCTCATTTCGTATTCTTATTTTTGTACGTCACGACCGCTGATCAGGTCGTCGATACTCGGTGGCGGATGATCCGGGCCCATACGACCGTCTTTCAGTCTTTGCACATAGTCTTTATAGGCACGCATGGCCTGGTAGCCGAAAATCCAGCAGATCGGGAGGTTGGCGTAAATGATGATGCCGAGCCCGATACCCGTCATGTTATCCAGGTCGGTGCTGGTCTTTATGTGTCCCAGGGTGGCAATAAATGTCAGTGAGCAATAGATCAGTCGGTACGGCATCGCGCTTTTGTTGCCCCACATGTATACGGCGCCCTGTTCGCCGTAGTAACCCCACGCGATAATCGTCGAAATGGCGAAGAGCCACGACGCAATCGTAATGAGCCACTTGCCGAGGCCGGGTGCGACCGAGTCGAATGCCTTCGCCGTGAGCGTGGCTCCCACGTAGTCCTGGTAGAAACCGCCACCAACGATCTGTGGCCGGACGGTTCCTTCCAGCGTTTGCCAGGAAGCGACGAAACCGGAATCCGTTTGTGATACGGCGCCACCGATTCGATGAATATTCTGGCCGGTTGCAGCATTCTCACCGGCGCTCACGACGATCAGCAGCGCCTGCTGGTCCTTCCAGTCTCCCGGTCCAAGCGGTGTATCAGGATACGTCCACCCGCTATCCGTCTGAATCGGCTGAGGCATGGTCTCGAAGGCAATGTCCGGTGCGCGATTCCAGATTCCCGTCGACAGGATAATCAGGGCGGTGAATGTGCAAACCACGATCGTGTCGATGAATGGCTCCATACCACCGACGAGACCCTCTCTAACGGGCTCGTCGGTCTTGGCGGCCGCGTGTGCGATGGCAGAGGAGCCCTGGCCTGCCTCATTCGAGAACACGGCGCGTTTCATGCCAAAGAGAAACGCCGAGGCAACCGTACCGCCAACGAATGCGCCCGTTGCCTCCGTTGGCGTAAATGCGGATGTGACGATCAGCGCCAGCATTTCGGGAACCTGGCCAAAGTTCGCGAACAGTACATAAAAGCCGGCGATGACATAGATGAGCACCATGGTAGGCACGAGCGTGCCGGCAACCTTGCCGATTCTTTTGATGCCACCCAAAAGAACGGCCGCAACGATCGTCGTAAGCACGGCGCCGCTGATCCAGCCGGCAACACCGAAGTACTCAGTCGTCACATCAGCGACATTCCAGGCCTGGAACATGTTGCCGCCTGTTCCCGACGACACCATGACGCAGAAAGAAAACAGAAATGCGAGCGCGGTGCCTAACCAGCCCAGCTCCGGCTTCATTCTCTTCAGCGCCCTTCCCGCAACCCACATCGGCCCTCCATGCGGGTTGTCCGGATCATCTGTGTTGCGATAGAGCATGGACAAGGTTACTTCGACGAACTTGATCGACATGCCCAGAAATCCGACGATCCACATCCAGAAGATCGCGCCGGGACCACCCAGGGCGATGGCGAGCGCGACACCACCAATATTGCCCAGTCCGACGGTTCCCGACAGCGCTGCGGACAACGCCTGGAAGTGGTTGATCGCGCCAGGGTCGTTTGGGTCGTCGTAAACGCCACGAACGACTTTCGGCCCGTGAGTCAGGGCCCGGTACTGGAGAAAGCCGCTCCAGAACGTGAACATGACGCCGGTGCCAGCGATGATCAGGATCCACGTCTCGTTCCAGAGAACCGCATTGATCGTCGCAAGCGTTGCGCTCAATTCGCCCATCTTTTCCCCCGCAATCGCGTAATTCTTATTGTCAGGCGAGATCCATCATGTCGACTGCTCGTCCTCGATGCAAGAAAGGGCAAGCGACGCGGCTATCTCCCTCGATCACACAGTCGTGATTCGCGGGCGCGTCAGACTGCTTCGAGAATGGCGGTGACACCCATGCCGCCGGCAGTGCAGACCGATACCAGGCCGCGGCCGCTGCCTTTTTCGTGCAGGAGCTTGGCCATCGTCGTGATAACCCGTGCACCGGTCGCGGCAAACGGGTGACCCACGGCGATGCTGCCTCCTTTGACATTGAGCTTGGATAACTCAATCGGGCCCATGGGGTGATTTCGCCCGAGTTTCTCGCGACAGAATTGTTCCGATTGCCAGGCCTTCAGGGTCGCAATCGCTTGGGCAGCGAACGCTTCGTGAATCTCGTAGAAGTCAAAATCCTGCAGCGTCAGATTGGCATCCATGAGCATTTCGGATACAGCGTATGCGGGTGCCATCAGCAGACCATCAACCCCGATGAAGTTGACGGCGGCGACCTTGCAGTAGGTCAGATAGGCTATAACCGGGAGATTTTTCTGTGCAGCCCACTCCTCAGATGCAAGTAATACGGCAGCCGCGCCATCGGTTAATGGCGTGCTGTTGCCAGCGGTTAGCGTTCCAGCACCGGTTTTCTTGTCAAAAACAGGCTTCAGTGCCTGCAGCTTCTCGAAGGTTGTGTCGCGCCGGATGTTGTTGTCTTCTTCCGCATCGTTGAACGGAATGACGATGTCCTCGTAAAAACCTGCATCGTATGCGGCAGCTGCCTTTATGTGGCTGGAAAGTGCGAGCTGATCCTGGTGTTCTCGCGAGACCTCGAATTCTTTCGCCGTCTTCTCCATGCTTTGGCCCATCGACAGATTGGTGCGCGGTTCGACGACGGACGGAAGCTGCGGAGCGAGAAATGACGGACGGAGCTTGAACCACGGGGATATCTTTTGCAGTAACGATCGACCGCGGCTGCTGTTCAGCAGAATTGCGCGAAGACGATCGTCAAATACAATCGGCGCATCGCTAATAGAGTCTGTGCCGCCGGCGATACCCGCCTCGATCTGACCGAGTGCGATCTTGTTGCCAATGTGAATACACGCCTCGATGCTGGTGCCACAGGCGCGTTGCATATCGACGCCGGGCGTTCTGAGCGACAGGCCGGAACCGATGACGCATTCCCGGGCCAGGTTCCAGTCCTTGGAGTGCTTGATGACCGCACCCAGCGCAACATCACCGAGCGTCTGCCCCTTGAGGTCGAACTGACGAACCAGTCCGGACAGAACCTCAGTCATCATGTCCTGATTCGTGCTGTCCCTGTACACCGAGTGAGCGCGGCAAAACGGAATTCTTACTCCACCGACAATCGCCACCCGCCTTGACTTGCCATCGTGCAACATATCCGTCTCCGCGCAGCCTGCGGCAACTTTACACAATGTTCCTTAGATGGTTAAGCGCTTAGTGGTAGCCTGCCGGGCAAAAGCCGGGTAGAAATACGTCTGTGTTCAGCTCTTCCGAAAACCGCTTGGGTGAGATTCGTGCGCTGCTGCGACTGGCAGGACCGTTGATCGTCAATAACCTGTCGATTGCCGGCATGCAGTTTGCCGATGCCGTAATGGCCGGCAGGCTTGGCGCAGAGGCCCTGGCAGCGGTGGCTGTCGGCGGTAGCGTGTGGTTTCTTGGCTTTACGGTTTGCCTCGGACTGATGATGGCGATATCACCAATCGCGGCGCGATATTACGGCGCCGGAGAGCCGGAGATGATTGGTCGATATACGCGCCAGGGCCTGTGGCTTGCGGTGGCGCTCGGCCTGACCATATTCACGCTGGCGCAGCTGTTCGTGGAGCCTGTATTGAGTTTCCTGGGAATCGATCCCGGCTTCCGCGAGCTGACTGTCGGTTATGTGCAGGCCATCATGTTTGGAGCGCCTGCGATCTGTGCTTTCCTGGCATTTCGCTTTACCACCGAGGGCATCGGGTTCACGAGGCCTATCATGTACACGTCTTTGTTCGCGCTCGTGTGCAATGTCTTCCTTAACTGGGTGTTGATGTACGGGAAACTGGGCGCGCCAGCATTCGGCGCAATCGGTTGCGGCATGGCCAGCGCGATCACGATGTGGCTCATGGTGTTCATGATGGGCGTCTACGTGCGCTTGAAACCGATCTATCGACCGCTCAGGATTTTCGATCACTTGGCGCCGGTCCGGATGGCGGTGCTGAAAGAGATCTTTTCCCTTGGCATGCCGATCGCCGTGACCATCACCGCCGAGGCCGGACTGTTCTCGGCAGTATCGATCCTGGTGGGTACCCGCGGCGCAAGCGTAACCGCGGCGCACCAGATAGCGCTGAATTTCGCCGCGACCATGTTCATGATCCCGCTGGCATTGAGCGCGGCAACCACGGTACGCATCGGGCATGCACTGGGTTCCGGAAATGCGTCCGCTGCCCGGGCCGGGGGCATGGCAGGCATTCTCATGTGCATCGCATTTATGGCCTGTTCGGCGACTTTCCTCTTGTTATTCCGTGATGTCGTCGTCGGCATTTATACCAATGACCCCTCTGTGTCCGAGATCGCAATCAGCCTGTTGTTGATGGCCGCTATTTTTCAGATTGCCGATGGCGTTCAGATCGGGGCTGCCGGTGCACTACGCGGTTACAAAGACACGCGCATGCCTATGGTGATCAACACCTTTTCCTATTGGGTGCTGGGATTCCCGCTCGCCTACATGGCAACGATCACTTACAGGGCACCACCCTCGTATATCTGGGCCGGATTTGTGCTGGGACTGACTGTCGCCGCGATACTCCTGACGGTGAGGTTCAATATCCTGTCCAAACGAATGCTTGGTGCCGCCTGAATAGACCTCGGGCGAGTGCGGGATGAGCCAAAAGCGACGTCGCGGCTTTCGACGCCGTGCGGCGGTTCGCAACCGGCCGGGGTTAATCACGTCGCCCAAAATTGCTCGCTCCGTGGCATTCGGGCTCCTGTCCATCAAGGCGGGAGTGTGTATATACAAGTGCATTTTGTGGAGATTCCGCCGACGTATCCAGCCAGCGGTGGTTTATTCAGTCGTCGGACTGGCCAAAGGTAGGGGCGTCGCCGGCCAGGTACTCATCCTCTTCCGGTGTGTTTTTCCTGTTCAGGATGACGTTGCGGTGCGGAAATCGACCGAACTGCTCCACGATGTCGGCGTGAAGTTCCGCAAACTGTGCCACGGTCTCGAAGGTCTCCCTGTACGTCGGTGAAACGGCCTTTGCCAGCCGGCTGTATATTTCGCAGGATTTCTTTTGCACCTTGCGTGATTCCGCATGTTGCAGTGGCATATAGAAGAAAACACGTTCGATTGGACTTAGTCCCTTGTCCTTTTTCTCCATCGCCCCTTCGACACAGAGTTTGAGGGCTGCTTTGTCCATCGCGAAAGCTTCGGGCTTGTTCCTGTATATGTTGCGACGAAACTGGTCGAGCAAAATAATCAGGGCGAGGCGACCTCTCGCGGTTTCTGCCCAGTGGTCTAACTCGCCACCTGACGCCTTTTCGACGTCCTCTGCAAATTCGCGGGCGATTTCTTCGTCGAACATCGCATCTTCCCCGAACCAGATGTCCATTCGTCCATCTATCTGAGGCGCGCTGAGTTGATGTTCCTTGAACCAGAAAGTCAGTACGGCATCTATGCGGGCCCGGTCCTCGTCGGACGTCCCTGCCTCTGTGCTTTCGGTCTGAATTTCTTCTGACATTTGGTTCGTCCGTCGTTTTCGTGGATCTCGGTCATCGTGCGCCGGAATGCGACCCACGTCACAGAATGCCGGGCGGTGGACCAATCATAGTCAGTTCTAACATCGGATGCCGGCAATTGCCATTGTCAGGCGCCATAATCATGACGGTGTTTGGTGTCACCGGCTGGCACAGGGAGTAGAAATGATGCGAAACCTGATCCTTGGCATGACCTGTTTGCTGGCTGCCGCATGCGGCTCATCTGATCCGGAGGGCGGGCCGGAGGAAGCGCTTCGGGAGTGGGTTCTGCGGGGCGAGGTTGCCGCAGAGGAAAAAGACCGCGGTGAACTCCTCGACATGATCTCACCGGGCTATGTCGACTCGCGTGGAAATGATCTCGAGCGGATTGATAACCTGCTGCGAGCCTACTTTTTTCGCCAGAATTCCATTGCGCTACTAACCAGCATCGACGATATCCAGGTCATGGGCGAAACGGCGGCGCTTGTGAATATCACCGTTGGCATGGCCGGTACCCGGGACACTCGAATGGGAATCAATGCAGACGCGTACAATTTCGAGTTCGAGCTGGAAAAGGTTGATGACGAGTGGCTGTTAATCGGCTCACGCTGGGGCAAGCTTGGCGGAGAGCTGCGCTAGAACCCACACTTCGGGGGTAACACATGAATGACTATCGCTTTATTTCCTGCATCGTTGCAGTTTTGATTTTCTCGGGTTGTGCGGGAACTGCAACGCTTGTTGATGCGCCTCACGTCAGGCTGACCAGCGTTGAACTCGAGGCAATGAACTTCAGTCGCCAGACTTTTCTGCTCGGCTTCGATGTCAGTAATCCGAACCCGTTTCCGCTGCCCGTCAAAATGGTCAGTTACAGGGTGATGTTTGACGATCAGCGATTTGCCGGTGGGGAAACGGTGGCTGCATTTACTGTGCCGGCCGGCGGAACAGACGCGTTTCAGATCAGCGTGGATATCGACATCCTGAATTCAGCGACGTATATGTCCTCGTTGCTTCAGGGTGGTGTGCCAGACCATGTCAGTTACGAACTACAAGGCAGCCTGGCCGTCGACATTCCATTCACCAGGCCAATTCCCTTCTCTACAAGTGGCGTCATCGACATCCAGCGCTAGTCGAATCCCTAATAAGTTACGCGGGTAACGATAGCGGTTGCCCGGAGAACAGCGCTTTGCTGTTACACCGGGCAAGGCTTGCTCGACGCGATTCGCCGCCGGGTAGAAGACTGGCCGACCGCTGTCATATACTTCTTCGTTCGGACTGTTCCTTTGACTGTCAATGATCTCCCGCAGGGCGTGCGGCTCTTTTGCCACCCCGGCGGTTCGATGAAAGTCACTCTGTCGCTTCGGCCACGATGCAGTCCCCGGCGCCCTTGCGGCGCATTCAGCAGTGAGTTTTTGGGGGCGTGCACCTGGTGCAGGCCTTTTGGTGTCCATGGCAGAACAACCGACAACTGGTCTGTACGATCCGTCATTCGAGCGAGATAGCTGCGGCTTCGGCCTTATTGCCAATCTGGATGATGAGGCGAGTCATTTCGTGGTGGAGACGGCGATAGCTGCACTTGCCAGGCTAACCCATCGGGGTGCTGTCGCAGCGGATGGGAAAACGGGCGACGGTTGCGGCCTTCTCATCAAATTTCCTGAAGCTTTCCTGCGTGAAGTGGGTACGGAGCTCGGCTTCGTCCTTAACGAGCGCTTCGCAGCTGGAACCGTCTTCCTGAGCCAGGACGAGGAGCTTGCCGGCTCAGTCAGGCGGGAGATCGACGAGGCGATAGCAGCTAGCGAACTCGAAGTCGCTGGGTGGCGCGAGGTGCCCGTCAGACCGGAGGTCTGCGGCGAGCTGGCGCTCAGGACCCTGCCTCGAATCGAGCAGGTTTTTGTCAATGCGCCGGCCGGCATGCAGCGCGGCACATTCAACCGACAGCTGTTCATGGCGCGACGCAGGGCGGAAAAGCGCTTTGCTGGCATCGATCCCACGGCATACGTGTCGAGCCTGTCTTCGGCCACGATCAGTTACAAAGGCATGGTAATGCCGCAAATGTTGCCGGAGTTCTACACCGATCTGCGAGACCCGAGGATGGTTTCGTCGGTGTGTGTCTTTCATCAGCGATTTTCAACCAACACGCTGCCGGAATGGCGACTTGCACAACCTTTCCGGTTTCTTGCCCACAACGGTGAAATCAACACGATCCAGGGCAACCGTAACTGGGCGATTGCCCGGACCGAAAACTTTCGATCAGACAAGCTACAGGATCTGTCTGATCTTGATCCGATCGTTTCGCTGACCGGATCTGATTCATCCAGTCTCGACAACATGCTCGAGGTGATGCGGGCGGCCGGAATGGATGTGCTGCAGGCGATGCGCATCCTGATACCACCGGCCTGGCAGGCAATGGATACGCTTGATCCCGACGTGCGGGCGTTCTATGAATTTTTCGATTGCCAGATAGAACCCTGGGACGGTCCGGCGGGAATCGTACTGACAGACGGTCGTTACGCCGCCTGCTGTCTCGACCGAAACGGCCTTCGTCCTGCACGATACGTCATCACCAAGGATCGGCACATTACGATTGCGTCTGAAATTGGCGTCTACGACTATGCCCCGGCTGACGTGGTGCGCAAAGGGCGCCTGGGCCCGGGAGAGATGCTCGCGGTTGATTTGCGCAACGGCAAATTGCTCGATAATGACGAAATTCACGATGCGCTCAAGTCGCGCTTCCCTTACAAGAAATGGCTCAAGCAGGGTGTTCGTTATCTTGATTCAGAGCTTATCGACTTGCACATGGCAGCGGAGCCATTCGACGACGGAACACTCGCGCTCTACCAGAAGATATTCAACCTGTCTCGGGAAGAGCTGAATGAAATCATCAGCGTGCTGGCGAAAGCGGAGCAGGAGGCGGTCGGCTCCATGGGTGACGACACCCCCATGCCGGTCTTGTCCAGAAAGATTCGTTCTCCATTCGACTATTTTCGACAGCAGTTTGCGCAGGTGACCAACCCACCGATCGATTCCCTGCGTGAACGCATAGTCATGTCTCTGCAGACCAATATTGGACGCGAGACCAGCCTCTTCGATATTGGGCCTGAACATGCAAATCACG
>Ga0316195_10000170_pt1 | contig 22449 bp, 18 predicted proteins | sample Phised1_MG_FD_204937 | JGI IMG/M metagenome (GOLD analysis project Ga0316195, IMG submission 204937) | Coastal sediment microbial communities from Maine, United States - Phippsburg sediment 1 | ecosystem: Environmental > Aquatic > Marine > Coastal > Sediment | place: USA: Maine | collected...
GCACCTGGTCCCGCGGGACGATGGTGGTGCCGTCCACCGTGACCGGGTCCTGGGATAGCAGGCCCATCTTGAATAAGATTTCGGAGAGTTCCACGCCGGAACCGCCGTATTTGAAGTCCACGTTGCGAACCCCCTTGAACACCTGATCCGCCAGCAAGCCCATGGTAACGGGCTCGTCATGTTCGTGGTCGACCATCCGCACTTTTCGCTCGATCCCGCGCAGTTTCATCATTACCGGTCGACTGAAGGGTATGTCCTGGACATGTTTTCCGTTTTCGTAACGGAAGGTTTTGTAGGCCATGTCGCCGAAAGCGACCTCAGGCGACCACCAGAAAGGGGTAAAGCGGTTGGTCCAGACCCCCTCATAGACATAGATGCCGATGGTGTCGCAGCTGTCCATTTGCTCCACGGACTCCCGGGCGATGACATTGGCGAGTCCGGGTGCCGATCCGCATCCGACCAGGGCGGTCAGTCCTTTGGCCTTGAATTTGGCATGCCAGTCCGTAAAGAGGCGCTGGTAGCTTTCCACAAAGCCGATGTCCTCCATGGGTCCGGCCATGTCGAAATAGGAGGCGTTCACGGCCAGGGCGGCTTCCATGATCACGAGATTATACTCCAGCGGAAGCCCGTTGACGATCAAATCGCACCCTTGGGCGGCTTCAATCACATGGCTCACCTCGCTGGCATCGAGCTGGATGGCGGTTGCTTTTTTCAGGGTGCTGCCCAAGGCTTCGGCGGCCTCCCGGTCATAGTCCGCACAAATGATTTCAGACACCCCCGGGCTTTCGTCCAGCCGCTTGGCAATGGTACTCCCCTGGGCGCCCACCCCAATAACAATGATCTTTTTCACTTTCCCTCACTTTCTTGAAGATGGCTTCGACATGCGCGCTTGTAGCGACACGCAATCGAAGAGATGGTTGATTTATTCGATTGTAGAATAATCGGCCATATGGCTAATGTCAATAAAAATATTGACAAAAAGAGCGGAAAGCAATAATTTTTATGATAATTAGAGCGGAATCAATTTTATAAACGGATTTCTATAATAAGGAAGGCACTCCTGCCCCTTCGCATGAGGAAGGAAAAATGATGTCTGCCAATACCCCCCTGGATGCGGTGGATCGCGGTATGATTCGATTACTTCAAAAAGACGGCCGGATGCCCATTGTCCAACTGGCCAAAGAAATGAAAATTTCAGAAACCACCGCCCGGACACGGCTGAAACGATTGATCCAGGAAGAAATCATCAACGTGGTGGCGGTCAGCAACCCGATCAAACTGGGCTTTGAGATCATCGGCAACCTGAAATTGAATATCGATCTCAAAAAGAAAGACGCCATTCTGGAGCGACTGAAGGGCATCGATCAACTGAACTACATCGCCCTGACCACCGGCGGTGCAGACCTCGACGTCGAATTTATCGCCCGCTCCCTGGATGAGTTCAAGGCGCTCATCTTCGATCATATCTGTAAAATCGACGGTGTGAATTCCTCCGAGGCATCGTTGATCGTTGAGATCGTCAAGAATACCTGGGATTACGGTACCGGGTGGGATCAACGAAAAGCCTCCCTCCCCATAGAATAATCTCACGGGGAGCAGGGAAAGCCTGCCGGAGCATCATCAGAAACGCACACCCTGTGGATAGGGATGCATGAGACCAGGGGCTCTGCCCGCGCCTGCATCGTTAAGCAATCCGGTGCAGGGTAAGTCCGCTATTTTTCAACGACCGATTTTTGCAGAAAATCCCCCCTGCTTTAGTACGCATCGATAGTCAATATGGGTGGTTACGCAGCGTTATGTACAGTGGCACCGGCAAGTCGAGAGGGATGCAATAGATGCAGTCAGATCGATCATGTCATGACGGTGTTTAATTGATTTCTTAAGGGCGCCCCCTTGATTGTTTTAGAAATTATCGATATGATTCCATAAATTCAAATGTTTACAAGATTCTTCTTGGATCGATTCCGGTCTGAAAATTAACAACCAGCCTGAATTTTAAACGTTGAGGGTAACTCAATTGGGAAAAGCCAAACATCAAGTCCCCAGAGCCTATCTGATACCTTCTCCCATCGAGTCCTTTGCCAAACCCATTTTAATCGCGTCTGAACGAACCTACTTTGGAAGAAGCCCTGATGGCGATATCCAGATCCTGATCGCCGACAGATCCGTTTCTCGCAAACATGCTTGTATTCATTCAGAAGATAAACATTTTACAATTGAAGATCTTAATTCTCAAAATGGAACCTTCCTGAACAGCGCGCGCATCAAGAAAACACGCCTCAAGAGCCATGATAAAATCACCATCGGCACCCAAAGCTTTCTGTTTTTAATGCAATGGCATCAGGTTCGGGCGCTTTTAGCAGAACCGCCTGTTCAACGTTCTGATACAATATCCATCAACCATGAAGAGATGGACCTGTCCGATCTTTTGGCGCAAAACGCAGACCATGCGGCGCGTAGTTTTTTGCATCCGGCAGTCACCGACGCTTCCGAATCACCTCAGATCAATTCCTTGGCCCATACAAGGCTTTCATTGCTCTATCAGTTGAGTGAAAACCTGCGCAGCGTAAGCAAAATCAGGGATGTATATGATCAGGGGATTGCACTTATCATGGAAACTATTCCTGCGGCTGAGATCACTTTGGTTGCAGAAGAATTCGCATCCCATGATACGTTCAACGTGGTTTCGTGCAAATTGCGTGACCAAGAGCATTCTTGTGGCGATACGATACCCGTTAGCCATAGCGTATTTAACTGGGTTTTGCGGGAAAAGGTCGTATTGGTGAGCCAAAACCTCAGCACGGACCTAAGATTTCAGGATTCAGATTCCATCCGAATTCATGATTTGCGCTCGATCTTATGCGTGCCGATTTCGGGGAAGAACGGTGTCATTGGCCTTTTGTATTCACAAGCCCATAAACTGTTGAACCCGTTTACCAAAGTCGACGCCCTATTTGCTTCAGCAGTGGCTAATGAAATGGCTTTAAACATAGACAATATCCGTTTGCAAAAAAAATTACTCAACAATGAGCGTATGGCGGCGATCGGCTTAACCATCAGCAATCTGGCTCACAATATTAATAATTTGTTGGCCATCAATCAAACGTCATCACAATTGATGGATGTCCATATCAAAGAAAAAGACTACCCCCATATTGTAAAACGATGGGATTCTATTCAGAATAGCTTTGCTGGCATCAGTAAACTTTCCACCGATATTCTAGAATACGCAAAAGAAGACAAGCTGCATATCGAGTCCGTTGACATCAACAAACTGATTAGGAAGAATGGTCAAAGATTTGAAGAGAGTTTGTCCAATAATGATTTGAAATTTGATTACGTGTTAACACGTAAGAATCCTATCTGGGAAATCGATAAGGTCCAATTGCAGCGTGCACTGCTAAACCTTGTTCTAAATGCCGTCGATTCCGTTAAAAAAAAGGAGGGGGGCCGAATTCGAATCGGTACATCAGTACGCAAAGATCACTATCTAATTGTCAGTGTCGCTGATAACGGGTGTGGTATCTCCGAAAGTAAAAAAGGAAAGGTGCTTGAATTGTTTTTCACCACCAAAGGCACAAAAGGCACTGGGTTAGGATTACCAATGGTTCAAAAATTTATTGAGAAATCCGGCGGTAAATTAAAAATTGAATCGCAGGAAGGTATGGGGTCTGTTATTGAAATGATTTTCCCAAAGATCTCTTGTTAAAGTACCATGTTCTTTATATCTGAATCAAAGGTCTTGAAAAACCTTTTCCCAATCGACCGTCTCTATCCAACCCCCTCCTCGGTTTTCTGATAAATTACGATGGATGTTAAAATTTTGGGGTGACATCTCGCCGGGCTATCGTCATATAGGGTAATTCACAAAATTGCCTGGCAAGTTGTTATTGCGTGGCACGATCTGGAATATGGCCCGGTCACAGGTACTTGCTATCGACCACGAATTGCAGATTCTGCAAACCGGCTATAATTGATTGATACTTCAAGCGCATGCGAATTTCTATTCAATGATGAACGGGTGGTTTGCCATTCTGGAACGCCTGAAGGGAATCGATCAATTGAACTACATCGCCCTGACCAACGGCGGTGCGGACCTTGACGTCGAATTTATCGCCCGCTCCCTGGATGAATTCAAGGCGCTCATCTTCGACCATATCTGCAAAATCGACGGCGTGAATTCCTCCGAGGCCTCTCTGATCGTAGAGATCGTCAAGAACACCTGGGATTACGGTACCGGGTGGGATCAACGGAAAGCCGCTTTCCCCATAGACTAATCCTGCGGGGAGCGGGGCAAGCCTGTCGGAATACAATCAGAACGCACACTCTGCGGGTGGGGATGTTTGAAGAGCTTATGGCCGCCGGCATCGTTGAGTGAATCTGATGCAGGATCAAGCGCCCCAATCAAAACGGACGCCACTTTTCGCGGGCCATGAGGCCCGCCAAGCGGGTTGACGGCAATTTTATACGCGTTCCCCATATTGTCTGGCCATAAAGATTGATTGATAAAGATTTTGCATCCGAACTTAAATCCTTTTTAGTTTTAACTTAATAAAATATTTTATAAAATTTTTTTGACAATATTTTATATTTTTATTGACACCCGCTGAGCTTCCAGATAATTGCAGTTTGGAAAGAAAGTTTAAGTCATCCTAATAAAGATGAACGAATTTGATAAATAGCGACTTCGAATGGACAAAAGGGTGACGACGCTAATTCTTGCACTGCATGTTCCTGAAAAGCAGCACGCTTTTTATAAAATTTCGTTTTCCCCCAACGGCATATGAAGGAATTTTCTTGAGCCGTTTTTATATATGGATCTGTGTTCTGTATACCGCATGATGCGTCGCGGTTTGGCAGAATATCGTTTACGAATCTACAATTGAGGAGGAAACATGAAACGATTTACAATTGTTAGTCTACTGATGTTTCTGGTGGCAGTTTTGATCCTGCCGGTATCGGCGTCTGCAGAAACAACATTAAAAATCGGCCTGGGTGATCCCATTGATTCCGATCAGGGTGTTCTGGCGCTCCGATTTAAAGAAATTGTAGAAAAAACCAGTGCTGGGAAATACAAGGTTGATATTTTCCCTGCCGGCCAGCTCGGCGATGAGCAGAAAATGGTCAAAGATTCCCGCAGGGGCTCCCTTGACGGCGCCGTTGTGGCTGTCAACAACATTACCCCGTTTGCAAAATCGGTTGGCATTTTAACACTTCCCTATCTGATGCAAAGCTTTGACGATGCCGTCAAGGCGACCACCGGCGAACTTGGCAACAAGTGGCGCGCTGTCCTGATCGAGGAAGCCGGTGTCCATGTGCTCGGTTGGGCCTATTCCAATTTCCGCGTCCTGACCAACTCCAAAAAAGCGATCAACAATCTCGCCGACCTCAAGGGTCTGAAAATCAGGGTCCCCAAAAACGCCATCATGATCGCTACATGGCAGGCGCTCGGTGCCGAACCGATTCCGATGGCATGGCCTGAAACGTTCACCGCATTGCAGCAGAAAGTGGTCGACGGGCAGGACAATCCCCATATCACCAACTTCTCCATGAAGTTTTATGAAGTTCAGAACTTCACGTCAGAGGTTCACTATCTGTTTTCGCTTCAGCCGCTGGTGGTTGGGGAGAAGTTTTTCAAATCCCTGCCTCCCGAGGATCAGGCCATGTTCACCCGTGCGGGTATCGAGGCCCAGCAGTATAATCTGCTCTTCAGCGTTACTAAGTCTGAAGCCGCAAAGCAGAACATGATCGCAAAGGGCGTCAAATACAACGAAATCGAAGATGAAGCCGAATGGTCAAAAATCGCCATGGCAAAAGTGTGGCCGGATTTCTACGATACCGTCGGCGGCAAGGCCGAAGTCGATAAAGTGTTGAAGGCCCTTGGCCGATAGACATTAGTAAATCTGCCCGGCAAGTGCCGGGCAGATTTATTTCCCTATTTTGGAGTCGCTTATGAGAGCCAGACCCCTCCTTAAATTTCTGGATAATTTTGAGAGTTATGTCTGTCAGGTCCTGTTGGTGTTTTTCGTTTGCCTGCTTTTCCTGCAAATTTTACTCCGGTTGGTTTTCGGCGGATTCCTTTTGCTTTCCCAATATATCCCTGTTTTTAAAGGTTACCCCCTGCCAGCTTCCATCCCCTGGGGCGAAGAGCTTTCCCGCATGGCCTTTGTGTGGTTTGTTTTCCTGGGCGCGACCTATGCCGCCCGGCTGGCCGCCCACAACCGCGTGACCTTTCAATTCAAGATCTTTCCAAAAATCGTCGGGAATATTTCGATGCTGATCTCTGACCTCATCTGGATCGGCTTTAATTGCACCATGATCTATTACAGCCTCAATGTGATCCGCGAGGGGTTCGAGTACCCGGAGTATTCGCCAACGCTCGACTGGATCATGGCTTACATTTTCATGATTTTTCCAATTGCATTCTCCCTGATGACCATCCGAATCATTCAGGTCAATATAATGAAATTCATTCTAAAGATAGAGATCGCCGATGTGGACAAAATAGATGCAGGGGATATCGACGATGAATTCCCGGAAAACGGGGTGGCATCATGAGTATTACTGCGGTGATCTTTGTAACGTTTGTCGGGTTGCTGTTCATCGGAGCCCCCATCACCCTTTCACTCGGCGCTGCCGCATTGGGCGGGATGATTGTCAGCGGCAAGCCCCTGGAAGGGCTCATTGAAATCGCCTATACCTCGGTCAACTCGTTCCCCATCATGGCGCTGCCGGCGTTCATTCTGTCTGGTGCATTGATGGAATCGGCAGGTCTCTCCCGGCGGCTGGTTGCCGTTGCCGAAGCCATGGCTGGCCCGTTTACCGGCGGCATGGCCACATCCACGATTTTATCCTGTCTTTTTTTCGGTGCGATCTCGGGATCAGGACCTGCTACGACGGCGGCCGTCGGAATGCTGATGATTCCGGCCATGGTGCGCCACGGTTATGACCGCGGCTACGCTGGTGCCGTAACGTCTTCTTCGGGAGGGCTTGGTGTGGTGATCCCGCCCAGCATTCCCATGGTGATTTATGGCGTAGCCGCATCCCAATCCATAGCGGCGTTGTTTATAGCAGGGTTCATCCCCGGCGTTATACTGGCTGTCGGTCTGATGACCATGAATTATCTGCAATCAAAACGGAAACACTACCAGGGTGATGGCAAGACAATTTCGGCTAAAACGATAGTCCATGCAATGCGGGAGGGCTTCTGGGCGCTGCTGGCCCCCGTAATTATCCTTGGCGGAATCTATACCGGGTTCTTTACGCCCACCGAGGCCGCTATCGTTGCCATATTCTATACGCTTTTCGTGGGTATCTTCATTTATAAGGAAATCGAGCTCAAGGGCGTCATGAAAGCCCTTGAGAGCACCACCTGGATCACCGGCCGCGTGCTGATCATCATGTTTACGGCCCTGGCATTCGGGCAACTGTTGACCATCAACAAAATCCCCGACCTGATTGCGCAGGCATTGCTCGATTTCACCGGGAATCTCTATCTGATCTGGGTGTTGGTCATCCTGTTTCTGCTGTTCATGGGGATGTTCATGGAGACCCTGGCCACCATCATGCTGGTGACGCCGGTGCTGCTGCCGGTCATGGTGTCTCTCGGTGTGGACCCGATCCATTTCGGCGTCGTTCTGGTGTGCTGCTGCGAAATCGGATTTGCCACGCCGCCGCTTGGCGAAAATATGTTCGTCGCTTCAGGTGTGGCCAGAACCACTTTGGAAGACATTTCGGTCAATGCGCTGCCTTTTGTATTCGTCAGCGTACTGGTGGTGTTTCTGATCGCCTATTTCCCGGCCCTGACCCTGTGGCTGCCGGATGTGTTGGGAACGTTGATTAAATAGTGTCCATCCATAAACGGCATCTTTTGGCCCAGAGCTGGGTTATCGCACTTTTCGAAATCCTCAGGCTGTTCGTCTGGAACCCGGTGCGAAGCACCGGGCTCCCAAGACAAATAGCGCTGCTATTCCTCCGGTTTCGAAAATGCTCTATCCGTGCTCTGAACCAAAATCTACCATTTCTGAATGGATATTAAATCTCGCCCAACGGACCGCGCTGTCACCAAATCGGAGCGCATGTTGTCAGCCGGGGCAGCGACCATGGCACGGCGAAACGGATAAGATGTGTATCGGCTTTTTTGTCTGCGATTATATTTTATAAAATATTTAATAATATCTTGGAGGCGGTAATGGAATATCTCAAGAAAGCAGTCAAAACGGCTGAATCCGACACTGCGCGAATTCGCGAGGTTGTGGAGGGGATTCTTTCAGACATCGCGCAAAACGGTGAGGCGGCCGTCACTGCGCTCGCCAAAAAATTTGACGGATGGGAAGGGGATTTTATCCTCAGTGAGGAAAAAAAGAAGCGTCTCATCGCCGCAGTGCCTGAAACGGTCAAGCAAGATATCCGGTTCGCCCATGAGCAGGTATACGGGTTTGCCGTGGCGCAGCGGGAAAGCATCCGCGAATTTGAAAAAGAGACCATCCCCGGTGTCCGCCTGGGCCAGAGAATCATTCCGATGGCCGTTGCCGGCTGTTATGTCCCCGGAGGCCGTTTTTCCCACGCATGCTCTGCCCTCATGAGCGTTGCGACAGCCAAGGCTGCCGGCGTTGAAACCGTAATCGCCTGCTCGCCGCCCCGCGGGAACAGCATCGCCCCAGCCGTGGTGTACGCGCTCGATGTGGCCGGTGCCGACATCATCCTCGAAATGGGCGGCGTGCAAGCCATTGCCACCATGGCCTTCGGTCTTTTTACCGGCAAGCCGGCCAATATCCTTGTCGGCCCCGGTAATGCCTATGTCGCTGAAGCAAAAAGCATACTTTCTTCTTCTGGAAAATGTACCATCGATGTATTCGCCGGCCCCACAGAGTCGGCAATCATCGCAGACAAAACGGCCGATTACATGACCGTTGCGATCGATCTGGTCTCACAGGCCGAACACGGTTACGATTCCCCGGTCTGGCTTTTTACCGACGCACGGGAACTTGGCGAAAAAGTCCTTGAGGTGATTCCCAAAATCATCGCCGAAATGCCTAATCCTGAGGTCCCCGAATCATCCTGGCGGGACTACGGCGAAATCGTCATTTGTCCCGACCGGGAAGCGCTTTGCAAGGTCAGTGACGCGTATGCCGCCGAGCATGTTCAGGTCATGGCCCAGGACCTCGACTGGTGGGTGAAGCATCTCAAAACCTACGGATCGTTGTTTCTTGGTGAGGGCAGCACGGTTCCCCATGGCGACAAGTGCTCGGGCACCAATCACATTCTGCCGACCAAAAAGGCCGGAAATTTTTCAGGTGGCCTCAATGTGCTCAAATTTCTAAAGATTTATACCTACCAGGAAATCAGCCCGGACGCCAATAAGGTTGTCAGCGGCGCGGCGTCACGTCTGTCGCGGGTCGAGGGCATGGAAGGCCATGCCAGGGCCTGCGACTGGCGCCTGAGGAAGTATTTCCCCGATCAAGACTGGAACTTCGACGTCTATGAACACACGAAATACTAAGCCGCGATTGGATGGATTGTTTAGGGTAGAAAAGGAAGCGGCTTTCACGCCAGTTGAATTGCAGGAGCGACCCCATGGCCAATTCAGAAAAAAAACGATTCACCAAAGATTTCACTTTACAGGAACCCGTTAGCGACGAGGGGATTGAAAAAGCGCTCGCGATTTTAAGGTCCGGCAAACTTCACCGCTATAATGTCGACCCGGGGGAAAAAGGTGAGGCGGCGCTGCTGGAAGAAGAATTTGCCGGCTACATGGATAAAAAATATTGCCTTGCCTGTGCATCCTGCGGCAGTGCCATGTATCTCGCCCTCAAGAGCGCCGGCGTCAAATACGGCGACACCGTGCTGTGCAATGCCTACACCCTGGCACCAGTTCCCGGTGCCATTGAGAACTCCGGTGCCCAAATAGCCTTGGTCGATATAGTAGACGACTATACCATTGACCTAAATGACCTCGAAAAAAAGGCCGCGGCGCCGGACGCCAAATGGTTCATGCTGTCCCACATGCGCGGACACATCGCCAATATGGACAGGGTCATGGAAATCTGCGCTGCCCATAATCTTGTCCTCATTGAAGATTGCGCGCACACCATGGGCGCCACCTGGGACGGCAAAAAGTCCGGCGCCTTCGGAAAAGCCGCCTGCTTCAGCACCCAGACCTACAAGCACATGAATTCGGGGGAGGGAGGTTTGCTCGTTACCGACGACCCTGATCTCATCGCCCGCGCCATCATTTATTCAGGTTCCTACATGCTCTACGAGCGCCACACGTCCCGGCCCGATATGGCGGTCTTCCAGGACATCCGGACCATGATCCCCAATTATTCATGCCGCATGGACAATCTTCGCGCCGCCATCTTGCGCCCCCAACTCAAAGTCCTGGATAACCAGTGTGCACGTTGGAACAAGCGTTACCGGATTTTAGAACAGGGATTGACTGCGATCCCGGGGATTACCTGCCCTCAAAGAGATCCCCGCGAAAATTATGTCGGCAGTTCAATTCAGTTTTCGCTCTATGGCCAGGATGAATCGACGATCCGGCGATTTCTGGCAGAGAGTCTGGCGCTCGGCGTAGAGCTTAAATGGTTCGGCAACAAGGAGCCCGTCGGGTTCACGAGCGCCTATGAGAGCTGGCGCTATTTCGGTAAACTGCCTCACCTGCCCAATACCCTTCGCATACTTTCCGTCATGTGTGACATGCGTATTCCCCTGACCTTTGGCGAGGATGATTGCCGCGCTATACTGGAGATTATCAGAGAAGTTTCAGCGAAAGTCTTAAAATAAGGAAAAACAATCATGCCCAAGAAAACGATTCACACCGATCGCGCCCCAGCGGCTGTTGGCCCTTATTCTCAAGCGGTGATTTCAGGAGGCCTGCTTTTTACTTCCGGCCAACTTCCCATAGACCCGGCCACGGGCAAAATTCCTGAAGGCGATATCGAAAACAGGGCGCACATCGTATTCAAGAATCTTGAAGCCATTGCCAGGCAGGCGGGAACAAGCTTGGACGATGCCGTCAAAACGACCGTGTACCTTGCCGACATGGGCACGTTTCAGGCGGTAAACAAGGTTTATGCCCAATACTTCAAGGAACCCTATCCCGCGCGCAGCGCTTTCCAGGTGGCGGCGCTGCCGCTGGGAGCGGATATCGAAGTGGAAGCCATTTTTCAATTATAAACACATGATTATGTGCGGAAAGGACGATCGATGAATTACACTAAGTTTCCCAGAAGAAAGTACCTGCAGGGGCTGACCCCCATCGAGCACCTGCCTTCTCTGAGCAACGCGCTCGGCGGCGACGTCAACATTTACGTCAAACGTGATGATCTGCTCCCGGGTTCGGGCGGCGGCAATAAAACCAGAAAGCTTGAGTTCTGCATCGCGGACGCGATGGAGAAGGGCGCTGATGCCATCATCACGTGCGGCGCCGTGCAGTCGAATCATTGCCGGTTGACCGCCGCCTGGTCCGCCAAGGAGGGCCTCGATTGCCACCTGATCCTGGAAGAACGCGTGAAAGGCTCATACAAGGCCAGCGCCAGCGGAAACAATTTTCTTTTCGAGCTGCTTGACGTGAAAAGCATCGGGGTGGTGCCCGGCGGCTCCGACATGATGGCGGAGATGAAGAAAAAGGCCGAGGCGTTAAAGGCTCAAGGGAAGACCGCCTACATCATTCCGGGCGGAGCCTCCAACACCATCGGTGCCACGGGCTACGCGGTATGCGCCGAAGAAACCATGAATCAGCTCAACGAAATGCATCTGGGCATCGATCACATCGTGGTTCCGTCCGGCTCTGCCGGCACCCACGCCGGGATGGTGGTCGGCATGATCGGCGTCAACGGCGGGATCCCCATCAGCGGGGTCAACGTGTCTCGCAAAAAGGACGTGCAGGAAGAAATCGTCTTCAAGCTGGCCGTGGAGTTGGCCGCGAGGCTCGGGGTAAAAAACGGCATCGCCCGTGAAGATGTGGTCTGCTTTGACCAGTATGTGGGGCCCGGCTACTCTCTTCCGACCGATGCCATGGTGGAGGCGGTCAAACTCTTTGCCAAAACGGAAGCGATCCTTTTGGATCCGGTGTATTCCGGAAAAGCGGCGGCTGGGCTTCTGGACCTGGTGCGAAAGGGCTATTTTCCCAAGGGCGCCAACGTGCTGTTCCTCCATACCGGGGGATCCCCCGCCCTGTATGCCTACATGGATACGTTCCGGCAGGGTTGATTCGCCGACCGTTGGATGTTCGACAATGGCGAGCGTCTCCCGCGGTAGAGGCGCTCGCCCTCATCTTTTCCATCAGGACAAATACAGCATGACGGAAACGACCGAAAAAACAGTTGGCATTCTGGGAGGGATGGGGCCAGAGGCCACCGTGGATCTGATGCAGCGCATCATCCGCCTGACACCGGCGCTCGATGACGTCGATCACATCCGGTGCATCGTCGATAACAATCCCAAGGTGCCGTCCAGAATCAAAGCCATTATCGAGGGCGGCGGCGAAGATCCCGGCCCGTGCATGGCGGATATGGGCCGGCGCCTGGAATCATGGGGGGCGGACTTTCTGGTGATCGCCTGCAATACGGCGCATTACTACTATGATGCGGTGCAGCAGGCCGTCAGTATTCCCGTGATCAACCTGATCGATCTGGTAGCCGATCATGTGAAGACCCATTTTCCCGACCACTCTAAAATCGGGATTCTGGCCTCTCCGGCGGTGGCCATTACAGGGCTTTATTCAGTGCGGTTCGGCAAATTGAGCGTCGTGGATATCTGGCCCGATGCCGCCCATCAGAATCGCCTTTTGAACGTCATCAAGGAGATCAAAAAGGGAAACACCGGCCAGCACATACGCAGTGAGTATCACAGCGTGTGTGAAAATCTGCTGCAGCGCGGGGCGACCATCGCCATCGTCGCCTGTACCGAACTCAGTGCGCTCGGCGGCACGCTGCCAATCAAGGCCCTGGATGCCGCCGAGATACTGGCGCAGGAGATCGTGCGGGTTGCCAAAAACAGCTAAGCACCGGCCCATTTCGACCATTGCATGCATTGTTGAAAAATTCTATTAACTGTATTTTGGAGAATACCTGTTCAACAATCAGTTTTCAGTGCCTTTACAGGAGCTTCGAATTTGGCCGACAATAAATCCTACATGAAGTCGCTGCAGGCGTATGAGAAGATCCGTGACATGATTCTCAGCGGCCGAAAGCTTCCCGGAACCCGCCTCGTGTTGTCTGAGCTCGAATCGGAGCTGGGCATTGGCCGCGGTCCCATCAGAGAAGCTCTCATGCGGCTGGACCGATCCGGAATCGTGAAGAACATCCCCTATAAGGGTGCAATTGTCGCTGCGGCGCCGACCCAGAAAGAGGTCCTTCATATCTATGACCTCCGCGCGGATCTGGAGGTAACGCTCGCTCTTGAGGCCATCGAAAACCTGACGGAGGCCGACATGCTCAAGCTTGAAGATTTGCAAGCGCGCATGGAAGCGCTTCCTCCCAACCACTACCAATTGGACAGGCAGTTTCATCACGTTATCAGCAGCGCATCAAATCTTCCCCACCTATGCAATATCGCCCAGGCACTGGTTCAGTCGGTGGAAAGCGTGTTGAATATTTACCGTCGCGAGAAAACGCACTGCATTCGGTTCAACGAGCAGCACCGGGCGGTCATCGATGCGCTCAAAAGCAAAGATCCCGAAAAAGTGCGAACCGCGCTTGAAGTCAATATTAAAGGCGGGCTCGAGGTCATTAAGGACACCTTCAGCAAATTGATCAAGGTGCCTTTCGAGTAATCCCATTTTATCGGAGGTGGCGGAATTTTCTTGACGGCCACCTGATGTTTGATATATCAGATATCAATCTTAGTTCAGCGCATACACCACATTATAAAATAAGGAGGGCGTAAAAATGCCAACAATGAAAATGACCACAGAAGAGGCTTTTATCAAAGTGCTTCAGATGCACGGCATCGAGCACGCCTTTGGGATTATCGGTTCGGCGTTTATGCCAATATCAGACCTGTTTCCCAAAGCCGGGATCACGTTCTGGGATGTCGGACATGAAGGCAACGCCGGGATGATGGCGGACGGTTTCAGCCGGGCCTCAGGCAAAATGTCCATGATGATTGCCCAGAATGGCCCCGGTATCACCAACTTCGTCACGCCCGTTAAAACAGCCTATTGGAACCACACGCCCCTGCTGCTGGTGACCGCTCAGGCGGCCAACATGACCATGGGCCAGGGCGGCTTTCAGGAAGTTCCGCAAATGGCTTTGTTTGAGGACATGGTGGCCTACCAGGAGGAAGTACGTCATCCCTCCCGCATCGCCGAGGTCCTCAACCGTGTGATCATGCAGGCCAAGCGCGCGTCGGCCCCGGCCCAGATCAACGTGCCGCGTGACTTCTGGACCCAGGTGATCGACATCGCGCTGCCCGCCATTGTCGATTTCGAGCTCCCGGCCGGTGGCGAGGGCGCCATCGCCCGCGCGGCCGAACTGCTGTCCAACGCCAAGTTTCCGGTGATTCTCAACGGCGGCGGCGTCGTGATCGGCGGCGCCATCACGGATTCCATGGCGCTGGCCGAACGTCTGGACGCGCCGGTCTGCTGCGGCTACCAGCACAACGACGCCTTTCCGGGCAGCCACCCGCTGTTCGCCGGGCCGCTGGGCTACAACGGGTCAAAAGCCGGGATGAAGTTGATTGCTCAGGCGGACGTGGTGCTGGCATTAGGCACCCGGTTGAATCCGTTCTCCACCCTGCCGGGCTACGGTATCGACTACTGGCCCGCCGGCGCTGCCATCATTCAGGTTGATATCAATCCCAACCGCATTGGCCTGACCAAACCCGTTACCGTAGGCATCGCCGGCGATGCCAAGAAAGTGGCCAACGCGATTCTGGCCCGACTTTCCGCTACCGCCGGTGATCAAGGACGCAACGCGCGCAAAGCCGCCATCGAAAAAACCAAGGCCGACTGGGACCGGGAATTGGCCACCATGGATCATGAAGATGACGATCCCGGCACCACTTGGAACAAACGCGCCCACGACAGCGCGCCGGGAAAAATGACGGTTCGCATGGCATGGCGGGCCATCATCAAAGCCTTGCCCAAAGAGGCCATCATTTCTTCGGATATCGGCAACAATTGCGCTATCGGCAATGCCTATCCAACCTTCGAGCAAGGGCGCAAATACCTTGCCCCGGGCATGTTCGGACCTTGCGGTTATGGTTTTCCTGCCATCCTAGGAGCAAAAATCGCCAAGCCTGATGTCCCGGTGGTCGGCTTTGCCGGTGACGGTGCCTTTGGAATCTCCATGAATGAGATGACCGCCTGCGGCCGCAAGGAGTGGCCGGCCATCACCATGATCATCTTCCGTAACTACCAGTGGGGGGCGGAGAAACGAAACACCACCTTATGGTATGATGACAACTTTGTCGGAACCGAGCTGGATCAAAATGTCTCCTACGCCGGCATCGCCAAAGCGTGCGGCATGGAGGGCGTTCAGGTCACCACACCGGAGGATTTGACCGAGAAGTTAAACGCGGCTGTCAAGGCACAAATGGCGGACGGCAAGACCACTTTCATCGAGGTTTTGAACAACCAGGAGCTGGGTGAGCCATTCCGTCGCGATGCCATGAAGAAACCGGTGCCCGTCGCCGGGATCAACCCTGCCGACATGCGTTCTCAAAAAGGTGCGTAAAGGGCAGCGCCCCGCAAATTTAAAGGAGCATAACCATGGAAACGACCGTCAATTGGAATGCGTACGATACCGAAGAGATGGTTCGCGGCGACCGCGACTATCTGTGGCATCACATCAAACCCCACAAGGTGTTTCAGTCCGGCGAACAGATGATCATCGTCAAGGGCAAGGGCCTCAGGGTGACGGACATCAGGGGCAGAGAATACCTCGATGCCACCTCCGGGGGTGTTTGGAGTGTAATGGTGGGGCATGGCAGAGAAAGCATCGCCAAGGCTATTTACGATCAGCTTATAACCCTGGGCTACTACGCCGGTTCGGTTGGCAATATCCCCACCATCAAATTTGCCGCCAAGCTGATCGAATTGCTCCCGAACCTCGGCAAGGTCTATTTTTCAAACAGCGGGTCGGAGGCCAATGAAAAGGCTTTCAAGATTGTCCGTCAGCTATCCAACATCGACCCTGAGCGCAAGGGCAAATACAAAATCCTCTTTCGTGATCGGGATTATCACGGCACGACCATCGGTGCACTCAGCGCCACGGGGCAACTGCAACGAAAACAGGATTTCGGCCCGTTTGCCGAGGGTTTTGCCGAATTTCCCCACGCACTTTGCTACCGATGCCCCTTTGGCAAGTCCTACCCGGGTTGCGACATCGATTGTGCCCGCAGCCTTGAAGGTGTCATTCTCAAAGAAGGGCCGGACACCATCGGCGGCTGCATCGTGGAGCCGATCACCGCCGGCGGCGGCATCATCGTGCCTGTGCCGGAGTATTATCCGATTCTCCAGGAGATCTGCAACCGCTACGGCATCTACCTGATCATGGACGAAGTGGTCTGCGGGTTCGGGCGCACCGGAAAATTTTGGGGCTTTGAACATTACGATGTGGATCCGGACATGGTCACCATGGCGAAGGGATTGGCTAGTTCCTACATGCCGCTCTCGGCCACGGTCACCCGTCAGGCGATCTTTGAAAAATTCCTTTGCGACCCTTCCAACCCCGAAGAATGCATCAACTATTTCCGTGACATCAGCACCTATGGCGGCTGCGCAGGGGCCACCGTGGCCGCGCTGGAGAGCACCCGTATTATTGAAGAAGAGAACCTGGTGGAAAACAGCCGGGTTGTCGGAGAGTATATGTTGGAAAGCCTGCAGGCGTTATCCGATATGCCTCTCGTTGGCCATGTGCGTGGCAAAGGGCTGTTCTGCGGTCTCGAACTGGTGAAGGACAAGGCCACGAAAGAGCCCATCACCGAAGCGGAAATGGGGCGCATCATGGGGTTGGTGGCCGCCGAAGGTGTGTTAATCGGCCGAACCAACAGCTCGCTGCCGGGCAACAATACCATCATGAACTTTGCACCGGCGTTGGTGGCCACCAAAGCGGACATCGATGAAATCGTGGCCGCTGTGAAAAAAGCGATCGAGCAATTTTAAGTCGTCCCGTCGGCAAATAGACAATGCGCGGGTTTTGTTTAAGCCGACTTCGGGCCAGGGTCGCTTAATCGCGATAATCACGGCCGAAGCCAACACAACGTACTTGAAGCCCGAACGCTGAAAGCCGTGACGGTATTATCCGATAGACAAACGATAGAACCAACTGCATGGGAGGATAAAATGATTGTCGGTATACTAAAAGAGATCAAGACGGAAGAGAACCGTGTGTGCATGACGCCGGCGGGTGTGGAGGTGATGATCCACAACGGGCACGAGGTCTTGGTGGAAACCAATGCCGGGGCCGGCAGTGGCTTTGTCGATGCGGCCTACGTGAAGGCCGGGGCCAAGTTGATCGACACCGCCAAGGAGATCTTCGATACGGCCGATATGGTCATGCATGTCAAAGAACCCCTACCGCCGGAGTACGATCTGATCCGCGAAGGTCAGATTGTCTTCACCTACCTGCATTTGGCCGCCGATGAGACCCAGACCAATGCGCTGATCAAGAGCAAGTCCGTGAACATCGCCTACGAAACCATTCAGAAGGCCGACGGCAGCCTGCCCTTGCTGACCCCCATGAGCGAAGTTGCTGGACGCATGGCCATCCAGCAGGGCGCCAAGTACCTGGAGATGGCCCAGGGCGGTCACGGGGTTCTCCTGGGGGGCGTTCCAGGGGTGGACCCCGGCACGGTGGTAGTGATCGGCGGCGGCGTGGTGGGCGTGAATGCGGCCAAGATGGCCTGCGGGTTAGGTGCCAAGGTGTATCTGCTGGACATGAACCTGGACCGGCTGCGCTACCTGAGTGACGTAATGCCGGCCAACTGCTTCACCTTGATGTCCAGCCCGGCGACGATCCGCAAGCTGGTTAAAGAAGCCGACGTGGTGGTGGGTGCCGTGTTGATCCCCGGGGCCAAGGCCCCGCGGCTGGTGACCCGGGAGATGCTCAGCACGATGAAGAAGGGGTCGGTGCTGGTGGACGTGGCCATCGACCAGGGGGGCTGCTTCGAGACCTCCAAGGCCACCACCCACGGCAAGCCCACCTATGTGGTCGACGGGGTGATCCACTACTGCGTGGCCAACATGCCCGGCGCCGTGGCCAAGACCTCGACCCTGGCCCTGACCAACGCCACTTTACCCTATGCGGTTCAGATCGCGAACAAGGGTTGGAAACGGGCCATGCAGGAGAACGAAGAAATCAAGCGTGGGGCCAACGTGATTGACGGAAAAGTTACTTACAAGGCCGTTGCCGATGCGTTTAACCTTGACTATGTTGACCCTGAAAGCGTCTTTTAAACGTGTAGGGTCTATGAATTGACACGATCCCCTTAGCCTTCCCTTAAGCGGAACGGGATCAATACCCCGGTGGTTATGCCAAAGTATTGATTCCGTCCCAAAACAGATAGACGCAAATCGGGCGATCGCTTATCAAGGATCTGTTGCGACATCCCGAACATGTGCTATTCAGAAAACGATAAGCAACATATGTGATTCAAATCATAGCCGAGTGAACTTTAAATATGCACTGAGGACAGAAAATGGGAAGCGTGTTAGATGTCAGATCATTGCGTCAGCAGATATACGAGTATCTCCAAAAGGAGATTCAAGCTGGAAGGCTTGTGCCGGGATCGCTCATCAATCTGAAGGAAATCAGCGAGCAACTGGGGGTCAGCAAAACGCCTCTGAGAGATGCGATTATCCAGATGGAATGCGAAGGGTTTGTATCCATTTTGCCTCGCAGAGGCGTGCTACTTAAAAGATTGACGCTGGACGAAATAAAAGACATTTTAGAAATTATCGGGGCGCTTGAGAGTGCCGCCCTGCGGTCTGTGTTCGACAAGATAACCCCTCGTCGAATTGACAAGATGGAAAAACTCAATGGTAAAATGCGCCAGTGTATCCAAGAACAAACCTTCGAAGAATTCGATCCTCAATACTATTCGCTGAATATTGCGTTTCATAACGTTTTTCTTGAATTGTCCAGCAACACGGCCATGAAACAGTTGATGACCAACATGAAACAACGACTGTATGACTTCCCTCGTATTGCTTATATGAAGGATTGGGAATGGGCCAACTGTGATGAGCATGAACGTTTTATCAATTATATCCGCAAGGGTGATAAGGCCGGGGCGGCCATGTTTTGGCAGGAAACGCATTGGGGTTTTGAGGCGCAGGAAAGCTATATCCGTAAATATTATGCATAGGAACACCAACCTATTCTAAAAAATGCGGATGGCTTCGAATTGTCTCAATCCATAAGGGGCGCATGACCCGCCCCATGGCACGGTTTTCTTCTTTTCATTATTCGTATGGGTATTGTTCTTCTCGACCTTGAGCGCGGTGGTTCTTTTTGGCGAAGACCATGGCGAAAACCAAAGCGCTGACAGTGGTGCGCGTCTGTTTGTTTCCCCCACAAACGAAAAATTAGAGTTTGCACTCCAAACGCTCCACGCCGTCGATAGTCATCAAGAAATATTAGCCCCAACAGGACTTTTTCCACGGATCTTGTTGAATGTCGGTCGTGACTCGCAAAAGCAAATAACAACCAATGGAAAACTGGATATTCATCAGTTGTGCGTTGATTCTGAGCGCCTTTACGTTTAGCTTTGCCGGGTTTGGCTTCGGCCTGGTTGCCGTACCGCTGCTGTCACTGGTTCTGCCAGTAAAGGATGCTGTCGCTATTCAGCTGCCTTTCTCCGTTTTTCTAGTGGTCATCAATAGCTACCGCTATGGGAAATTCATCAAATGGAATGAATTGAAGCCACTTTTCATTGGCTCCGCGGCAGCCATACCGGCGGGCGTCTATTCATTAAATTTATTGCCCGATACGCTGATGAAACGCGCGTTGGCACTTTTTGTCGTAATGGCCGTTTTATTTGATCGCAAGAGCAAAGGACAAGGAAAACTCGGTAAGGTTGCCCAAACAGGGCAGGGGGGAATCATTCTGGGCATGATCAGCGGGTGGTTCATAGGGGCATATACGACAGGGGGACCACCTGCCGTCATTTACGCTACTGCCCGATTCCCCGAACCCAGGAAAGCCAAAGGTGCCATGGGACTCTATTTCCTTGCCACGGATGTATTGATTGTTCTTCTGTTTGCCATGACGGGGCTCATCACTTTGGAATTGTTTTACCAGTCTCTCCGATTCACCCCGGCTGTATTTTTGGGCTTTTTTTTGGGCGCATACGTGTTTAAAAACATCACCAGAGAGACTTACATTGTTGGTGTTCACCTACTGTTGTGTATGGCCGCTATCATGTTATGCATAAAATAAATATGATGCGTGTTAATCCTCTTACTTTTTGAAACGCCCAAACAACAGAAACAAGATTTTAAGCTGCCGACAAGGGGCATTCCTTCCCCTCGCCAATCCCGTTCACCGCCATGCTGACGGCCTGGTTGGGGCGAGATTTCAACTGAAATTTAAATTTCGCATCGCTAACATACTGATCCAGACCAGTTTTCCCCTGAGGGATAAAAACCTATTCTAAAACAATAACATTAAGAATGTTCCTGTTGAAGAAATTTATACCGCAAGTTATTAAATGGTTTACATTCGTGAGAATATTCTTAAATTCAAAAACGATGCCATTGGACGAAGTCGGTAACACCCTCAAAGGGTTTCTCACTGACCATCCATGGTATCTGAAAATAATTGACGACATTTGACCCATTCCGGAGGAAAACAATGGCCAAAGCAAGCGCACGACACATCCTGGTTGCGAGCCAGGCGAAATGTGAGGAACTGAAAAATGAAATCGAGGCGGGGGCTGATTTTGCCGAAGTCGCCAAACTGCATTCGACCTGCCCGTCAGGCCGCCAGGGTGGCGACCTGGGCGAATTCGGCCCCGGTCAGATGGTGAAAGAATTCGACGAAGTGGTGTTCAGCGGCGCGCTTAACACGGTCCATGGGCCCGTGCAGACGCAGTTCGGTTTTCATTTGTTGGAGATTACCAGCCGCACGGACTAGCATCGGGTCAACGGTTTGATGGCGATGAGGGCGACGCAATATCGAATGGTTGCGTCGCCCTTTTTTGTGCGGTGCGGGTGAGCGGTTTGTTTTTAAGGTTTGCGCAGCCGGTTGACCGCAGTAACCATCACCGGGACAGCGCGCGCGATCTCTTCTTGGGTGGTGGTCTTCCCCAGGCTGAAGCGCACGGTGCCCCGGGCCCACTCTTCCGGGACATGCATGGCCTGGAGCACGTGGGAAATCGTGACGGTGTCGGCGTGACAGGCCGCACCCGCCGATGCGGCGATGTCATCGCCGATGGCAGACAATAGTCGGTCGGCGGCAACCCCCTGGAAGGATAGGCTGAGCGTATTGGGCAGTCGTTTTTCCGGGTGGCCGTTCAGACGCACCCCCGTCAGTCCCGCCACCAGTTCCTGGTGCAACCGATTTCGCAGGTCGCGCATTTGCGCGGCATTCTGCTCAAGATCGCGAGCGGCGATTTCGCAGGCTTGCCCCAACCCGACAATCAGCGCCACGTTTTCGGTTCCAGCCCGCCGTCCGTCTTCCTGACCGGCGCCGTGGCAGAAATTTTCCAGTGTCAGCCCGGGGCGCACGTAAAGCGCGCCGATGCCTTTGGGCGCGTAGAGCTTGTGACCGGCCACGGACAGCAGGTCGATTCCCAGATCGTCCACGCGTGTCGGAATCTTACCCACGGATTGAGCCGCATCGGTATGGAACGGGATGGCGTGGGCGCGGGCGATGCGTGCGATGGCGTTGATGGGCTCAAGCGTACCGACTTCGTTGTTGGCATGCATGATGGAGATGAAGATCGTGTCCGGCCGGATGGCGGCTTTTACGGTATCGGGGTCCACTTGCCCCATGTCATCGACCGGCAGGCAGGTGGTCTCGATACCGAAGCGTTCCAGGAAGCGGCAGACTTCCAGCACGGCCGGGTGCTCGATGGCGCTCGTGATCATGTGGCCGCCGCGGTGGGCCGCCATGACGAGGCCTTTCAAGGCATGATTGTTGGCTTCCGTACCACCACTGGTGAACAATATTTGCGCCGGCAGGCATCCCAGCAGATCGGCGACCTGGCGACGGGCCTTTGCGACGGCCTCCCGGGGGTTGCGGCCATACGCATGGCTGCTGGAGGGGTTGCCGAATTCGGATTCCCAGAAGGGCTGCATGGCCGCGGCCACTTCGGGGGCAATGGGGGTCGTACCGTTGTAGTCCAAATAGATCGGTTTTTTCATTGGGCGACCTCGCAGCATTGGGAAGACGGGTCATTGTCCAACTCGGCGCGGACCGCCGTCCCGAATTTTTCCAGGGTATAGGGTTTTTTGATGTAGGGCCCGGTGCGAACGATCATGACGTAATCCAATCTCTT
>Ga0316195_10000171_pt1 | contig 22378 bp, 19 predicted proteins | sample Phised1_MG_FD_204937 | JGI IMG/M metagenome (GOLD analysis project Ga0316195, IMG submission 204937) | Coastal sediment microbial communities from Maine, United States - Phippsburg sediment 1 | ecosystem: Environmental > Aquatic > Marine > Coastal > Sediment | place: USA: Maine | collected...
GAGCGCGCCGGCTGGGATTTCATCGAATTTTTCTGGCGCATGGCGCCCGTGACCATGCCGGTGCTGGCAGCCGGCCTGATCACCTGCGTGTTGCTGGAAAAAACGGGGATGTTTTCCTACGGGGCCACCCTGCCCGACAGCGTTGCCAGCACCCTGTCGGATTTTGACGACGAGGAAGACGCGCAGCGCAGCGACAAAATGAGGATGGCGCTGGTGGTACAGGCAACGGTCGGTGTTATCCTGGTGTTGTCCCTCGCCTTCCACGTTGCCGCAGTTGGCCTCGTCGGCCTCATGGTCATCGTCCTGCTGACGGCATTCAACGGTGTTATCGAAGAGCACCGTATCGGTCACGCGTTCGAAGAAGCGTTGCCGTTTACCGCATTACTGGTTGTATTTTTCGCAGTCGTTGCGGTAATCCACGAACAGCATCTGTTCACGCCCGTCATCACCTCGGTGCTGGCAATGGATCGGGAGCTGCAGCCGATCATGTTTTTCATGGCAAACGGGGTGCTTTCAATGATCTCGGACAACGTCTTCGTCGCCACGGTATATATCAACGAGGTCGCGCAGGCACTCAAGGACGGTGCAATTGATCGGGATCAGTTCAATGTGCTGGCGGTAGCGATCAACACCGGCACCAACCTGCCAAGCGTAGCGACCCCGAATGGCCAGGCCGCATTCCTGTTCCTGCTGACGTCGGCACTGGCACCGCTGATCCGGCTGTCCTACGTCAAGATGTTGTGGATGGCATTACCCTACACCATCGTTTTGAGTGGCGTGGGCATGATCGCGATTTATACCGGGTTTTGACGGCCCTGCAGATGTGCAGCTTGCATTCAGTCGAAAATAGCCTGGTTTAGCTCCAGCCATTGCAGCGCGATAATCGTAGCTGACGAGCGAATCCGGCCCCCGCGCACCCACTCAAAAGCCTGCTCTGCATCGACTACCATAACCAGAATGTCCTCGTTTTCGTGTGCGAGTCCATGGACTCCGCCGATGCCGTCACTGTCGACCAGGGCGCAGAACAGGCTGCAGTATTCGCTGGTTCCGCCCGGGCTGACATAGTAGTCGATGATGGGGTGCAACTGCTGTATCGCACAGCCGGCCTCTTCCTGGCATTCGCGTATCGCAACCTCGCGTTGACTCTCCCCCGGTTCGATGACGCCAGCGACGGATTCGATCAACCATGGTCCCTCGGCGTCCTCGACCGCACCTACCCTGAACTGTTCGATCAGGACGACCTTGCGACGTTGCCGATCGTAGGGCAACACTGCTACAACCGATCCGCGCTCGAAGACTTCACGCGTGAAAACCGGGCTATGGCCGCCACCGTAGAGTTCATGGCTCAGGCTGTATTCGTCCAGCCTGAAATATTTTTCGAACAGGGTCGAGTGCCGGGCGAGCTTCCACTGGTACTTCATGAAGCCACGGGCGACATCATTTGCTCGGCGCGCAACAGGTCAGCCTCGGTGTCGATGCCGGGCCCCGGCAACGCCTCTGCGATTTCGGTATGAATGGTATAACCGTTAAATAGCGCGCGCAGTTGTTCCAGCGACTCGGCCAATTCCAGTTCGCAGGGCGGCAACTGGCTGAAGCTTTCAATGAAGCCGACCCGGTAGGCATACAGGCCGATATGACCGTGGTAACTGTCGCAGCGATTGGCTCGATCGAAAGGAATGCAGGCACGACTGAAATAAAGGGCATGGCCGCGATGATCGTGCACCAGCTTGACCTGGTTCGAATCCTGCGCGCTGTCGCGATCGATTTCCTTGTGCAAGGTTGCCATCGAGCATTTGCTGCTGACCAGGTTGCGCGCTACCTGGACAAGATTCACGGCTGGCATCATCGGCTCGTCACCCTGCAGGTTGACAACGATACTGTCATCGGCCCAGCCGAGTTGCCGGGCGACTTCGAGAATTCGATCGGTGCCGCTGCGGTGCGTTGCCGCTGTCATGCAGGCCCTGCCCCCGAAATCTTCAACCTGCCGCAGGATACGCTCATCGTCGGTGGCGATCACGACCTCGCGGGCATTGGCCTGATGGGCCGCGCGATACACCCATTCGATCATGGTCCTGCCATGTATCAGGCGCAGCGGTTTACCGGGCAGGCGCTGCGCCGCATAGCGTGCGGGTATGACGATGCGGAAATCTGCGTCGTTCTCCACCATCAACCGAGCGCCTCGACCTCATCGCTAGTCAGTTCACGCGCTTCCTCGGGCAACATCACCGGGATACCGTCGCGTATCGGGTAGGCCAGCCGTGCGGCCCGGGATACCAGTTCCTGACGCTTACTGTCGTAGATCAACGGCCCCTTGGTGACAGGGTCGACCAGAATATCGAGTAAGTGCTTATCCATGACTTCGCTGCTCCACCAGTTGAATGATCTGTTCGCTGAGCGCCTTGCCCAGTTCAATGCGCAGCGGCACGACCCAGACGTTCTCGCGCGCAAGGGCCTTCAATTTTACCGCATCCTTGTGGGTTACCAGAATCGGTAACTCCGGCTTCAGGTTCAGTTCCTGGGCGCTGAACTCGTGATGATCCGGGTATTTATGCTCGATCACGTCGATCCCCATTTGCGCCAGGCTGGCAAAGAAAATCTCGGGAAAACCAATACCGGCGAGTGCGTGTACCTGTTTGCCATGAAAATCGTTGATGTTACGCCGCCTGTCGGGCTCCAGCAGATTCCAGACTTCGCCCAGGGATTCGATCACCTGGTCGCTGTCGCGGTTGATGATAATGTCGACCTGTTGCAGGCGTGATCGTGGCTCACGTAACGGTCCGGCCGGCAGCAACAGGCCGTTGCCAAAGGCGAGGAAGCGACAAACGGCAATCTCGATATCGCGTTTCAGCGCATAGTGTTGCAGGCCGTCATCGGAGAGAATGACATCTGTCTCGGGAAACTGCTGCAGTATCCGTTGTGCCGAACCGACACGGTTGGCGCCGACCCCAATAGGGCAATGGCAGATTTCCGATATCATGTTTGCCTCGTCGCCAACCGCGGCACTGGTCATGCCATCATTCAAAATCTGGATAGTGTTTTCATGACCGCTCTTGTAACCACGCGTGATTATCGCCACTCGATAGCCTCGTTCCTGCAGCAACTGGTGGAGCGCGATCACGATCGGTGTCTTACCGTTACCGCCGAGAGTGATATTGCCGACGACGATGACGGTCGCGGGTATCTTGTATGACTTCAAAATGCCTGTTCGAAATAACAGTCGACGCATGCTGCTGCCCAGGTAGAACACCAGGGAAATCGGCATCAGCAGTATCGACAGCGGATTCATCGACCAGAGCCACCAGCCCTGGCGACGCTGTATCGACTGGCTAATCCAGTTATGCATGGTCGACTTGTCGAGCACCGACGAACGTATGATTTTAGGCCTGCTGCTGGGTTCGACGCCGATTTCCTGGCCATCGCGAAACTGCATGGAATGCAACTTGGCGTAAACTCCGTTTTTCTCCAGCAACTGCGCATGAGTGCCCTGCTCCAGTACCTTGCCCTGGTCCATGACCAGGATGTGATCGGCATGTTCGATCGTCGACAGCCGGTGCGCGATAACCAGCGTGGTCCTATTGATCATCAGATGTTCCATCGCGTTCTGGATATAACGCTCCGACTCGGTATCGAGCGCCGAGGTCGCCTCGTCCAGGATCAGGATCGGAGCATCCTTGAGCAGGGCGCGCGCGATGGCGATACGCTGGCGTTGACCGCCCGACAACAGCACACCGCGCTCACCGACTTCGGTATCCAGCTGATCCGGCATTTCCGCGATAAACTCCCAGGCATAGGCCTGCTTCGCGGCGTCGATGATCTGCTCTTCGGTGACCCGGTCGCCAAGGCCATAGGCGATGTTATTGCGAATCGAATCGTTGAACAGGCGCACATCCTGCCCGACATAGGCGATCTGGCGGCGCAAATCCGCAATACGATAGTCTTGCAGCGGTATTCCATCGAGGCGCACCGTACCGCTGTCGTTTTCGTACAGGCGTGGAATCAGGTTGACCAGGCTGGATTTACCGCTACCGGAGCGACCGACGATCGCGACCGTACTGCCGGGCGTAACCTCAAAACTGATGTCGTCGAGCACACGCTGTTCGCTGCGGCGATACTGCATCACGACATTTTCGAAGGAAATTCGGCCCTCGGCCCGATCGATCTCCAGCGTACCCTCGTTTATCTCGCTGTCGCGCGAAATAAAGCCGAACACGCTCTCCCCTGCGGCGATACCTTTCTGGATGCTGGCATTGATCGACGACAATACGCGCATCGGCGCCAGCAACATCGTCATGGCAAAAATAAACGATACGAAGTCACCGGTGGATACCACCATGTGCATGGATTCGGAAGTGGCAAAGGCAACGATGGCGGCAAAGGCGATGGCGACTATCAGTTGAATCAGCGGCGTGCTGATCGCCTGTACCACCGACATTTTCAGGTGCAGCTTGAGATTTTTCTCGTTAACCGTTTGAAACTTGTTGCGCTCGAACTCGTTGCCGCCAAATATCTTGACGATGCGATTGGAATCAACCACCTCCTGCGCCACCTGGGTTACGTTACCCATGGATTGCTGGATGTTCTTGCTGATACCGCGAAATAGTCCCGAAATTCGCACCACGATCAGGAACACGATCGGTCCGGCAACCAGGAAAATTGCCGTTAACTGCCAGTTCAGCCAGAGCATGTAACCGAGCAGGACAATAATGCGCAGCGTGTCCTGAATAAACGATGTCAGGGATGTCGATACCGCCTTTGCTACCTGTTCGACGTCGTAGGAAAATCGGGTGACGATAGCAGAGGTGGACGCCTGGTCATACTCGTCACTGGTCAGGGTCAGCAACTTCTCGAACATCAGCGTGCGCAGGCTATTGATGACGCTGCGACCGATAAAGTCCATGCAATAGTTGCGCATGAATACAGCTGCCACCCGCACCGTGAATATCAGCACGATTGCGATCGGAATATACTGGATCGTGGTCGGATCGCGATCGATAAAACCATCGTCCATCAGTGGCTTCATCATGTAGGCGAAGGCCGCATCGCAAGCCGCAAAAAAGACCATGCCGATCACCGCGATGGCAAAATAGGCCTTGTGCTCGAAGGCCATCGACAGCAATGCTCGATAAGCCTTCGTGCCGGTCAGGTCTCCTTCGATTTTCTTTACCACTCAAACACTCACTGACGGCCAGGGCCGATCATTCGATGGGGCGGGTCGTTGCCACCGACACCTGCGGCAGACCGAGTTGGCCGACGACATCCATGGCCGTTACCAGCGATTGCACCGGCGACGCAGCGTCGGACTGGATGACGACCGGCAGTTTACGATCATCCATAACGCGCTCCAGCGCCGCGCGCAGGGTAGCACTGCGGTTGTTGGTGAGTTCGCGCGAATTGACATAAAAATTACCCTTTGCGTCGATCAGCAGGTTGATCTTGCGCACCGCTTCCGATGTTTGCGTCTGGCTGGCCTCGGGCAGCCTGATCTTCAACTCCGAGGTCGTGTCGAAAGTGGTCGACACCATAAAAAATATCAACAACAGAAAAACCACGTCGATCAACGGGGTAAGGTTGATACTGACTTCTTCGTCCTGGCTAGCGCGTTGAAAATTCACGATATCAGCCCAGTTGCTTGCGCTCGCCGTGCAGGAATTCAACCAGCTTCATCGCTTCCTGCTCCATCGCCACCACCAGCTCATCGATCTTGCGCTTCAGATGGCGATGAAAGATCAGGCTCGGTATTGCCACCGACAAGCCTGCCGCAGTGGTAATCAGCGCCTCCGATATCCCGCCCGCAAGCTGTGTCGGGTCGCCAATACCGATGACGGTTATCGCGGTGAATACGCGTATCATGCCGATTACGGTGCCCAGCAGGCCGAGCAACGGGGCGATGGTCGATATTGTCCCCAGCGTGTTCATGAAGCGTTCCATTTCATGCACCACGTGCCGGCCATTTTCCTCGATACTCTCGCGAATCAGGTCACGCGACAGGTGCCGATTGATCAATCCGGCCGCAAGTACCCTGCCGAGCGGAGACCCGTTTTCGATCTCGATAATGTGCTTGTCGGTCAAGGCGTCGTTATTGAGCAGAGTCCAGATTCCGGTCAAAAGTTTTTCCGGGATGACCTTTTTGCGTCGCAGCGTCCATAGACGCTCGGCAATAATGGCTACCGCGATGACCGAACACAATAATATCGGTAGCATCAGCCAGCCGCCTGCCTGAACCAGTTCAAACACCTTATGCTTCCTCAGAAATAATTGCCGCACATCATACTGTGACACAGGGCGTTTTACCATCGTCGCCACAGCCGCCGCACCGGTTTGCGCAGACTCTGAACTTGTAGCCCGTTACTGCTGCTGACAAAGCGCACGGCGCCGTGCAGGTCGCTGCGCCAGAGTTGTGCGTCATGGCTCAGGTATCGCCGCGTTACCGCGGCAACGGGAAAGTTCCAGCGATTGTTTCGGGATAGCGTAAAGACGACTTGCGCCGGTTTGACCGCGGCTATGAAAGCGTCACTTGACGAGGTTGCGCTGCCATGGTGCGGCGCCAACAATATATCGGCAGCCAGTGCAGCTCCATAACGGTTTACCAGTCGTTCCTCCTGGACCGCCTCGATATCTCCGGGCAGTAATGCACGGTGATACCCGGCCACCTGCAACACGCAGGAGCGGTTGTTGGTGCTGCTGCCGACCGCGCCAGACGTTTGCAGGAAACGAAAGCTGACACCGTCCCAGTTCCAGTCAGGGTAGCCGTGGCAGGATCGTACGCGATGATGCAGGTCGAACCGGTCGCGAAGTTCCCGCGGGGTGCCGCTGAGCAGGCTGAAGGCATCATAATTCGACAGCAGCGCATGCAGTCCTCCACTGTGATCCTGGTCTACATGGCTGACCGTCAACAGGTCAGCATCGGCAATAGCACGCTCTCGCAAAACGGGTAACAGAGCAATATTAGCGGCATTGAAACCGCGGTTGCGGCCGGGCCCAAGGTCGTAGACAAGGCTGTGATTACGGGTTTGCAACAGTACCGAGGTGCCCATGCCGACATCCAGCACCAGCAGTTCGAATTCGCCCCACCCGGGCCGATCCGGACGCCAGCAAAACAGCACCAGTAATAGCGCCAATGCAGCATGACGCGCAAACGTGAAACGCGGCAGGATTAACAACAGCAACGCCGCCAGTGCGGCCAGAGTGACTAATAACGGGTAGCCAGCAACGCTAGTCGATTCGAGGCCAAGCTCGAGTAACCAGTGCAGATAGCTCAGCAGATACTCCAGCAATCCGTCTGCGACTGTAAACAGTATTGCCGCGACATCGATGGCAAACGCCGATAGCAGGCTCGCAGCGAGCACGACCGGCAGGATCAGCAGGCTCAAGGCCGGAATGGCGACCAGGTTCGCCGGCAAACTGGCGGGATTCAATTGCCCGAAAATGATGATGCCGAGCGGGGCGAACAGCAGGCTGAAGTAACACTGCAGAACTAGCAACTGGCGCCAACCGGGCACCACTCGGGGTTGCCGGAAATTAACAAAGGCGATTACCAGCAAGGCGCCAAAACTCAACCAGAAAGAACTGCTGCCGACCGCCAGTGGATCGACAACGAGAATCGCTATCATGGCGATAGCGATCGATTGCAGCAAATTGACGCTGCGATTGAGCTGCAAGCCGAGCAGCACGATCGACAGCATTATCAATGCACGCAACGTGGGCAGGCTGAAGCCGGCGAGACCCGCGTAAAACAGCGCCGCAAGCAGTGCACAGACAGACGCCAGCGTACGCCGGTTGATGCCCCAGCGATAGCCGCCAAGCCGCCATAGCTTCTGGCCGAGCGCGAAAAAAAGCAACGCGACCATGCCGATATGCAAACCGGAAATAGCGAGCAGGTGAGCGGTGCCACTGGCTTGCAGGGTGCTGCGGGTATCGTTGTCGATGTCAGCGCGCAGACCCAGTGTGAGCGCCTTGATCAAGCCGGCGTGCCGACAGTGTGCACAGTCGGTATCGATGCGGCTGGCGAGCTCGCTGCGCAGGCCCGTCAGGCTGAACCGAGGCGCTTCGGCCAGGCGTCGATTTTCCCGCGCCGCAACCACGTAACCACTGGCATCGATAGCATTGACGAACTGCCAGCGCTCGTAGTCAAACCCGGCCGGATTTAGCAGCCCGGTGGGCTTGCGGATACGCACCTGAAATTGCCAGAGTTCACCGGCCAGCGGCTGTTGCTTCGCTCGGTACCAGTTGAAGCGCGCGCGTTTTGGTGCGGGCCCCGAATAGCCCTCGATTGCAAGGTCCTCCAGCAGCAGGCTGACGTGCTCCTCGCGCAATTGCGGGATGTCGGCGATGACGCCGCTGAGCAAGACTATTTTATTGTCGAAGTCGTCGTGCAGGCGATGCGCGCTGTGCTGGTGCAGGACGGCACTGCTCCACAGCAAGCCGAAGCCAAGCACACACAGCAGGCGGCAGTGCCGGTTGCAGCGGGCGAGCAGCAGCAACAGCGGCGCGTAAGCCGACCAGAACGGATCCTGTAGCTGATTTCCGTAAAATGCGAGCAGCGCACCCAATAAAATGGCCAGCGCGACATGAGGCATGCAATCCCTGCCCTCGTTTCCCTGTTATGTGATCCAACTCTTTGCAGAATATTGAATATACGCCGATAATACAACGATCATGGCAAAGAAGATTCTTCGTAAATTCTTGCCACATCCTGACGTCATCATGCATAACCGCTGGATCAAATTGCTGGGTCCCCGGTTGCAGGAGCCGTCTTTGTGGCATATAAACCGGCGCTCCTGTTCGCTGGCAGTTGCGCTCGGGGTATTTTGCGCCTTCATACCCGTCCCGTTTCAGATGGTGATTGCCGCGATCGGCGCGATCCTGTTTCGTGTCAATATCCTGATTGCGGTACCGACCGTCTGGATCAGCAACCCGGTTACGATGGGGCCGCTGTATTTCTTCTGTTACCTGGTTGGCGCGGAGATACTGCAGATTGAGCCAGCCGGGTTCGATTTCGAACTCAGTTTCGACTGGTTGCTGAGCGAACTGATCCTGATATGGCAGCCTTTCCTGCTCGGCTGCCTGATTGTCGGCCTGGTACTGTCGCTCGCGTCGTTCCTGCTGGTGCGCGTGCTCTGGCATTTGCATATTCTCAATCACATCAAGATTCGGGCCGCGCGCCTGCATAATCGCCAGCGCTTCAAGCGCCGCGAAGATTGAACCTGCCGCTAACCATATTGCTGACGATCGCCAGTGTCGTCACCGGAACCAGCCTGTGCTTCTGGTTGCTGCACAAGGCGCACGACGTCAAGTCATCGGTTTGGATACTCGAACACATCCTATGCCCGATAATTCGCATCATCGTACTGCTGAGCGTGGTTAGCATGGTTTACCCGAGTATCCTCTCCGAATCTGGCAGCCTCGAATTCTGGCAGGCGCTGATTCAGCAGGGACAATTCAACAAGCTGATCAACATACTGTTTTTTGCCAGCCTGGCGATGGCGTTCCTGCCGTTTTTGAGTCATCCGGTGGTTGCACTGCCAGCGCAGAGCATGCTGACCATCGCGCTGGTTTTCAGCTGGCAGTACACGCAGGCCGGTATCCCGGTGCAGCTTTTCCCTGCGCTCGTCACCTGGCTGAAAATCATTGGCTACATGTTGCTGGCGTATTTCGTGACCCGTGAGAGCAGCATCCTGCCGGCACGCTGGATCGATCGCCGATTTGCACTCGATGGCAGTATTCGACTGGTCGCCGACGCCTTCTACATGGTGTTACAGATTCCGGTAATGCTCATTTACTGCAGCTTTCTGAAACAGCAACTGCCGACCTAGGCAGGTCCTGGCATGGCGCACTGCGGTCCGGAATAAATGATTGTAGTGGTCGTCACAGGCTGTCTCGGGGTAAACACCACAGATGCCAGAGGTGATGAAGGCTATCAGCTAAAGGCAGGTTTTTTATTCCGCACAATCATGTGGCATCGCGCATATATTGCGGTGCGAATGCAGCTGCACAATCAGGGTATCTGCCGGGTCGAGCCCGGCCCCTGTGGTCTTGACAGGATACCGGCCAGCTAACTTTCCGGGTCGAGCAGGCCATCGTGCATGCGCCAACGATTCTGCATGCGCGCGGCGATGGCCAGATCGTGGGTGACCACGACCAGGGCGGTATCGAGCTCGCGATTCAGCTCCAGCATCAGTTCGAGCATCTGCGTCGCGGTTTGCTGATCCAGATTACCGGTCGGTTCATCTGCGAGCAGGCAGTCCGGCCGCGTCACCAACGCACGCGCCAGTGCAACCCGTTGGCGTTCACCTCCGGATAACTCACCCGGCTTATGCTCGGCGCGCTGCGCGAGGCCAACCCGTGCCAGCCAGTCCCGCGCCTCGCCAAGTGCCGAGGCCGACGCTTGACGTCGAATCAGCAGCGGCATCGCGATGTTTTCGAGCGCAGTGAATTCCGGTAGCAGGTGATGAAACTGGTAGATAAATCCGAGCCGGCGGTTGCGCAACCGGCCCAGCTCAGCTTCCGCCAGCCCGCTCAAGCTCTGGCCGGCAACCCGAATGTCGCCACTACTGACGTGATCCAGCCCACCGAGCAAATGCATCAATGTCGACTTGCCCGCTCCGGAGGCGCCGAGAATGGCGTGACTCTCACCCGGCGCAACCGCAAAATCGATTCCCTTGAGCACATCGACATCGAGCTTGCCCTGTCGAAACCGCTTGCACACCGCGCTGGCTTCGATAACGAGGTAACCGGCGCCGCTGGATTCACTCATAACGCAACGCCTCGGCCGGTCGCGTACGTGACGCACGCAATGCCGGGTATAGCGTCGCAACGATCGAGATGCCAAACGACAGCAGCGAAATCTTGATCACATCGGATTGCTTCATCTCGGACGGCAATTCCGTAATCGGGTAAACGCCGCGGGGTAGAAACTGGGTGTGAAAGAACTGTTCCAGCGCCGGCACGATCGTGTCGACGTGGGCGGCAATTGCGACGCCACTGGCGAGACCGAGCAGCATGCCAACCAGCCCGATGAGCGTCCCCTGCACCATGAATATCCACATGATCGAGGTTGGCGACATCCCCAGGGTACGCAGTATCGCGATATCGGACTGCTTGTCGGTCACCACCATTACCAGTGTCGAAACAATATTGAATGCCGCCACTGCGACGATCAAAGACAAAATGATGAACATAACTGTTTTCTCGGTGCGCACGGCCTTGAAATAGTTGCTGTGCCGCAGGGTCCAGTCCGAAACCCAGTACTCGAGGCCAATTTGCTCTTTCAACTCGAACCTCACCATCGGCGCCAGGTCGAGGTCGTTCAATTGCAGCCGCAGGCCACTGACACCGCCATCCATGCGAAACAGTCGGCTGGCATCCTGGTAATGCACCAGCGCGCTACTGCGATCGTATTCGTAAACCCCGATTTCAAAAATACCAACCACTCGAAAACGACGCAGGCGCGGTAAAAAACCTAGCGGTGATGCGGTGGCCTGGGGCGTAATCATGGTAACGCGATCACCCGGCACGACATCCAGGCTATTGGCGAGCCCGCTCCCCAGCACGATGCCGTATTCGCCGGCGACGAGATCGGCGAGTGTGCCGAACTTCATGTTTTCATGTATTTGCGAAACGCTGGTTTCGTAGTCGGGGTCGATGCCGCGAATCAGGGCCCCACTCACCGAGGAGTTGTTGCTCATCATCGCCTCAGCCTCGATATAAGGTGCGGCACCAATGACTGCCGGGTGGCGCAACACCTGTTCGCGCAATTCCTGCCAATCTTGCAGCGGTCCGGCGAAACTGGAAACGGTGACGTGCGACACCATGCCCAGAATGCGCCCGCGCAATTCCTTCTCGAATCCGTTCATTACCGACAGCACCACGATCAGGGCCATGACCCCAAGTGCGATACCGAGCATCGAGATCATCGAGATAAACGAAATAAAATGGTTGCGGCGTTTGGCACGCGTGTAACGCAGGCCGACAAATATTTCCAGCGGTAAATTCATGCGCGCGATTAAACCATGAATAGACCTCGCCCACCACCACAACCAAAGTGATATGCCGCACTCTTGTAAGGCCTATAATGCATGCTATAGTTAGTTTCATTGTCCCGTGGAGAATTGACACAATGCGTAGCGGAATATACCTGCTGCTGCTCGCTTCCAGCCTGTTTATGCAGGCAGCGAGCGCTGGTGATAACCTGACCATTCCGGGTCATGTCGCGACGGCGGAAACCCAGGTGCTGCCTCGACGCGGCACTAGCATGGAAGACGTTCTCAGCAAGTTCGGTGAGCCCGACGACCGTTTTGGCCCCGTTGGTGAACCACCCATATCCGAATGGGTGTATGGCAGTTTCCGTGTTTATTTCGAATACCAGACGGTACTGCATGCGATCGATCTGAACACGATTATCATGCCGAAAAATTAATTGGGGATAGTTCAAACACCCATTTAGACGGTATACTTCGCCCGTCAAGCAGGCCACGAATGCCTGTATAACACCCACTGTTTTTTGCGGAGTTTCCAAACATGTTCAAATATCGATTTCTAGTCGCCCTCATTTCTCTGGGATTGAGTCTCTCATCTGCACAGCTGCAGGCAGCGGAAGTCAACATTACCGCCGACGTCGAAAGCGTGAGTGTCAAGCACGGCGACACCACTGTCAGCATCATGCGCAACCAGAATCAGAAAAATACGGTTAATCCGGCGTTTGCCAAAACGTCGCGCAAATGCCCGCCGTTTTGTATACAGCCGGCGGTACTCGCACCCGGCGTAGAAACCATCGCCGAAGTTGAAATGCTGGATTACCTGAAGCGCATGAGCGACGGCGATGACAGCATCCTGGTCATTGATTCGCGCACCCCGGCCTGGGTTGCGAAGGGCACTATCCCGGGCGCCATCAATATCCCATGGACGAGTCTCAACCAGGCCAAAGGCGCCGACCCGATTTCGATTGGTGAGATTCTCGAGGAACGCTTTAATGCGCAAAACCTCGAGGGCCTCTGGGACTTCAGGAACGCTCACACCCTGGTGATGTTCTGTAACGGCATGTGGTGCGGCCAGTCGCCGACCAACATCAAGAGCCTGCTGGGATATGGTTACCCCGCGCACAAGATAAAGTGGTATCGCGGCGGCATGCAGGACTGGGAAATCCTGGGATTGACCACCGCCAAGCCGGTGTCGGAATAGTCAGTTAAGCCGGTAATCAAGCGGCCTTAGTGCCTGCCCCCCTACTTGCGCCTGCGTCCTTTGCCGGCGCGCAATCGATGCGCGTCGGGCAACTGTACGGCAGTAGCCGCGGTCTGTTCATCAGTGAACAAATCGCCGCTCATTCCGGCCTCTCGGTCGTCGTCTGCTGCAACATGGCCGACGCCGAGCAACTGGAACAGGAAATTCGTTTCTTCAGCGAACGAAAGCCCGCGATTTACCGTTTTCCAGACCTGGAAACCCTGCCCTACGACCAGTTTTCTCCGCATCAGGACATAATTTCCGAGCGCATACGCTGTCTCGCGTCGATATCCAGCGCCAGCGACGGATTCCTGGTATTGCCGATCAGCACCCTGTTGCAGAAAATCGCGCCCACCGAGTTCATCCGGCAACGCTCGCTTGACCTGAAAGTTGGCGACCTCGTGGGAATGACCGCGCTGCGGGACGACCTCAGCCGCTATGGCTATCGGGCGGTCTCGCAAGTGGAAGAACATGGCGAGTTCAGCGCCCGCGGGTCGATACTGGATTTGTTTCCGATGGGCAGTTCCCTGCCGTTTCGCATCGACTTTTTCGATGACGAGGTGGAGTCGATTCGCAGCTTCGATGCGGAAAGTCAGCTCTCCATCGAAAAAATCGACCGAATTCAACTGTTACCGGCCCAGGAGTATCCGCTTGACGAGGCCGGTATCAAACAGTTTCGACTGAGATTTCGTGAAACCTTCGACATCGACCCCAATACCTGCCCGGTCTACACCGATATTTCCAATGGCATTGCCTCGGCCGGCGTCGAGTACTACCTGCCGCTCTTCTTCGACGAACTCGCAAGCCTGTTCGATTACCTGCCAGCCGACAGTCGCCTGCTCATAGATGACGCCGCGCTGTCCCACGCCGGCGGATTCATCGACCAGGTCCAGCAACGCTACGAGTCGCGGCGCTACAACCTCGAATGGCCGTTATTGACACCGCAGGCGCTTTTTCTTGATACGGACACGCTGCAATCCAGGCTGCAATCGTTTTCACGAGTGTATTTCTCCGCTTTCAAACTGGACACTGAAACCGCGGATTGCATCAACTGTGACTCCCAATCGATTCCCCAGCTTACCCTGCAAACCAATACCGATAAGCCCGCCGAAGTATTGCGAAAATTCATTGAGAAACCCGCGTTCAAGAAGATACTGTTCAGCGCCGAATCCGCCGGCAGGCGCGAGTTTCTCAATGAAATACTGCACCACCACTCGATCCACGCCAGCCCGGTGGAGAGCTGGACGGATTTTCGACAACGCGACGACCAACGTTATTATCTGATTGCCTCCAGTCTGCAAAGCGGCATGACCCTCGCCCAGCAGGGAATAGCGGTAATAACCGAAAGCCAGCTATTCGGCGAACGCGCGGTGCAGCGGCGACGCCGCAAGTATCGTAAAACCCGTGATTCCGAATCCACCATACAGAGCCTGGCCGACCTGCAACTGGCTGCGCCGGTAGTACACGAAGATCACGGTGTTGGCCGCTACCAGGGACTAAAAACCATTTCTGTGGCGGGCATCGCCACAGAGTTCCTGTGCATCGAGTATGCCAACGATGACAAGCTCTACGTGCCGGTATCCTCGCTACACCTGATCAGCCGTTATACCGGGGCCAGCGAAGAGAATGCCCCCCTGCATCGTCTCGGCGGCGATCGCTGGCAGCGATCGCGCAAAAAGGCACAGCAAAAGATCCACGATATTGCGGTTGAGCTGCTCGACATCCAGGCTCGGCGTGAAGCCATGCAGGGCTTTGCCCACGACCTTGTACTCGACGAGTACCAGCAGTTTGCCAGCGAATTCCCTTTCGAGGAGACGCCCGACCAGCAGTTGGCGATCGAGGCGGTGATCGAGGACATGCGCGCGCAACGACCCATGGACCGTATCGTTTGTGGCGATGTCGGGTTCGGCAAGACCGAAGTCTGCATGCGCGCCGCATTTATCGCGGCAAACGCCGGTTCACAGGTGGCGGTACTGGTACCGACCACCCTGCTCGCACAACAGCACTATCAGAATTTTCTCGACCGCTTTGCCGACTGGCCGATACGCATCGCCAGCCTGACCCGGTTTACCGACAAGGCAAGTCTCGAGAACAACCTGGCCGATCTCGCCGCGGGCAAGATCGACATTGTTATCGGCACGCACAAGTTGCTGTCTGACAGCATCAAGTACAAGAACCTGGGGCTCGTCATCATCGATGAGGAACATCGCTTTGGCGTACGCCACAAGGAGATACTCAAGGCCATGCGCGCCAGCGTGGATTTACTGACCATGACGGCTACACCGATTCCGCGAACGCTGAACATGTCCCTGTCGGGCATGCGCGACCTGTCGATAATCGCCACCCCACCGATGCAGCGACACGCGATCAAAACCTTCGTAACGCGCTGGAACACGGACACAATAGTCGAAGGCTGCCAACGTGAACTCAAGCGCGGCGGCCAGATTTATTTCCTGCATAACGAGATAAAGACCATCGAAAAGACCGCGCTGGAGCTGCAGCAGCTGCTGCCCGACGCACGCATTGGCATAGTGCACGGACGCATGAAGGAAAAGGAGCTTGAGCACGTGATGCTCGATTTTTATCATCACCGCTGTAACCTGCTCGTGTGTACCACCATCATCGAGAGCGGTATCGATGTGCCCACCGCAAATACCATTTTCATCAATCGGGCTGACAAGCTCGGCCTTGCCCAGATGCACCAGATTCGCGGCCGTGTCGGGCGCTCTCACCACCGCGCTTATGCCTACCTGATCGTACCTGCAGAGGGTGCCATGACCAGTGACGCGCAAAAACGCCTGCTCGCGATCGAGTCGCTGGAGGATCTCGGCGTGGGCTTTACGCTGGCCACGCACGATCTCGAAATTCGGGGCGCGGGTGAGATTCTTGGCGATGAGCAAAGTGGGCAGATTACCGAAATTGGCTTCAGCCTCTATGCCGAACTGCTCGATCGCGCGGTACAGTCGTTGAAAGCAAATCTGCCAATCGATTTCGACCAGCCCATCATGCGTGCCTCCGAGGTTGATTTTCATGTCCCCGCACTGATCCCGGAAGACTATATAGCCGACATCCATCGACGCCTGATCGAGTACAAGCGCATTGCCTCGGCGGTGGATGAATCCGGCCTGCGCGAGATCCAGATGGAACTGATTGATCGCTTCGGTGTGCTGCCCGAGCCGCTCAGGCACCTGTTCCGAATCACACGCATCAAGTTACAGACCATTGCGCTCGGCGTCATAAAAATTGATATCGGCGAACATGGCGGTAAAATCGTGTTCAGCCAAAAGCCGAACATCGATCCGATGAAAATCATCGAGCTAATCCAGGCAGATCCGCAGCAATATCGATTCGACGGCAAACAAACCTTGCGTATTAACTGTCAAAGTGGTGAACTTGAGGACCGATTCAAACAGCTCGAAAGTCTGCTACAAAAGCTCACAACCGACTAGCCCGCCATGACACTTAGACTCATTAGCCTGTTGCTGCTGACCGGCCTGCTACCCGATGCCTTGCTGGCACAGTCTCAGGATGATGCCGGCGCCGAGATAATACCGCGCTATGACGTCGAGATAATTCTGTTCAAGAATGTCAAGGTTCCGCGCAGCCGTGAGTTCGTGTTGCCAGCCAGCTCTCCCGCGAAAACTGAAACCATGCTGGACCTGTCCTCGAGCGCCAGCCTGGAAGCCGCTCGTGAGCGGGGCTACGAGATTCTCGATAGTGACAGCTTTCGAATGCTGGATCTGGTGGCTCGCCTGATCGATTCGCCACGCTATGAATTGCTGCTGCACGCCGGCTGGCGTCAGCCAGGACTGGAACGCGAACTGGCCATGCCGGTCTGGATCAAGGGTGGGCAAATATACGGCAATGAGTACACGTCGATCGACAGCAAAATCGAACTGATTGACAACAGACCAGTAGACGCAACCAGCGGTGAGCGCGTTTTCGAGTTTGACGAACAGACTCTCGAGTCCCAGGAACTGCAGTTGCAGGAACAGCAAACCATGCCCCAGCACAGCGGACTTTATGAACTCGAGGGCAAAATCACGATCGTGCTCTCGCGTTACCTGCATACCTATACCGACCTGGTGCTGCGACGTCCGCGGCTATCGGCGGATCCGGTGATGAATAACGCCGCCAGCGAAGCTTATCTGGCCGCAAACAGGGCTGACACACTAATTCTGAACAATCACCATATGCGCGAACACCGGCGCATGCGCAGCAGGAACCTGCACTATATCGACAGTCCCGAGTTCGGCATGCTCATCCTGATCACGCCCTTCGAAGTCGCGGAAGGATTTGAAGAGGCTCCCATCGAGCCGGACGCCGCAGCGCAACCCGCTGCCGCTGAATAAGACCTCCTGCCCCGGGCTTATGTACAGACCTGATTCATTTGTAAATTTCTTCACTGTGAACCGTCCACCAGGAAAGGTAAGATACCGTATGATTCGAACTACCCTGCTACTCACTCTAGTACTGACCGTCCTCGCGCCCGTGCATGCTGTCGAGAGGTACGTGACCGATGTGTTCGAGGTGACCATGCGCAGTGGTCCCAGCACCTCCAACAGCATTATCCGGATGCTGCGCAGCGGCGATTCGGTAACGCTGTTGGAAGAGGATCTCGAAACCAAGTATTCATATGTCGAAACGGCGGACGGCAAACAGGGATATGTGATCACCCGTTTCCTGGAGGATTCGCCGGTAGCCCGGCAGGTTCTCGCTGAACTGCAACAACAACATCAGCAGCAACGCCAGGAACTTGATGCCCAGGCCGCTCAAATCGACGAACTGAAACAGTCGCTACAGCGTGAGCAGGATGACAACGCTGCCCTGAAAGTGGCGCTGCGCGCTTCCGAGCAGGAACTGTCCGAGGTGCGCGAGGCGGCGCAGAACACGCTCAATATCCTGGAACAGAACAAGCGTTTGCAGACGGTTGTCGATCAATTACGCGAGGAAAAATCGGTTCTCAGCAGCACCAATGCCGAACTCAGTGATTCCACTCGAATCGACTGGTTCGTGCGTGGCGCGGCCGTATCCCTGATTGCTTTCATCATTGGCATCCTGGTAACGCGCATACGCTGGCGTAAAAAGGACACCTGGGGATCTTACTGATTTCCGTGTCGGCATGCGCGCCGGGTTCAGCAACCTGGCTGCGCAGTCAAGCGCCAGCACTACAGTGACAGTGGATTGTCTGCGGAAACGCCCGGCATGAAGGGTTTGTGCCGATCGATGTTGGTAATCTGATAAACCAGGCCTACCCAGGTCCCTACTACCGCACTGGCCGTGTCGCGCCAGGTATTGTCCAGTCGTGAAAGCAGCAGTTGCTCGGGAAACTCGGGCATCGGCGTACCCTCGCGCAGGCTCTTGTCGACCCTGCCCTGGTATTCACGCAATATCGCCGCACAGAAATTATCGAAGTAATTATCCGGCATCGGCGAATAGCAATCCGATTCTCCCTGCTGGTAAAGGCTGACGTCACGCTTGTATTCCTTCAGCAGCGAAACGGTGTCGTATTCGGGATGGCCCTGGAAGAACACGCTGCGGAAACCATCCGGGCTGGTGGCAAGATGAACACAACCATCGTCGCCGGCCACCAGTATTTTCAGGCCAGCGGCGGCGAACTGTTCGGGCGCAACCCTGTTCCAGCGAGAGTGCGGCACGTCGAACTCGGTATTGATATCCGCCACCAGCGGATGACTATTGTCTACAACTCGATGGCGAAAAACACCCCATTTCTTGCTGCGCCGTTTACGGCGTTGCTGGCCATAGCGAAAATCGAGTACCGCGTGCGTGGCGAGACAGGAGCAAAGAGTCGAGGTCACTTCCTGATGCGCCCAGTCGGCAACCTCGATCAACGGTTCCCAGAAGACTTCTTTCGACAATTCCGCACCGATCACGTTGGCCCCGGTAATGATCAATGCATCGAGGCCCTGCGCCTTGACCGAGTCGAAACTCTCGTAGTAGCTGTCAATGTGCGCACGCGCGCTGGCATCGCGTGGCAGGGCGTCGAGCGAAAATGGATGCACGTAAAACTGGGCAATCGGGTTACTCGCGCCGATCAGGCGCAGAAACTGGCGTTCGGTAGCCTCGAGCGCCGCATCCGGCATCATGTTGAGCAGACCGATGTGCAGTTCGCGAATATCCTGCTGATCAGCCGCCGCAGAGCTGAGCACACGCAAACCTTCCTGCTCGAGCTTGGCGAAGGAAGGTAAGGCATTGTGTGCAACCAGTGGCATGGATTAATCCTCGGTATCTCTGGCGATGGCCATTTCCAGCATTTCTAGAAAGTCCGCCGAACTCTGGACTCGGTCGACCTCTTCCGAAGTCACCGTATAGCCCAGTTTCGCGATCTCATTATAGCGTGGCAGGCGCGAATGAAACAGGCGCGGAAAAACCCAGCGCGCAAAATCATCGGGGTCGATCTGGGCGGCATACTCGAGACCGGTTTCGGCAAAATAAAGCTTCAGGTGCTCCTGTAGAAAATCGGGTCGATAGTAAAGCGGCTTGGGATCTGAGACCGCGCGCTCGATCAACAGTTGCTCCTGCTCGGCGTTGGTGACCTGGATGTAAAGGATCAGCGTATTATCGACCAGGAGATCCATAACGCCGGGTTCATCCAGTTCGCAAAGGCTGCCGCCGACATCGTTGACGAAATGCGGGTAGCCGTATATCTCCCGTGCTTTCGTAATAAAGCGTGGAATATCGTACATGGCGTCGACCTCGGCCTGCCGGTAAATCGCCTGGCGTTCGATGAAATCGCCGATCTCGACACCTCCGAGGTCAGGATTGCCGAGCTTGCCGACAAAACTGAGCACCGGGCCGAGGTCGTTGACGCGAATGTTGTTCTTGATGTAGATCCAGTCGTTGCGCAGCAAGTCCTTCAGAAACGGGATCTTGATCGCCTGCTGCTTGATCATATCGATGATGTGCTCATCCAGGTAACGGGTTCCGATCCGATAATCGCCCGAGTAATGAAACCAGTTACTGCCGCGCAGCTTGGCTGACAGGTATGACTTGCCAACCCCGGACATGCCGACGAGGGTAACCCGCTTGTGCTCCCAGGCGCGGAATTGTTCTAGCGTAAATTTCAACGTTGCCTCCCGTTAATTTGCGCAGGGATTATGCATCAAGCGCCACGCCGACGAAACCCGAAGTTATTCACCGGGCGCAGGAATTCTGCCGGTTTTTATGCTGTACGCGCGTAGCGTACCGATTATAATCCGCTAGTTCCATCCGTTGGCTACATCGTGAAACCCGAATACGACTACATCATCATTGGCGCCGGCTCGGCTGGTTGCGTACTTGCGAATCGACTCAGCGCCAACGGCAGGTTTTCCGTGCTGGTGCTTGAAGCCGGCGGCAGCGATAACCGCTTCTGGATTCAAACCCCGATCGGCTATGGCAAGAGCTTTTACGATGAGTCCGTCAACTGGAAATACCTGACCGAACCCGTTCCCGGGATCAACAATCGGCGCAGCTACTGGCCGCGTGGCAAGGTGGTCGGCGGCTCCAGCTCGATCAACGCCATGGTGTATATCCGCGGCCAGCAAGAGGACTACGACGACTGGCGCGATCTCGGCAATCCGGGTTGGGGATGGCAGGATGTCTTACCCTATTTCCGTAAATCGGAAACTTATTCCGACGGTGGCGATGACTACCGTGGTGACTCCGGGCCGCTTTATGTCAATAACGTAAGCGCGCAATACCATCCACTGTGTCACCGCTTCATCGAAGCGGCTCGCCAGAACGGTTTCGACTACAATCCCGATTTCAACGGGGCTTTTCAGGAAGGCGTCGGCTTCTACCAGATCACGACGCGCAACGGTCGCCGCATGTCGGCCGCGCGTGCCTACCTGCACCCGGCGCTGAAGCGCGATAACTGTACGCTGCTGACCGGGGCCCTCGTGCAGAATATTCGCTTCGATAGCACGGTTGCTGACGGTGTCGAGTTCACGCTAAACGGCCAGCCGCATAGCGTCAGGGCAAATCGCGAGGTAATTCTTAGCGCCGGCGCGATCAACTCGCCGCAATTGCTGCAACTTTCAGGCGTTGGCGCCCCCGCTTTGCTGAAACAGCACGGCATCGAACCCCGTTTCGATCTGCCCGGGGTCGGCCGCAACCTGCAGGACCATCTCGACTACTGCATCTACTATCGTTCGCGCGTGCCAACACTCAACAATCGCCTGCGCCCCTGGTGGGGCAAACTGCTGTCTGGCGCACAATACCTGCTGCTGCGCAATGGCCTGTTGTCGCTGAGCGTCAACCAGGCCGGCGGGTTCGTGCGCAGCCACCCGTCGCGGACGCGCGCCAACATGCAGATGTACTTTGCCGCCATTACCTATACCAGGGCGCCCCCCGGGGAACGCCCGCTGTTGCAGCCCGACCCCTACCCGGGATTCTTGAATTCGATCGGTCTGACCCGCCCCGAGAGCCGTGGATACCTGCAGATAAAGTCTGCCGACCCACAGGTACCGGTCGAGATTCACCCCAATTATCTGTCCTGCGAGGCAGACATAACGCAAATGCTGGAAGGCGCGCGCCTGCTGCGCAAACTGGCAAGTATGCCGGCGCTCGCCGAGATCATCGACAGTGAGATCCGGCCCGGCGCCGACATTCAATCCGATGATGAGTTTGTCGCCGATATCCGCCAGCGCGCCGACACGGTATTTCATCCCAGTTGTACCTGCATGATGGGGCCGAATCCGCAAACCGCGGTCGTCGACCACCAGTGCCGCGTTTACGGCGTCGAGCGATTGCGCGTGGTCGATGCCTCGATTTTCCCGACCGTGATCTCCGGCAATACCAACGGCCCCACCATCATGGTCGCGGAGAAAGCCGCCGACCTGATCCTCACAGGCGAGTCCAGCTGAGCAGCAGGCCGCCCTATTCGCTGGATAGCGGACGTATCGACAATCCACCTCTTGGTTTCAGCACCATGATGCTGAGCATCCTGCTGTTTTCGCTGATGGACGCCTCCGTCAAGTGGCTCGGTGCCGTGTACCCGACGACGCAAATCATGTTTTTCCGCTGCTTCGTCGCGTTGCTGCCCGTGCTCGTCATTGTCTTCATGCGGGGCGGTATCGGCATACTGCGCACGCAGCAGAAGAAACTGCACCTGCTGCGCAGCCTGATGGGCATTGCGGCGATGGGGCTGGCATTTTACGCC
>Ga0316195_10000173_pt1 | contig 22291 bp, 22 predicted proteins | sample Phised1_MG_FD_204937 | JGI IMG/M metagenome (GOLD analysis project Ga0316195, IMG submission 204937) | Coastal sediment microbial communities from Maine, United States - Phippsburg sediment 1 | ecosystem: Environmental > Aquatic > Marine > Coastal > Sediment | place: USA: Maine | collected...
TCGCGGAATACCGTGCAGCTGTGAGCATCCTGCAACGTAATATTGCGCGCCGCCAGCACCTGTTTTAGCGCTGCGGCGTTGTCTCTACCTTCATCGAGAAGTCGTTTGAGGTCGTCACAGTTGCCGTTGGCGCGGGCGCCGATCAGGCCGGGGTCGCCGCGACCGTCGCCGCCAAAGCAGCAGATTTCGCCGGGTTGCAGTCCTTCGGGGCTGACCAGTTCGAGCTCGTCACCGGCATCGAGTGTCAGCGTTACACTGCCTTCGGCCCGGACCTGGTAGCGCTCGGTATTCGCGGGCAGCACGTTCAGTCCTGGCTGCCGTACCCGTGGCGGCGAGATGAACAACGGAGCATTCATATCGGTCTGTTTCCTCGGCATCTGTTAATCGGTTTCCAGCAGATCATCCTGCACGCCATAGAGGTGTTGCTTGATCAGCTTCACCGCCCGGCTAGTATCGCGCGCCGCAATTGCCTCGTAAAGGGCTCGATGCTGGCGATTGTAGTAATCGATGCGCTCGTGGGTTAATAGCTTCGATTTCATTCGACCCCACTGCGAATGACGCCTTACCTCGCTGATACGTTCGTAAATCCAGGCCATCAGGCTGTTGCGCGAACAATGCGCCAGTGCCATGTGGAAAGCCGTATCCGCGCGCGCAAAGCGTTCTGAATCGCCTTCACAGGCCTCGCATTCGCGTAGCGCATCGCGCAGTTCATCGAGGTCACGCGAGCTCGCGTTGGCGATCGCCAGCCGCACCAGTTGCGGCTCGATGGCGATGCGTACCTCGACCATTTCGATCGGGCTGGTAATGCTGGCGATTTCCTGCTGGTTGGCGATTTCGCGGTGCGCCACGTAGGTGCCGCTGCCGAGCTGGCGCGTGACCAGGTGCTGTTCCTCGAGGATCTGCAGCACCGAGCGGATGGTGCCGCGCGACACGCCGAATTCCTCTGCCAGGTTGCGCTCAGCGGGGAGTCTCTCCTCGAACGCGTACTGCCCGTCCAGTATGGCCCGACGCAATTGCGCAGCGACGCTGGCGGTGGTGCCGCCAATACGGTTGCCGTCTGCCTTTTGCGCTGCAGGCGGTTGCGGGTCGCTGATCGAACTGGCGCTGTTTGCCGTTGACTTCAAACCGGTTGACTCCGTTACCTGGTGACCAGATGGTCCTTAAAATTGGTACAATAATGGGCCAAAATCCGACTAAATACAACCCTGATTTAGCCTGAACTGGTATTGGTTGAAACGAATTGGTATAAAAATTAACCCTGAGTATAAGCCATCTGCCGCGTTCGTGACGATCGTGTTCGATCTCGGGATCGTGGTTGAAATAATTTTTAAGATTATGAAAAATATAAATAAATATTATAAATTGCAATTCCGTGGAAAGACTTTCAGGCGCATGACCAGTTCGAAAATTTCGTAAAAATAAACCAATCTTCAGACATTGGTACAATATTATCGAGAGTTTTTCGACCAATTGCCCAGAAATTTACCGGCGGGGTCTTGTTTTTCGGTTTGTGATGGGTATACCATTGCTGCCTGTCTGGTTCGCCCACGACGCACCACGGGCATCCGGGCCTGGGCCTTCTGGGGATCTGTTGTAAAGAGCTCCTGCCCGGCCGGGCCGCAGAACCGAAACGTAACAAGAAACTGATGTTTATAACCGTTGGAGGGTAACATGACCGATTTACAAGCACATGTGGAAGCACCTGGGCGCGCCGACCTGGTCAAGCAGGTCGCCGAAAAAATCAAGGAAACTGGCGTCGATTACATCTACTACCAGTTCATCTCCGTCACCGGCCGCATCGTCGGTAAGGGTATCCCGGCGGCACACTGGGAGCGGCTCGCCGAGAAAGGTTTCCAGCTGGTTTACGGTTCCACCGCGAACCTGTTCATCGATCGCCACGGCGATTACATCGGTTATGGCCCGGAAGCCTCGGAGCTGGTCGGCATTCCCGACCCGGAAACCTTCGTGCAATTGCCCTGGGACAAGCGCATCGGTCGCGTCTTCTGTACGCTGTTCCGCAACCGCGAAGAGCGTGAAAATCCGGGTGGCGCGCTGACCTCCGATTGTCGCGGCAACCTGCGTCGTATCCACAACGAGTTCCAGGCCAAGCACGGCCTTGACATGCGTTGCGGCACCGAGCCGGAAATGATGTGGTTGAAGCGCGGCGAAGACGGCAAGATGGCCGGCGGCGTCACCAAGCCGAACTGCTATCACATCGACCAGTTCGAAGAATTGCGCCCGACTTTCATGAAGGTCATCGAGTACTCGCAGCAAATGGGACTCGACATCATCCAGGGCGATCACGAGGATGCGCCCGGCCAGCTCGAACTGAACACGCAGTTCGACGACGTGCTGCGTAACGCGGACCGTCTGACCACCTACCGCCAGGTCTGCGCGCAGGTAGCGCGCGAGGACAACCTGATCGCCTGTTTCATGTCGAAGCCGTTCATGGGCGTTTCAGCTTCCGGCTGTCACCACAACATGTCGCTGTGGCGCGGTGGTGAAGAAGTCGTCAACAAGCTCGGCATGGATACGCTGCCGGGCATGGAAGGCGCCTTTACTTACCGGGTTGGCGGTGAAAACACCTTCATGCCGGATCCGTCCATCGACGAGCGCGCGCCGGGTCCGATCGGCCTGCAATCCATTGGCGGCGTGATCAAGCACCTGGGTGCCTTGACCTCGATCGGTTCTTCCACCGTGAATTCTTATCGTCGCCTGTGGGACACCGGTTTCTGGGCACCGATCTTTGCCGACTGGGGCTACCAGAACCGGACCTGCGCACTGCGCGTTTCGGCGCCGGGACGTTTCGAGTATCGCTCGGTCGACTCGATGGTAAATCCATACCTGATGGGCGCGGCGCTGTTGAAAGCATTTGACGACGGTATCGACAACAACCTCGATCCGGGTGAAGCGGAAGAGCGCAACATTTACACCGCGATGGACGAAGGCAAGCAGGTCAAGAAGCTGCCGATGTCACTCGGTGACGCGCTCGAAGAGCTGCGCAACGACGAGGTTATCCGGTCGGCAATGCCGGGCGAGATGTACAAGGTCTACGAGCACTACAAGCGCGACGAGTGGGAGAAGTACAACGCCACCGTCACCGACTGGGATCTCGACATGTACCTCGACTGCTTGCCCTAGGCGGTTAACCGAATTACCCGATGCGGGTGCGTCCCGCATCGGGATCATGAACGTGGCCACCACGGTGGTCGAATTTTTAAATCTCTCAATGAGGATATGCTTATGTGTGGCATTGCTGGACTGATCTGGAAAGGCGGCGTTACCAGCGATATCGGTAGCGAGATGACCCAGATGCTTCAGGCGCTGAAGCATCGCGGGCCGGACTCTACCGGTTTTGCGCTATACGGAAAGGCGAACGACGATGTGCATATTTTGCGCTTCAAGGTTGCCGAACAGGAAGAAATGAAGACGGGTTTCGATATTCACCGGCAGGTGATCGAGCGCAAGGCTGCGGTCGATATGCGTCTCGAAGAACTCGGCGCCGAAATCATCAAGAAGGAAGATGCGACCGAATACGCTTTCCGCTACGAGTTTAAATTCGCAGGCGATCTGAAGCGCCTGATCGACTTCATCGAGGATCTCGACGGCGTCGAAATCCTGTCCGTGGGCAAGGGCCTGGAACTGATCAAGGACCTCGGTGACGCCACCGTGGTCTCGGAACAATACGGTCTCAAGGGTTTCAACGGCACGCACGCCATCGGCCACACGCGCATGGCGACCGAATCCGATGTCGATATTCGTTCTGCGCATCCTTACTGGGCGTACCCGTTCAACGACGTCTCCGTGGTGCACAACGGTCAGCTGACCAATTACTGGACCATGCGTCGCGATCTCGAGCGCCGCGGTCATCGCTTCATGTCGAACTGTGATTCGGAACTGATCGCGGTTTACATCGCCGATCGCATCGATCGTGGTGACGAGCTGGAAGGCGCGATGCGACGCTCCATCGACGTGATCGACGGCGTGTTCACCTACCTGGTGGCTACCGCCGACCAGCTTGGCATGGCCAAGGACGTGATGGGCGCCAAGCCCATGGTGCTCTACGAGAGCGATGAATTTGTCGGCCTGGCTTCGGAAGAAGTGGCCATTCGCAGTATTTTCCCGCGTGAAATCGACACCTGGGATCCGTACCAAGGGGAGGTCAAAGTATGGGCAGCGTAACTACATCCCACGATATGGGGCTGCACGAAGAGCAGCTCGCGGGACGCACTCAACAACGTTTTTTCTCGGCCACCGAGGAAGAGAATTTCACCTATCCGTGGTCCTACGAGGTCGATTTCGACAAGTCGGCCGAGTTCGACGCCGCGAGCATGGAAATCACGGACATTAATCTAAAGATTCGCGAACTGATGAAATCCGGTGTTGGCACGATTACGGTACACAACCCGCGCGCCAAGCATTCGCTCGGCGTGGGTATTCTGAATCGCGTCAACCTCAATTTCGAAGGCAGCCTGGGTTACTTCGGCTGTGGTGTGATCGACGGTCCCAACGTGCACATTAGCGGCCGTGTCGGCTGGTCCTGTGCGGAAAACATGATGGCCGGCAAGGTCGTTATCGAAAAGAATGCTGGCTCGCTGTTCGGCGCCGCGATTCGTGGTGGCGACCTCGTCTGCAAGGGCCAGGCCGGTGCGCGCGTCGGTATCGACCAGAAGGGCGGCACCATTATCGTGGGTGACAGCGTCGGTGCCTTTACCGGTTTCATGATGCAGCGTGGGCGCATGATTATTCTCGGCGATGCCGGCGATAACCTCGGCGACTCGATGTACGACGGCACCATTTACGTGGGCGGCAAGATCGCCAGCCTTGGCGTCGACTGCGTCGAAACGGAGATGACCGACCTCGACAAGCGCTACCTCGAGGGCAAGTTGTCGCAGTACGGCATGGCCGCGCCCAACGGTGTGGAAAACATGATCAAGCTGACTTCCGGCAAGCAATTGTGGAACTACGACAACCTCGAACCAAGCGAGAAGAAGCTGGTGCTTTAGGCACGCTTCGATTCTGGAGAATTAAACATGTCTGACAAGAAAATAGATCCTTACCACCTCGGTAACAGCTTCATCTTCCCGCCCCATGTGATGAACGACATTCACATCAAGGCTGAGCTCGGCCGTTACCGCATGCGTGGATTTTCACTGTTCAAGAAAATCCCGACCTGGGACGACCTGACCTTCATGCCGGGTACGCTGACGCGCTTTGTCATCGAGGGTTATCGTGAGAAGTGCCTGACCAAAACCGTCATTGGCCCCAATGCGAAGATTCCGCTGGAACTCGATATTCCGGTTTACATTACCGGTATGTCCTTCGGCGCTCTGAGCTACGAAGCCAAGACCGCACTGGCGCGTGGCGCAACCATGGCCGGCACCGCCACCTGTTCGGGCGAGGGCGGCATGATCCCTGATGAGCGCCGTTACTCGTCGAAGTGGTTTTACCAGTGCATTCAGTCGCGCTACGGTTTTAATCCGAACCACCTGCGGCTTGCTGACGCGGTCGAATTCTTTATCGGCCAGGGCTGCAAGGTCGGTCTTGGCGGCCACCTGATGGGACAGAAGGTTACCGATCAGGTCGCCGAAATGCGCTCACTGCCGGCCGGTATCGACCAGCGCTCACCGGCACGTCACCCGGACTGGATGGGGCCGGACGATCTCGCGCTCAAGATCCAGGAAGTACGTGAAGCCACCGATGGGCAGATCCCGATCCAGCTCAAGCTGGGCGCGGCACGCGTCTACGATGACGTGCGCATGGCCGCAAAAACCGGGCCCGATTCGATTTACATCGACGGCATGGAAGGCGGCACTGGCGCCGGTCCGCACCTGGCCACGGAAGATACCGGTGTTCCCGGTATCGCCGCGATTCGGCAGGCGCGCCAGGCGCTCGACGACGTCGGCAAGTCCGGTGAAATCACGCTGGTCTACGCTGGCGGTATTCGTAACGGTGCAGACGTGGCGAAAGCCATGGCACTGGGTGCGGATGCCATCGCCATCGGTCACTCGGCGCTGATTGCGCTGAACTGCAACAAGGACATTCCGGAAGCGGACTTTCCGAAAGAGATGGGTGTCGACGCGGGTTATTGCTACCACTGCCACACCGGTCGTTGCCCGGTGGGTGTGGCCACGCAGGATCCGAAGCTGCGTGCGCGCCTCGATCCGGATGCGGCGGCCGAGCGGGTTTATAACTTCCTGCACACGCTGACCATCGAAGCGCAGCTGTTCGCGCGTGCCTGTGGCAAGACCAATATCCATTCGCTGGAACCGGAAGACCTGGCAGCGCTGACGCTGGAGGCTTCGGCCTGCGCGCAGGTGCCGATGGCCGGAACTCAACACACCGTCGGTCGCCCCGACATGACTCGTTTCTAAGGAGGTCTGACAATGGCTGATCAAGATATTAACCACTTCCTCGAAGGCGACGGCGTCGATACCGAGCGCGAGAAGATTATCGGGCAACACATCGGTTATCGTTACGACGTCAACCTGGTTCCGGACATGGAGCGCTGCACGCCGTTTCTGCGCAAGTACATGGAGGTCATGGGCTGGAGCGATCTGAACTGGCTGGAAGACGTGCACATGGGATACGAAGAAGGTAACCCGGCAGTGTTCGACCGCAACATCAACGGTTGGGTGACCATCCCGGACACGATCGAACTGCCGGATAACCAGCAGGATCGCGACATGATCGCGCGCGAGCTGCTGGTGAAGTTCCAGATGTCGAAGACCCACCCCATGGTTGACCTGCGCAAGGCGTACGAGAAATTCTCCTAAGTCAAGCGCAACAGCATAACCACCTAAAATTGCCCTTTCACAGGGCAATTTTTTTGCCCGTGGCAAATATAAAAGCACTAAACCAGTGCAAATAGATTGAAGCCATGCACCAACATAGGGTATAAAAAGACTTTCGTGCGGGGGATAACAATATTCCGGAAAGGAAATAATTTCGCCGAAAAAACACAGGGTAAGTGCACGGCCGGCGGACTTCTGGCCATCAGGTTTGGATCATTGATTTTCGTAGATAATAAAGGGGAAAACGAATGGATAATGAATTAACGTCGTTGATAACGATATTTACCGAATTTTATTATTGGGTAACTGTTGTTTTCATGTTTTTGATTCACGTCGGTTTCTGTATGTACGAGGTGGGTGCCTCGAGATACAAAAACCATATGCACACCTTGATGAAGAACACCATGTTGATTCCGCTGGTGACGATCACGTTTTTCTTCTTCGGCTGGTGGATCTACTTTGCCTTCGTCAATGGGCCCTGGATCAGCGGTCCGCTGGTAGATGCGCCCTGGGCAACACCCTGGAGCGAATTGATGGGTACCCACATGGGTGGCGCGCCGGTTCAGGATACCCTGACAGGTGACGATACCGCTTTCTGGGCACGCATCAACGGCGTGTTCTGGGCGGCATTCCTGCTGTTTTCCTGGACTGCGGCATCAATCGTTTCCGGTGCGGTCATCGAGCGTATACGTCCCAGCGCCTTCTGGATCCTGGCGATCGTTATCGGATCCTTCACCTGGATTATCGACGCCGCCTGGGGCTGGTCCTGGAACGGCTGGATGGTCGAAGATCTGGGCTACCACGATGCCTACGCTTCCGGTGTAATCCACGCCATTGCCGGTGGTTTTGCGCTCGGCGTATTGCTGGTACTGGGACCGCGCATCGGCAAGTTCCGGGCCGATGGCACGCCGCGTAACATCAACCCGCATAACCCCTGGCTGGTTACGATCGGACTGTTTCTGATTTATACCGGTTTCTGGGGGTTTTACGTCGCCTGTAACATTCCGATGATCGACGTTTATGGCGCGGCTATGCTCGATGTTGAAGGCAAGAGCTTCTTCAGCGCAACCAACATCTACCTGCAGCCAACCACGCTATCCGCGATCACATTCAACTTCCTGATGTCGCTTTCGGGCGGTTTGATGGTGGCCTACATGGTGTCTGATGGCGACGCGTTCTGGACTTACTCTGGCGGTCTCGCCGGTGTTATCGGTGCCTCATCGGGCAACGACCTGTACCACCCCATCCAGGCTATGCTGATCGGTGGTGGCGGTGCATTCCTTGCCTACAAGATGCACTACTGGGTTGAGAACAAGTTCAAAATCGATGACGCTGTCGGCGCGGTAGCGGTACACGGTTATGCCGGTTTTTACGGTGTCTGCATGGCCGGCTTTATGCTCTGGGGTTATCCGTCGTCTCCATTCGAGGGTTACGCGCCTATCACTCCGTGGGGTAACTTCATCGGTGCGGTCATCATGTTCTTCGTGCTCGGTTTTGTTCCCGCCTGGATCGTATCCAAGATCCTGAACGGTATGGGCATGCTGCGCATCCCGCGTGAAATTGAAATGGTCGGGCTGGATATCAACCATGAATCACTGCGCGCGATGGAAGCCGACGAAGTCGCCAGGGCAGTTCGAGAAGAAGCCCGTGCCGGCTCCTGATCCAATGACATCGATAACTGAATACACGAGGAGAAAATAATATGGCTACCGGACCCGTTGATAATTGGTTGAACATCGACACCTTTGGTGCAATCTACCCGTTCGTCGGAACAGAAATGATACTGACAATCGTGGGGTTTGCCTTCTGGTTGATCTGGCATTTTCTGCAGCTCAGGAAGGAGAACGAAGAATTCGCCAAGGATATCGAAAATATCAATAAACAGGGAGGGCCAGGCGCGGTTCTGGATGATGAATCCAGACGTGAAATCGAGGACCAGGTCGGGCAATAAACGCCTGGCTTAGCCTGATACCATGTAGTAACCAGGCCCCTTCGGCTTATGCCGAAGGGGTTTTTATTCCCGCGCAGGTATTGTCATGGCCATGATCAAGGACGCTCTCTCGGCAGTGCCCGCCAGGCCGGCGTTGTTCATCGCACCGCTACTCGTGGTGCTGGTATTGTCTCTGTACTATCGCGATCAGTACAACAAATGTGTCGATATCAAACAGACGCGAGCCGCGTTGCACGAGCAGTTGCTTGCGCTGGGTTCGCCGGCGCAGTTTCGTCTCGCGGATTTTACCGACTTTGCCTGGAACAAGGTGCGCATCGTCGCGAGCGTGACAGCGGACACCATTAGCGATTCCTGCCCTCTGGACTGGAACTGGGATAGCGGTGAGCGTGCTGCCCTGATCGCCTCCGGACGCCTGGCTGCGATGATGTTCGGTCAGCAGGGCCAGATTGTCAGCTACCTGGAACTGCGCGGCGATGAAATCGAATTTCGCGGCGTTGAAGGCAGTCTGGCGCCGAACGAAGCCGTATTCGAAGTACGGCGAAAATCGGGCGATAGCGGTGGCGTCACACTGACGCTGAAGCAGTAATTCAAAGCGCGATACGAGGTCAAAAAGTGTCGCTTTATCGATGTTTTGAAAATTCGATAACCGTAAAATACACGGGCAACGAATATCACTATCGCGGAAAGAATACCGCCGACGTGACAACCTGAATTCTGGAGGCAACAACCTTGGCAACGATCATTGACGGTAAAGCATTCTCGGCAAACCTGCGCGGCGAAATCGCGCGCAAGGTTGATATTGTAAAACGAAATCATTCGCTGACACCGGGACTGGCTGTAGTGCTCGTTGGTGAAGACCCTGCAAGCCAGGTATACGTGCGCAGCAAGGGCAAGCAAACCGCCGAAGCAGGAATGAATTCCTACGAACATAAGCTCGATGCGGGTACTAGCCAGGCAGACTTGCTGGCCCTGATCGACCAGCTCAACAATGATCCGGACGTGCACGGCATCCTGGTGCAGTTACCCTTGCCTGCGCACATCGACGAAGAGTCAGTTATCAATTCGATTTCGGTCGATAAAGATGTCGACGGATTCCACCTTTCCAATGTTGGTCGTCTTTCGATTGGCGCCGAAGGCATTGTTCCCTGTACCCCGCTGGGGTCGTTGATGATGCTCAAGGATCACCTGGGAGATTTGTCCGGCATGAAGGCAATCGTTCTGGGCCGTTCCAATATCGTCGGTAAACCGATGGCGGCGTTACTACTGAAAGAAAGCTGCACAGTCACCATTGCGCATTCACGCACGCGGGATCTTCCGGGTGAATGCCGGATGGCGGACATCGTGGTGGCGGCAGTCGGTCGTCCGGAAATGGTCAAGGGCGACTGGATCAAGCCGGGTGCGACCGTGATCGATGTGGGTATCAATCGAATTGAGAAAGAGGATGGTACGACGCGCCTGGTTGGCGATGTGGAATTTGAGTCCGCCAGCAAAGTGGCCGGTGCGATTACGCCGGTACCAGGCGGAGTAGGGCCGATGACCATCGCCTGCCTGCTGCATAACACCCTGCAGCAAGCCTGTCGACTGAATGGTATTGATGTGCCCGAGTAAGCGCGGATTTATCATCGCCGGTTTTTACCTGGTTTGACAGACCTGAGAAATTCTCGGCGTTTCTGGCTGGAGAATGCCTGTCTATGTCCTTTATTCTAAGGCGCACTCTGATATTTGTCGGCCTGATGTTGGCTGGGCTGGTGCTTTACTCACTTTGGTTCGGCATCAAGGCCGATCGCTACGATGAAACTGCTATCCCCTACCTGGAATCGGCGATGCCGATACTGACCAGTTGGCAATATCAGCAGTTAAAGCCACTCCTCTCACCCGGCGCGCGCCTGGATTTCGAGAATGAAAAAGTTCGTTCGGCCTATCAGGCATTCAGCCAACTCGGCCAGTTCCAATCGATGGACAGACCGCGCTATAGCACCAGTTACCAGGGCAGCAGCAAAGAGCTGGGAGATGTCGATGTAGTCGAGTATCAGGCAGTGCTGCAATTCGATACAGGCCCGGCGCTGATAAAGATCAAACTCGTTACCGACGGCGAGTCATACTTTGTTCATCACTTCGGTATTCAGTCAGAAATTTTCGCCAATCCCGTGCCTTCACAGTAAGTTAGTACCGAATTGCAGCGCACGGCTGATCATGGTTTCGGGCGCGGAATTCGGATCTCCTGACCTGGCTGGGTTAAGTATCAGCTACGACAGTTTGCACCCGTTGCGGCCATTATCAAGCCGAATCCGGCTAACGATAGCCAGCAATATTCCATTCTCCATTTCGCTACCTTTGCGGAGTAACTGGCTGAGCAAAAACGCCGGTTCGGCTCCCTACCAGCCTGAAGAGCGGCTGTCAAATTTAGCGAATTCGGGCATGGAAATGTCGCAATAAAGCACCATTATGGTGCATAAATATCAATTAAAACAATAACATAGCCTTCCCTGGCCGTATTGGTTATGATCCGAAAATTCTCTGATCAAGTTGTCAGGTTAAATAAGAATATATCCAGGGTTTCTGGATGGCCGCCGGCCTCATCAGGCGGTTACGACCAGGGAACAGGGCACGATTTAGAGAATAGTATCGGGTCGCCTGTCGAATGACGGGCTCTCAATAACCAAAAACCAAACATACAAATAAGGGGGAGGTCACCAATGACACCTGAAGAACTACAGGCCGCAATTATGGCAGCCAATGAGATAAACCTCGAGGTTTATTACTATTGGTGTACGGCCGTCATGATCCTGATACACGCAGGCTTCATGATGTACGAAATGGGGGCTTCGCGGGTCAAGCACACGCTGGCCGCGGGAACCAAGAATATCCTGGCTTTCGCCTACATGATTCCGACCTTCTGGATGTTCGGCTGGTGGATCTACCTGGCGATGACCAACGGTTTCGTTCCGGATTTCGAGGCTGGCGCGGGCGGTGTGCCCTGGGGCGAGAACATGGGTCCGAACCTGCAGGATAACGCGACCGGTGTATTCTGGGGTGCGTTCACGCTGTTCGCCTGTACCACCGCCTCGATCATGTCGGGCGCGGTGATCGAGCGCATCCGCATGACCGCCTTCATCATCCTCGCGGTGGTGCTTGGATCGGTCGTCTGGATACTCGCCGCATCCTGGGGCTGGCACTACGCGGGCTGGATGGTTACCAGCTGGGGCTACCACGATTTCGGCGCCTCGGGCGTTGTGCACATGATCTCCGGATTCTTTGCGCTCGGCGTATTGATTCACCTCGGGCCGCGCATCGGCAAGTTCAACGCCGACGGCTCCGCCAACGTGATTCGCGGCCACAGCCTGCCGATGACCATGGTCGGCCTGATGTTCATCGTAGTGGGTTTCTTCGGCTTCCTCGGCGGATGTGTCATCTTTCCGGGCACCGGCCTCAGCTGGTACGCGACCGAATGGGCCAACATCTACGGCATGCCGACGACTCTGTCGGCGATCACCTTCAACACCCTGATGGGTGTCGCCGGGGGCATGATCGGTGCTTACATGAAGACCCGCGATCCGTTCTGGATGATGTCCGGCGCCCTCTGCGGCATTATTTCGGTAGCCGCGGGTATGGACATGTATTACCCCGGCGTCACTTTCGTGCTCGCCTTCGCCGGCGGTGTCATCGGTCCGATCGCGGCTAACTTCGTCGAGAAGATGGGCATCGACGACCCGGTCGGCGCGGTATCCGTGCACGGTGTCTGCGGTGTCCTCGGCCTGCTGTTTGCCGGCATTTTTCTCGGTGGCTACCCGACGTTCTCCGAAGACATCCCGGCCATCACCTTCTTCGGTCAGTTCAAGGGCGTGATCGTCATGGCGTTGCTTGGCTTTATCCCCGGCTTCGTGCTCGCCTGGCTGTTCAAGGCCATGGGCATTCTGCGTGCCGGCGACGGCGTACAGGAAGTCGGTATGGACGTCGAAATCGAGGCCATGGCCTATCCCGAAGACATCAAGAGTAATTAGTGGAGGAGTACCGATATGTTTAATTCAAGTCCAATCGAAACCTGGGAAGGCGTTGGCGTCTTCATGTCTTTCGGCGCCAATACGGGCATGACCCACTTCTGGTTCTGGGCGGCGGTCATTCTCTGTATCGTACCGCTGTTCGTTACCCTGGCCACCGAGAAAAGGCATGAAACGCAGCATACCTTTCATGAGGGTGACAGCGACAGCACGCACGGGGTAGAAAAGAAGTAGGATTTAACCCTGGCCCCTGGCCAAGGCCTCGCTCGAGTCGAGCGAGGCCTTTTTTTTCAACCGATAACGTTGGTCGTGCGCGCAAGCTGGGCTTTGCGGCTCGCCGTATCCACAGGCTGCTGCTACCATCGCCGTGTTCGACCCGGGTAATGGCTAATTATTGATGTCGTTTTTCCTGAAATTGCGCCATTGGGAACTGTTCCTGATGTTGTTGCTGCCGAGCGCGTTGTGCTGGCTGTGGCGCGTGCCGTTCAGTCCGCTGGTCGTGGCCAGCATCGGCCTGTTCCTGATGATCGTGTTGTTCGCCTGGATGTTCTCGGTCGGTACCTGGTGCAATTCACGGCTGCCACCGGAGCGTCGGAGCGGCGTTGTTCTGTTTACGGTCGCGCTGCTCATCCCGCTGGTCTACCTGTTGATGTACATTCTGCTGTACTTGCCGCAGCTTGCCGATGGCCCTCCCGAAAAACCGCCGCTGTGGTTACTGCCCATGCACATGCTGTCCATGCTCAGCGTTTTTTACGCTTTCTGGTACACCGCGCGCAAGTTCAAATCGCTGGCCGAGAACGAGGACGCCGACTTCCTGATTTTCAGCAGCACGTTTTTCCTCTTGTTCATTTTTCCGCTCGGCGTGTGGATTATTCAGCCGAGTGTCAACGAGCTATACCATCGGCTGACGTCTTCCGGCGGCGCGCACGAAGGCGGTTAAGCGATGATGGTCTCAAGCTGGAGGCGCGATATTCGCGTTTGCCGGTCCTGGCGGGGTGCCCCTGTTCTGGCTGCTAACCGTAGTGTTGTGCATCGTACTTTATTGCTCAAACTGAAGAGCGAGAATCATCACGAGAATATGACCAGGTAGGTTTTGCTCGGGAAGTGATTGGTCCCGTCTGTCCTCAGCAGGCGGGGCTTTTTTTTTGGCGCCCTGTGTGGCGCAATAGCGGCGTTGCAGACGCGCGCCATCGCGATCATTTATTCGGTTTTCAGCCAGCAGGGCTTTTTTACCTCCTACCTGGGCCTGGCCTCGCGCTAGTCCCCCGACAGCCGTTGTGGAAATCCCGTATATACACTCCGCAACTATGCACTTAAACTGTGCGAGATCAGTCGCCCTGCACCGATTTGGAGATTTACAGCAGTGTCGGTTATCCCCGGCAGGCGGGCCGGGCTCGCCTGGGTATACCTGGATTGTGGCGCCGTTTGGCCACAACCTGCGATCGCCGGTCGACTGTCAACACAACTATAAACTGAGGAACTATCATGGGATTTACACGCAGAGACATTCTACGCGCGTCGGTGGCCGGCGCGTTTGCTACCGGGGCTACGGCTTTACCGGGCCAGTTGCTTGCCGCCAACAAGACGGTCAAGATCGGCATGAACATTCCAATGACTGGCGACTATGCGCCCTGGGGCCTGCCGGGCCTTTACGGTTGCGAAATCGTCGCCAACGACATCAACGCGGCCGGTGGCGTCAAGATCGGCAGCGATACCTACAACATCGAGATGGTCGCCTACGACCATGGTTACGACACCGAGAAAGCGGTGCAGGGCTACAAGAAGCTGGTGCTGCAGGACAAGGTTGCAATGGTGATGATGCTGGGCGGTTCCACGGTGGCGTCCGTACTGCCCTGGGCGCAGCGCCGCAAGATGCTGACCACGACGCTGTTGCCGAGCGATATTACCCCCGATTCAGAGTACCTGATCGCGACCTGCGAATCGCACCCGCTGTACAACGTGACCGGGGTGGAATACCTGAAGGAAAAGTTTCCGGAAGTTAAAACGGCTGCCATCGTCACCAACAATGACGCCGAGTACGGACTGCAGTCCGCTGCGACCTACAAGGCCGCGTTCGAGGTGGCCGGTATCGACGTCGTCGACGTCAACCTGCACGGTTTCGACATCACCGACTTCGCGCCGATCGTGAGCTCGGTTCTGGCGAAGAAACCGGACGTCTTCTGCATGGCGACGAGCTTCTACGTGACGCCGCTGATGGAGCAACTCTACCACCAGGGCTACCAGGGCAAGATCATTTCCTGCACGCTCGACTACTACGATGAAATAATCGCCAAGACCAGCCGCGAGTTTGTCGATGGCACCATCTTCCAGTTTCCCGATTTCGACGATCCGGCACTGACCGAGGAAGGCGTGAACTTTCCCAATCCCGGCGATTTCGACGCCAAGTTCCGCAAGGATCACCCGAACGACTGGTCGGCCGTTTCCTGGGAGTACCCGGCGATCCTGCTCAACTGGCTGGAAGGCGCCAAAAAGGCCGGCAGCGTCGATCCGACCGATGTGTTGCGAACCCTGCGCACCGAACGGGAGCCGGAGTTTGTGTTCGGCGGCGGACGTTGGTGGGGTGGCGAGCTCTGGGGCCTCGACAACGCCGTAGTCGGACGCTGGCCGGTCGTGGTAGTTGAAAACGGCAAGGCGCGCATCCAGGAATATCGTAGCGTTGCCGGCTGGCTCGATAACCACAAGGACGTGTTGATCAAGCACATGAAAGAGCTGGGTTTGCGGACCGTCTAGTCGCCGGGTTAATAGCAAAGGCCGCACCGGGGGGGCTGGTTTCTCGGTGCGGTTCTGTGCTGTAGCCCGATTCTTCCCGCTATTGCAAAATAAACCCGCTGCCGGAATAAACGCTTGGAACTCTTAATCCAGTCGATCATCAATGGCCTGATCCAGGGTGGTTTTTTCGCCCTGTTTGCGGTGGGCCTGGTGTTGATCTTCGGCGTCATGGGCGTGGTCAACTTCGCCCATGGCGAGCTGGTCATGATCGGCGCTTACACGATCTGGCTGGTGCACGCGCAACATGGGCTGCCCTATGTGCCGACCCTGTTGCTCGCCATCCTGCTGGTCACGGGGATCGGCCTGCTGATGGAACGTTTCCTGTTTCGGCCTAACCGCAACGATCCACTGGCAGGTTTGATCTGCTCGATCGGCGTGCTGTTTATCCTGCAGGTGATCGCCACGCTGGTGGGTGGTGACGGGCCTTCCAAGCAGGTACCACCGCCACTGGAGGGTACGCTGGTAGTACTCGATTTTATTCGGGTGCCCTACCAGCGCCTGTTCGGGCTTGGCGTATCGGTGCTGGCATTGTTGACGTTGTGGTATTTCCTGACGCGCACGCGGCTCGGCTGGGCGCTGCGCGCAGTCGCTCTGGACCGCGAGGCCGCTGCTTTGCAGGGAATCAACATCAATGTCATATCCTTTATCGCCATAGGCGTCGGCGCCGGGTTAGCCGGGCTCGCGGGCGGCCTGATGGCACCGCTCACCAACATCAACCCGCACATGGGCCATAACGTCATCATCACCGCATTCATCGTCACCATCGTCGGTGGCGTTGGCAGCCTTTCCGGGGCCGTATTCGCGGCTGTAATCTATGCACTGTTTCATACCTTCATCACGGTCTATGTCGGTGGCACGGTGGCGACGATATGCGGCCTGGTGCTGATGGTGCTGGTGCTGATCGTGCGTCCCACCGGGCTCATGGGCATGCGGGTGAGCGAATGACGCGCTCGTCCGGAGTCAAGCGGTTATTCGCAGTGGCCATGCTGGCCGGGCTGCTGATTTTGCCGCACCTGTTGCAGTTCCATCACCAGGACCTGTTGATTTTCCTGACCATCAACGTGCTGGTGGTGACCAGTTATCGCCTTGTTACCCTGACCGGCGAGTGGTCCCTGATACACGCGGTGATGATGGGCGTCGGCGGCTATACCGCGACGCTGCTGTTCAAGCAGTTTGAGCTCGGTATGTGGTTTACCCTGCCGCTCGCCGGCATCGTCGCCGCGGCGATCGCAGCCCTGCTGTGCTTCCCACTGTTTCGCATGACCCAGTTCTATTTTCTGATCGGCTCGTTTGCCGCGGGTGAGGCGATACGATTGTGCTGGATTCAGTTCGTCGATCCGTTCGGCGGCACCGGTGGACTGAGTGGTGTGGAACCACCCTTGATCGGTGAGATCGATTTTCTCGAGCCGGTACCCTATTACTACCTGACCCTGGCCGTGGTTGGGCTGTGTCTTTACGTCCTCTATCGGATCGAAAACTCCCGCATCGGGCTGATACTGCACTCGGTGCACTGGAAGGCGCCGCTGGCGGAATCGGTGGGCGTCGATACCTGGCGTTACCGCGCGCTCGCTTTCATCGTCGGTTCCTTCTTCGTCGGCGTGGCCGGAGGCCTCAAGGTGCATTATCTGGGCACCATTACGCCCAATCAGTTCGGCGTTGGCTTCATGGTGTTCATCCTGATCTGGGTCATCGTTGGCGGCTATAACCGCTTTTACGGACCGATCATCGGCGTTATCGTACTGACGCTGTTCGACGAATCGATTCGCAGCCTGGAAGAACTGCGTCCAGCCATTTACGGCGCCGTGTTGATCGCCTCGATCCTGTTCCTGCCTAACGGCCTGGAAAGCCTTGTGGCACGCATCCGGCAATTGCTGGGCAAGGGCGCGGCGCCTGCCGATACTTCATTCACCGATAAATGAGCCGTTGAGCCGCCATGACGATTCTGCAAATAGACCAGGTGACCAAGCAGTTCGGCGGACTGACGGCGCTGGACGCGGTCAGTTTCGCGGTCGAGGCCGGTGAGATTCGCGGCCTGATCGGCCCGAACGGTGCCGGCAAGAGCACCATGTTCAAGAACATCGCCGGTTTTTACACGCCAACCAGTGGGGATATTCGCTACCAGGGCGAGAGTATCGTCGGCCGGCAGCCGCACAGCATCGCCGAGCAGGGCATCGTGCGTACCTTCCAGGAAACCACCCTGTTCCAGGAATTGACGGTGTTCGAGAACGTGCTGGTTGGCTGCCACAAGCGCGCCCGCTGTAACCTGTTCGAAGCCATCTTCGGTCTCGACCGCGAGCGCCAGCAGGCGGCGGCGGACAAGGTGCTGGAGGTGCTCGAATTCATGGGCCTGGTGGAGCGTCGCCAGCAGCTGGCCGCTGAATTGCCGCTCGGTTCGCAGCGCGCGCTGGCCATTTCCATTGCACTCGCGTCGGAGCCGAGCCTGTTGCTGATGGATGAACCTTTCGCCGGGATGAACCCCGAGGAAACCAACCACATGATGGAACTGACGCGCAAGGTGCGCGAATCGGGTATCACCATCGTGCTGGTAGAGCACGACATGAAAGCGGTTATGGGATTGTGCGACTACCTCACCGTGCTCAATTTCGGCCAGTTGCTGGCCGAGGGCACGCCCGACGAAGTGCGCAACAACGATCGTGTCATCGAAGCCTATCTTGGCGGGGGCGGTTGACGTGCTGCTCGAAGTCAACGACATCCACGTGCACTACGGCCCGATCGCGGCGGTCAGGGGCATTTCCCTTGCGGTTGACGAGGCCGACTTCGTCACCATCATCGGCTCCAACGGCGCCGGTAAAAGTACGACCCTGCGCACCATCTCCGGCCTGAACCACCCGAGCTCCGGCAGCATCGTGTTCGATGGCCAGCCGATCGAGTCGTTGTCCGCCGACAGGATCGTCAAGCTCGGAATCGCCCACGTGCCCGAGGGGCGACGCGTATTCAAGGATCTGAGCGTCACCGAGAACCTGCGCCTGGGGGCGTTTACGCGCCGCGATCACGCTGCCGTGGAGGCCGACCTGGAGGAAAATTTCGACCGCTTCCCGCGCCTGCGCGAGCGCAGGAATCAGATTGCGCGCACCATGAGCGGCGGCGAACAGCAAATGATCGCCATCGCCAGGGCGCTGATGTCACGGCCGCGATTACTGCTGCTCGACGAACCTTCGCTCGGGCTGGCACCGGTGATCGTGCAGGAAATCGCGCGCATTCTTGTCAGCATCAACAAGGCTGGCACCTCGGTCATACTGGTCGAACAGAATGCCGAGATGGCGCTGCGGCTCGCGCGTCACGGCTACGTGCTGGAAACCGGCAGCGTCGCGCTCGAAGGCGAGGCCGACGGCCTGATGGACAACCCGCACGTGCGCAAGGCCTACCTCGGTATTTGAAGTCGAGCACCGCCGGCAAACTGTCGAGGTCGGATACTCGTAGCATGGAAGTGGGGCGGAGACTTTCGGCCAATAGCAGTCATTTCGAGAAGGCAGGGATATCCTGATGGCGGCGTGTTATCGTCGACGTAGCGTCTCAAATGCAACAACTCGTTATCCCGAATCTGAATAATTTCGACAACAAGCACATCAACTGCTTTCTGTGCAAACGATGTAATTTCTTCGTGTTCTTCTCCGGTAAACTTGCTGGTAACCGATGTTCAACCCTGGCCCAGAAGCAATAGAGCGAAAACAACCAGTCTGAAAATGAAATGGATCGTTTGGGTATTTTCCGGATTCATTTCATGATTTAGTCGGCTAAAGCCTTTTTCTGTCGCTGCTGATGATCTGCGTCAACTTGCCAGATTTACCAGGCCTCATACTTCTCGTCCCGAAATTAATAGAGCCGCACAGGGAGCCATCAACCAGGAGGTGGGCAATGTTTGACATACTTCATACTGATCCAGGACGATTTGACGTGCTTCATGCCGATTCAAGACGATTGCATCGCCTGGTTGATTTTGCGGTTCTGGGTGCAGCGTTTTATGTCTCCTGTAAGCTTTTTTCAGTCGAGTCAGGGAGTGATTTATTCATCCATATGCTGGCCTATTCGACGATTCTTTTAGTCTTCGTGCGTCTATCCAAGAGAGCAATCGCCAATTGTTGTCAGTCAATTGGTAAATCTACGCGTAAGATTCTCGGTAATGCAATCGGCGTCCTGATCGGCACCTGCATTGAGTTGCCGCTCGCGAAACTGCTGTCAAATCAAATTGATTTTACCCCGGCAATTATTCTCTCCGGGGTTATGGCTTTCTTTGTTTTAGGCACACTTAGTCCTTTAGTTTATAAAACTTCTTTGGCAGATAAATGATCAATTGCTTTCCTTCTGACAATCTCTCGTTGTTATGAGATTCCCGCTTGCGCGGGAATGACGACTCTTTGGTTAGCGTCTCTTAACTGAGTGCCATGCGTGATCTGCACTTATCACCGATATCCAGGATTTGCAGGCTGTCAATCCAGCTCGTCGGACTGCAATGGGCGGTTGTTGCCGCGCAGGATGACCAGCAAGGTGCAGCCCTCGGGGCTGTGCGAACTGTGTTTCGAACCGGGTTCGAATCGGACATAGTCGCCGGCCCTGAAGGTATGGCCATCGCAGTCGATCAACTCACCCTCCAGCATCAGGAATTCCTCGTGCCCCGTGTGTTCGTGTGGATTTGAGCGCGCACCCGCCTGCATGCGCAGCAGGAAGCATTCGAAAACCCCGTTCGCCAGTTCTCCACTCAGCGGTATCCACGACATGCCGGCTATCGGGTCGCCGTAGCGATCGTATGGTCTGAATCGATCGCTCGCGGTGTCGATGATCTGGCGTAGATTGGTATCCAGCATTTGGCAAATTCTCCCGGCGGGTTTAACCTGTTTTCCTGAAATAGCGCAGCAACACGATAGCACAAACAATAGCGCGGAATATTGCGTGGAGGCGACGCGTGACGACAAAAACAGCACTGGCTATCCTCGGCCTGATACTTGTTGCGGTGACGCCGCAATTCGCGTTCGCGGATGCTTATGTCGGCCAATTTCTCGGTCAACGGGACGGCGAAGCGTATCGATTGTCGATCGAGCCGGGTGCGGGGCACCGCTACGAGGGCGAACTTTACGTCGACGGTATGCGCCTGGCCCTCGGTGGGCGGCGTTTCGGGGAGCAGGTCATAGGTCAGATCGCCAGCCCCGAGGGCTACATCGATATCATGCTCTCGGTGCAGGGCAACGGACTGCGGCTCGAGGATGAAGACGGCGAGGTCATTTTTTTCCATCGCGCCACCAACTCAGAAGGCGGCGAAATCGATCAGCAACAGTCGGCGACAGCGCCGGCAAGCCGCGAGGTTTACGTCAACCGCGTGAGGCTGGATCAGCAAACATTGCAGGCACTCGAGTCACAAAACCAGCTGCCGATCGCTGACGGTCGCTACTGGTACGATAGGTACAGCGGCGCCTGGGGTGTGGAAAACGGCCCGACCGCGGGCCTGGTGATTGCGGGTTTGCAATTACCGGGGCCGATGCCCGCGGATATCTCCGGTGGTGGTACCGGTATTTTCATCAACGGGCGCGAAATCCACCCGCTCGATCAACAGGCGCTGTACCAGTTGTTCGGGGTAACTTACCAGGGCAACTTCTGGATGGACGCACAGGGTTATATCGGCTATCTCGGCGGCCCCGCGATCGCCAATGTCCTGCAGGCTGCGCGCGCGGCGCAATCCAGCGGCGGCGGTTCGGTAACACATGGATATGATTCGGCCGGGGGCGCGCGCGGCACGCTTGGCGGCGGCATGTATTCAGGGCGCACGGCGACCGGAAAATCGGTGTTCTGGTATCCCGGGATGTAGCAGTGCCGGCCATCGCCGGTAAAAAAAAGCGGGCCTTTTCGGGCCCGCCTGCAAAACAACCACCCCGGAGAGGAAAAGCAGGACTATCCCTCGGTGCGCAGGTAGGCCTCCAGTGAATCGTCGAGCGCGTCGCGCCAGGGCGTGTGGTGCGCCGGCGCTTTGGTGCCGGTCAGCGCCGAGGTATAGCCGTGGTCGCGGAAGGTCATGATGTTTTCCTTCTTGTGCTTCTTCCACTCGAAGAACGCCTGGTTAGCGCCGGAACAATCGAACTCCGGATAGTCGGTCAACGCCATCAGGTCCATGGTGTACTTGCCCTGGAACTCGATCGCACCGTAGTCGTCCGGAATGTTGTCCTCGGCTTCGCGCCACTTGTCGATGTCGGCATGCATCTCGGCCTGCGACGGTACGTCGAGGCGGCCCAGGATGACATCGCGCGCATACCAGGCCTGGGCGTCGAACATGTTGAAGGTGTACCACTGGTCCTGCATGCCGAGGTACATCAGCTTCGGGTTGTGCTCCCAGACCACGCCGTTGTAGAGGTTGACCGGGTACAGGCGATTGTTGGTCTTGAGCTTCAGGTTTTCCGCCATGAACGGGAAGTGGTGCAGGTAGCCGGTGCACAGGATGATCGCGTCGATGTCCCTGGTGCTGCCATCCTTGAAGGTCGCGGTATTGCCTTCGACCTTTTGCAGCAGCGGTACTTCCTTCCAGTTTTCCGGCCACTTGTAACCCATCGGCGCGGTGCGATGCGATACCGTCACCGACTTGCAGCCGTACTTCCAGCACTGCGAGCCGATGTCCTCGGCCGAGTAGGAAGTGCCGATGATGAGGATGTCCTTGCCGGCAAACTCCATTGCATCGCGAAAATCGTGAGCGTGCAGGACGCGACCCTTGAAGGAGTCGAAACCCGGGTACTCGGGTACGTTGGGCGTGGAGAAGT
>Ga0316195_10000174_pt1 | contig 22233 bp, 17 predicted proteins | sample Phised1_MG_FD_204937 | JGI IMG/M metagenome (GOLD analysis project Ga0316195, IMG submission 204937) | Coastal sediment microbial communities from Maine, United States - Phippsburg sediment 1 | ecosystem: Environmental > Aquatic > Marine > Coastal > Sediment | place: USA: Maine | collected...
TGCTTTCCAGCCTGGCACTGGCGCTGCTGGCAGCCTGTTCCCCGGAATCCGCCCAGGACAGCCAGGCAGGGTATGCGGACCTGGTGTTACGCGATGGCGCCATATACACCGTGGATGCGAAACGCACATGGCAGGAGGCGGTGGCCATTCGGGATGGCGAGATTGTTTACGTGGGATCCAACCAGGGAGTGAATGAGTTTGCCGGTCCCGACACACAGGTGGTGGACCTCAAAGGCCGCCTGGTCCTGCCCGGCTTGCAGGATGCCCATATCCACCCCATCGGCGGCGGCATCGAGGCATCGGCCTGTAACCTGAACGGAATGACAAGCGCAGACCAGTACCTGGCCACCATCAAGGCCTACGCCGAGGCGAACCCGGATTTGCCCTGGATTACCGGCGGCGGATGGCTGATGTCTGCCTTCGGCCCGGGGGCCATGCCGCGCAAGGAATTGATTGACGAGATCGTCCCCGACCGACCGGTGCTGCTGTATTCCTCGGATGGCCACAGCGCATGGGCCAACTCCAGGGCACTGGAACTGGCGGGAATAACGCGAGATACCCCTGACCCGGCGGACGGACGCATTGACCGCAACCCGGACACCGGCGAACTGGTGGGTAGCCTGCAAGAAGGTGCCAGCAGCCTGCTGGACCACGTGGTGCCTCCAACCAGCGATACCCAACTCCGGGATGGTCTGCGCTATTCCATAAAAATGCTCAATGGCTACGGCATCACCAGTATCCAGGACGCCAATGTCAACGACCGGGACTTGCAGGCCTACCAGGCACTGGACGAAAGCGGTGAGCTGACATTGCGGGTGGAAGGCTCACAGTGGTGGAGTCGCGACCAGGGCGTGGAGCAACTGGCCGCCATGGCAGAACGCCGCAAGAAATATGGCAAAGGACACGTGCGCGCCAACACGGTGAAAATCATGCAGGACGGGGTGATGGAAAACTATACCGCCGTGTTGCTGGAACCGTACCTGATGGACGGTGATGTCCGGGGAATTCCCATGTTCGATCCCCAGGCCCTCAAGGAGGCGGTCACCGCCGCCGACGCCCAGGGATTCCAGGTGCATTTTCATGCCATAGGTGACGGGGCGATTCGCCAGTCACTGGATGCCATCGAAGCTGCCCGCAAGGCCAATGGCCCCAGCGACAACCGCCACCACCTTTCCCATATACAGCTCATTGATCCCCAGGACATACCCCGCTTTGCTGAGCTGGACGCGATTGCCAATTTCCAGCCCCTGTGGGCCTTCGCCGATGAATACATCAAGGACCTGACCATTCCCTTCATTGGCGAGGAACGAACCCGCTGGATGTACCCCATTAACAGCGTCCTGCAAAGCGGCGGGATGATCGCCTTCGGCAGTGACTGGTCAGTATCCACAGCAAATCCCTACGCCGAAATTGAAGTCGCGGTCACCCGGATGAACCCCGAAGATGACCAGGACAGCGTATTCATTCCGGAGGAACGTATCACTCTGGACGAGGCGATTGCCGCATTCACCATTAACGCGGCCTATACCAATCACCTGGATACCCGGACCGGATCCATTGAAACGGGCAAACTGGCGGACCTGGTAGTGCTGGATCAAAACCTGTTTGAAATACCGCCGAGCAAGATTTCAGACACCAGGGCACTGGTCACCCTGTTTGAAGGCAAGACCGTTCACGGTGACCTCTCGGCGCTCTAGCCATACGACAAGCAGGCAAGGCCCCGTAGCAGCCCGGATTATTTGCCCGGGCAGTAAAAGGGCCTTGCCTAAAACCACCACCATTTCTTGCCCAGCTTGTCCTTGCACTTGGCATACTGGGCCGCGTAATTGCGGCCACGAGCATCCACTTTTTTGGCGACCTTCAGCAGCCAGGGTTTCTTGTTGTGGGTGCCCCGTGAGAAGCCGCCCCGTCCCTCGTGATAGTTCAGGTACTGGTTATAGGTATCCCACTTGGAGGTGCCGTTCACCTGGTGAGTCTTGTAGATATACCACTGCACAAAATCCACGGCATCGGCGAAGTTATCCCGATCCTTGTCACTAAACACCCAACCGGTCTCACGCTCGTAGTCTTTCCACGCCTCGGTTTTCGCCTGGGAGTAACCATAGGCGGAACTGCCTCGTCCATAGGGTACAAAGCCCAGGAAATACCGCATCGGCGGACGGGCATCGTGCTTGAAACCCGACTCCTGGTACATGATGGCCATGGGCACATGAACCGGCGCCCCCCAACGCTTGGAGGCTTTCAGAGATGCCTTGTACCAGTTTTTGTTCTCCTTGAAGATCGAACAAAGGTTATCCGGATCCTGGGGCGGCGCGGTAGCACATCCAACCAGCAATCCAGTCAGTAACAGGCCACAAAGCAGAGGCATTATCTTCAGCCGACCAGACATTTAGTCTCCATCATTATTCCACCAGGCCACCGCCCAACGCCCAACACCCAAATTCGCAATATCACAAGGATATATTTACTATGATTTCGACGCTATGCGCTACGGAATCCATACTCCAATTACTACAGTGTATCGGCTTGATAATATTTTCACTGCAATAATTAACCACAACTATTCGACGTCTTCCCCGTGATGGCAAAAATATAAGCCGCAACCCCTGAAGACAAATTATCTTACAGAGTCGGTAATCGCCAATGTTTCTAGCATTCAAAGAAAGACGTTTTGCAAAACGCATCATCAAGCAAATGCTGGAGGCACATTCAGCAACTCTCGCAGAGAATCCCGAACTGTCCGGCTCTACTCTCTACAGGGAAATTCTGACGCGCACTCAGCATATAGACATCCCCGACGCCAAAAAAATACTCTGGCAGGCAGAAGACAGTGTTGACGAATGGACAGCGGGTTCGGACGACAGGCTCGGGTTTCGACAGGTTGTCTACTTTGTCGTCAACGCAAGATACCGAGCCGCCGGAAATGTTGGAAGCATTATCTCCTTCAGGGAGATTGTTTACTCAATGGTTCCTGAAAATCTGTAGGCAACCTGGCCCCGGATATCGACCCCCACTTGGGCACAGGCAGGAAACTGCCAGCCCTGAAAACCTATTTAGTAAAAATAGACCACTCCTCAATATCTGCGGTTCTCATGAGGGAAATCCACGATAGAAATGGAAGCCGGCGAAAGACAATATTAGACAGTGGCCAAACCTCGTAAGTGAGATTTAATCATGAGAAGGACACTCACCACAGCACTCGTCGCGATCTCGTTGTTACTAAGCGCACAGTTTGTCAGCGCCCAGACTCTTGAAGAAATGATCAGTCTGGCCAACGAGGGAATCCCCAGTTACCAGTGCATGCTCGGTTACAAGTACCTTGATGGCGATGGTGTTGAAAAGAACATCCCAGAGGCCATCAAGTGGTTCAAGTTAGCCGCAGGTAACGGAGACGTTTACGCAGCCTACACGCTTGGCAAGACCTTCCATGACGGCGACGGCATACCCCAGGATTACACTGAAGCCATGAAGTGGTTCCGGGTTGCGGCCGAATTGGGCGATGCAAATTCCCAGTACCGTGTGGCCGAGATGTATGAGCACGGCACCGGCATTGAGAAAGATTACGTTGCGGCCTACGCCTGGCTGAGCCTGGCCATCGGCAACGGCGCCAACAAGCGTGGCATTAGAGACACTTTGGAACGCGACATGAGTGCCGGCCAAATTGAAGAGGCGAAGTCGCTGGCGGAATCCCTGGAAGCCAGTTTCCACTGACCCGGTAAGATTAAGGCTACAGGCAAGCTCCCATGGCAGTTCCCGGTGGCTGGATTTTCTATGCCTCGACAGCCAGGCGATCACCCGGCTAATCCGTATGTTCCACGATTACCTCAGCGCGTGGGCATAGGCCATTCTGGAATTTACTCCCAACCATAGGGCGTTGTAAGGATTCCGGTTTGACAGCATCTAAAAGCATCACGGACTTCCTGGCGCGAGCAGGCGTCGAGTATTCAATCGTCGGCCATCCTCATTCGGAAAGTAGTGACACAACCGCCGAAGCGGCACACGTCTCGGGTGAAAAACTTGCCAAGGGCATCCTGCTCAAGGACAACCGCGGCTATGTACTGGCCGTCATCCCTGCCAGCCACGCAATGGAAACCGGAACACTGGGACAGAAAATCCGGCGTCCCCTGGTGATGGCCTCAGAGACAGAGATTGCGCGAGTATTTGCCGACTGCGAAGTCGGCGCCATACCGGTGCTGGGCAAGGCCTACGGCCTGACCACAGTCGTTGATCATGCACTTTGCTCACTCGAGGAAATTTATTTTGAAGCCGGCGACCATGAGGCCCTGATTAAGATAGCTGGCGAAGACTTCCAGCGTTTCATGGGCGAGTCAACCTTTGCCAGTTTCAGTCACCACAAGGGATAGTGGGGCCAGCGCTAATCTCTGCTAATCTGGGCTCACTATTTACTTACCGTTCGCCATGTCGTGGCGAGCTTTGCTATGGAAGCCAGACACCGTGAAGAAAACAGCAGCATTTTTGCTTCGGCATGCACTGGAACAGATTGGCGTACGTTTTACCTTCGGAATTCCCGGGGTACACAATCTGGAAATCTATGATGAGCTGGCCTCATCAGACAGTATCGAGCCGGTCCTGGTGACACACGAAATGTGCGGCAGCTTCATGGCCGATGCGGTAAGCCGCAGTTCAGATCACATTGGTACGCTGGTGGTCGTCCCGGCCGCGGGCATAACCCACAGCAGCAGTGGTATCGGTGAGGCATTCCTGGATGGCATCCCCATGCTGGTCATCAGCGGCGGTATCCGGACAGACCTGGACAAGAGATATCAACTGCACGATGTGGATCAACAGGCCTTGCTGGCGCCAATCACCAAGGCCACATTCAGGGTGCATGATTACCGAGAGGTAATTCCAACTGTTTACGAGGCTTACCGCATTGCCACCACTGGCGAGCCAGGGCCCGTCTACATTGAAATCCCCGCCAATCTCCAGTTATTGACCGGCGAGGTTGATGAACTGCCAAACTATCAGCCCAGTCATCCCAAACCTGCCGATCAACAGGCAATCAACGAGGCCGCCCGAATTCTGGCAAACGCAACACGGCCCGGCCTGTTCGTGGGCTGGGGCGCCCGGCATGCCAAAGAACAGATTGCCAGGATTTCCGAGCTACTGGGTGCTCCGGTGGCCACTACCCTGCAAGGCCTGTCCACCTTGGCCGGCACCCACCCCATGCACACTGGAATGGGCACAGGCCCCTCCTCGGTCCCCGCGGCACAAAATGCTTTTGCCCACTGTGACTGCATGCTGGCCGTGGGCACCCGCTTCGCAGAAATATGTACCGGCAGCTACGGTATGCAGCCACCTTCCGAGCTGATTCACGTGGATATCAACCCCAATGTGTTCGACGTGAACTACCCGTCTTCCCTGAGCATAGAGGGTGATGCCAAGGAAGTGCTGAGCCACCTTGTGGCAGAACTGGAGCGCATCGTGGGAAGTCCGCGCGATGCCAGCGTCATGGCGGCCGCAATCGCCAAAGACAAACGCGCTTACCGGAAAAAGTGGCTGGATCACGACAGCAAGGATCGGGTTAATCCGGCCGTGTTGTTTGACGAGATCAATCGGCAACTGGACCGGGATGCGGTGATCGCCTGCGATGACGGCAACCATACTTTTCTCGCCGCCGAGTTGCTGACCATCCCGGCCGATGGTTTATTCATCTCGCCCACAGATTTCAACTGCATGGGCTATTGCGTACCGGCAACTGTGGCGGCCAAGCTGGTCAACCCGGAAAAACAGGTGATCGGCATCGTAGGCGATGGCGCTTTCCTGATGTCGGCAATGGAATTGCTCAATGCCAGTGCACGCAAGCTGGGGATCGTGGTGCTGGTATTTAACGATGGCGAACTGTCACAGATCGCCCAGGCCCAGGAAATTCCCTACAACCGCAAGACCTGCACGATTGTGCCCAGCCCGGACTACGAAGCACTGGCCAAGGCTGTCGGCTGCGCCTTCGTGAGGATCAGCGACAACTCTGAAGTTGCCACCGGCATTACCTCCGCTTTTGAGCAAGGTCGCCAGGGACCGGTCCTGGTCGATGTACGCATTGACTACAGCAAACGCACCCAGTTCACGGAAGGGACCCTCAAGACCACTCTGAAACGCTTTGACCTGCCTAGCAAGGCGCGGATCGTTTCACGCGCGCTGTGGAGAAGAATCAGGAATTGATCCGACGACTCAGACGTAGGCCGAAAGATCTTTCTCGAACAGCATCGCCTGGTCACGGAAGGCCTTGAACTCCAGGTGATTGCCGCTGGGGTCCTTGATAAACATGGTCGCCTGTTCGCCGGCGCGACCGGCAAAGCGGACCTGCGGCTTGATCACAAAATTCACCCCTGCTTCTTCGAGGCGCTTCTGCAAGACCTGGAACGCGTCCCATTCCAGGATGGGTCCGAAATGAGTTGCCGGCACCTGCTCACCGTCCACCGGGTTTCGTGATGTGACAGGGTGCTCGGAGTCGGGCACCAGGTGCGCCACCAGCTGGTGACCAAAGAAATTGAAATCAATCCAGCGGCTTGACTCACGGCCGGTTTCGCAGCCGATAGTCTCGCAATAAAACTCACGCGCTGCCGCAAGGTCAGTAACCGGAAATGCCAGGTGAAAACGAGGGTATGCCATCTCTGCCTCAGTGATGCTGTCTACAACCGGCACCGAGCATACCACTGCAAGCAGCAGACTGGCCTATTGCCCGCCACCGAACGCGGCACAGGGGCTCAACCCGCCCTGGCGGAGCCGATCAGGCAGCCCGTTTCTGCTCCTGTTTCTGACCGTGAACCATGACTCCGACTATGTCGGACAACTGTTCAGAGATCAGGTCGATCAGATCGTCCAGAGAGAGAATACCAACCAGGAAGCCTTCATCATCCACCACCGGCGCCCTGCGAACACCCCAGTCCCTCATGGACTTGATTGCTTCAGTGATATCGCCATCCTCATCCAGGGTCAGCAAACGGGTCCCGGTGAGATCGCCAACTCGCAATTTCACGGAAATCAGGTCCAGGGCCAGCACCTCCAGCACCAGGTCCCGGTCGGTTACAATACCCACCGGCTTCCAGGCGCCCTCATCGCCCTCGACCACTACCACCGTGCCAACGTGGTGATCGCGCATGATCCTGGCCGCAGCGCCGATGTCCTCGGCCTTATCAACAACCACCACCCCGCGATTACAGACTTCTCCAATAGTCATAATTCTGCACCTTCCATGTTTGTGCGCCATAGCGACCATTCTGTTGCGCCAGGGCACAAGCTGTCTTTAGGTAATTGCCGTACAAAAATTACGCCTGTAACAGGCGCTACCAACCATGAGCGAAAGATTTGCTTCGCAATTCCTGCAGCCAAACACCCGCGACTTCGGTTGCCGCAGTATGGACCATTTCCAACCACGACTGGCGGCACCCGGGCGAAGCCGATATCGTTACCCCAGGAATATTTTTAAAGGGACATCAGCCCATGATCAGTCACCAGGAATTACCAAAACAGTTCGCCCAGGTACACGGTCGGCGCATGGCCTACACGGAAATGGGACAGGGAGACCCGATAGTCTTCCTGCACGGCAACCCGACCTCCTCCTACCTGTGGCGAAACATTCTTCCCGGTCTTGCAGACCTGGGCCATTGCATCGCCCCCGACCTGATCGGCATGGGTGATTCCGACAAACTCCCAAACAGCGGACCCGACAGCTATCAATTTGCAGAGCACAGGCACTACCTTGACGGACTGCTGGAACAACTCGATGTGAAATCCAATGTCATCCTGGTACTTCACGACTGGGGATCCAGTCTGGGCTTTGACTGGGCAAACCGTCACCGGGATGCGGTCAGGGGAATCGCCTACATGGAGGCGCTGGTGCGGCCGGCCGGTTGGGACGAATGGCCGGAGATTATTCGCCCCATTTTCAAGGGCTTTCGCTCCGAGGCGGGAGAAAACATGGTCCTGGACAAAAACCTGTTCGTGGAAAAGGTGCTGCCCGGATCAGTGCTGCGAGGCCTGACTGAGCAGGAGATGGAGGTATACCGACGTCCTTTCCTGAACCCCGGTGAGGATCGCCGCCCCACCCTGAGCTGGCCGCGGCAGATACCCCTTGATGGAGAGCCGGCCGATGTCACCCGCATTGCCAGCGACTACTCGGAATGGCTGGCCGGCAGTTCGATTCCCAAGCTGTTTATAAATGCCGAACCCGGAGCCCTGCTGACCGGCGCAATACGCGAATATTGCAGGAGCTGGCCGAATCAACAGGAAGTGACGGTCAAGGGAAGTCATTTCATCCAGGAAGATTCACCTGGGGAGATTACCCGGGCCCTGCATGACTGGGTCTCTGGCCTCTAGACGGTTCGGCTCAGGCGAGAGCAGGTGCTGGTTCATGGCTGATGCCTCTGAACAGCCAGATGGCAGCCACCATGATGCTCATGGTCAGGGCCAAGGGAAAGGCGCTGCCGTCATCGAGAAACAACACAAGCGCCGAACCGGCACCACCACCGAGCATTTCCAGGCCACCCAGTGTGGCTGCCGCCACGCCCCCGCCGCCATCGGTCATGTCCAGCGCCTTGGCCGGAGCGGCAGCAAATATCGGCCCGGAAGAAAAGAAGACAACGGCCACGATTGCACTAAGGGAGACCGGATCCAGCCATGCAGATCGGGATACCAGCAGCAGGACGATCACACCTGCCGAGCCCAGTACCAGGGACCAGGTCATCAAGCGATCTGCTTCCATCTTGCGAGACATTCGACTGGCCACCAGGCTGCCCAGGCAAAACGCCAGTACCTGGGCACCCTGGTAGTAGGCATAGTGTTCAATGGCAACGCCGTAACGGTTGACCAGGATAAAGGGGGCCGAGGTCACGAACGAGAAAATCACACCCAGGCAACACCCGGACATTAGCGAGTAACCCACAAACCGGGGGTTGGAAAACAGGCTTCGGTAGGCCCGGAAAACTCGCCCCGGTTGCATGGCCTGGAAATCCCGGGTTGCGGTTTCCTGCAGAAAAATCTTGATCAGGGCAACCACGATCACCGAGGCGATGGCCAGGACGAGAAAATTCGCCTGCCAACCCAGCCAGACATGGATATACCCACCAACCACCGGCGCCACCGCAGGAGCCAGTGCCCAGAGAACGCCGAACAGCGCCATGGCTCGCACCCTGTCACCCTCATCAAACAAGTCCCGGATAACCGCCAGCACCACCACGCCCTCGGCGGCTGCGGTTAGGCCCTGGAAGATTCGGGCAGCCAGCAGTTGCTGGATGGTCTGGGATGCCGCGCAGGCCAGGCTGGATATCCCGAACAGGGCCATGGCCACCATCAGTACCCGTCGCCTGCCATAGCGATCCGCCATGGGGCCATAAACGAATTGCCCCAGCGCAAAAGCCAGCACATTCAGTGTGACCGTGAGCTGGACCATGTTCTCGCCGGTACCGAAGTAGTCGGGAAGATCCGGCAGGCTGGGGACATACAGGTCAGTGGAGGCCATGCTGAGAATGCTGGCGCAAAGCAGCACTGCGAATATAATTCGCCGATTGGTCAACACACGCTCAACCCCGGCCATCCCGCGGCGCGGACATCATCGCTACGGAGACAATCATTCCGTGAGACCAAGAATCCCGGCGTGGTGACGCAGGTGGTCCTCCATGAAGCTGGAAATGAAATAGTAGCTGTGGTCGTAGCCCTCGTGGAAACGCAAATCCAGGCCCAATCCTGACTGTCGGCAGGCCGCTTCCAGGCTCTCCGGGAACAATTGCTCCTCGAGAAACTGGTCGGCCATTCCCTGGTCCACCAGCAGCGGGCTGCGTGCAGCCCCATCCAGCAGGTTGGCCGCGATGACCGAGGCATCATAGGCATCCCACCGGGAGCGATCATCCCCCAGGTAATTGGAAAAAGCTTTTTGCCCCCAGGGGCACAACGAGGGCGCGCAAATAGGAGCAAACGCAGATATCGAGCGATACAGCTCGGGATGCTTCAGCCCTATCGTCAAGGCGCCATGACCGCCCATGGAGTGTCCAAATATTCCCTGCCTGCCAGGATCAAACGGGAACTCCGACATAATCAGTTCCCGAAGCTCCCCGATGACATAGCTGTACATCCGGTAGTGATCTGACCAGGGCTCCTGGGTTGCATCCAGGTAAAAACCGGCGCCCGAACCAAAGTCCCAATCATCATTGTCCCCCGAAAGCCCCAGCCCCCGCGGACTGGTATCCGGCGCCAGCAGGGCCAGGCCCAGTTCCGAAGCCATTCGCTGGGCACCCGCTTTAATGGCGAAGGTTTCCTCGGTGCAGGTCAACCCTGACAGGTAGGTAAGCCCGGCCACCGGACCCCGGCTCGCGGCCGGCGGCAGATAAAGCGAAAACCGCATCCGACAACCCAGTTCCAGGGACTGGTGAGCGTAGAAGCGCTGCTCACCACCGAAACACTCATGCTTACCCAGCAGTTCAAGGCTCATTAATACACCACCACCGAACGAATGCTCTTACCCTCATGCATGAGGTCGAATGCGTCGTTAATCTTCTCCAGCGGCATGGTGTGGGTAATCAGGTCGTCAATATTGATCTTCCCCTCCATGTACCAGTCCACGATGGTGGGAACGTCAGTCCTGCCTCGCGCGCCGCCAAAGGCGGTGCCGCGCCAGGAACGACCGGTCACCAGTTGGAAAGGACGGGTGGAAATTTCCTGCCCGGCTCCTGCCACACCAATAATGATGCTCTCGCCCCAACCCTTGTGGCAGCATTCCAGCGCCTGGCGCATGGTGGTCACATTACCGATGCATTCGAAGCTGTAGTCGGCGCCGCCGCGGGTAATGTCCACGATGGCCTCAACAACGTTGTCCACGTCCCTGGCATTGATAAAATCCGTCATCCCGAATTTCTTCGCCAGCTCCACCTTGGACGGATTGATGTCCACGCCGACGATCTGCCTTGCGCCCACCATGCGGGCACCCTGGATCACGTTCAGTCCAATACCACCCAATCCGAACACCACGACTCTGGAGCCGGGTTCCACCTTGGCGGTGTAAATCACCGCACCGATACCCGTGGTGACGCCGCAGCCTATGTAACAGACCTTGTCAAAAGGCGCATCCTCGCGAATCTTGGCCAAGGCGATCTCCGGCAACACGGTGTAGTTGGAGAACGTGGAGCAGCCCATGTAATGCAGGATGGGCTTGCCATGAATGGAGAAGCGGCTGGTGCCATCGGGCATCACACCCTTGCCCTGGGTCTCACGGATAGCCTGGCAGAGGTTGGTCTTGGGATGCAGGCAGTATTCACAGCCCCGGCACTCAGGGGTGTAAAGAGGTATCACATGGTCTCCGGGACGCAGGGAACTCACCCCCGGGCCGACATCCACCACCACTCCAGCCCCCTCGTGCCCCAGGATTGCCGGAAATTCACCCTCCGGGTCATCGCCGCTGAGCGTGAATGCGTCAGTGTGGCAAATTCCGGTGGCCTTGAGCTCAACCAGGACTTCGCCATGCTTTGGCCCGTCAAGTTGTACGGTCTCGATCTCAAGAGGTTTCCCTGCCGCATAGGCTACTGCTGCACGCACATCCATCGTTATCTCCATAACTGTTATATTTGTTGACTGCCCTGCCCTAAAATTCGCGGATATCAGCAGAAAGCGCGGATTCAGGTTGCCGGGTCAGGACATACTGACCCCGAAGGTATAGAATTGCGCGCCTTTTTCCAAGAAATGGCTGCATCCGGCAGCCAAATGAGGATTCCATCATGTCGTTTCCAAAACCATTTTACCGCTGGCGTCCCCATCCCTGGCACGGCCTCGCCCCGGGCAGATTGCCACCGGTCTATTTGAACGCCTATATCGAAATCACGCCGTTCGATACGGTGAAATATGAGCTGGACAAGGAAACCGGATACCTGCGTGTAGACCGTCCCCAGCACACCTCGTCACGCCCGCCCATGCTTTACGGCCTGGTGCCGAAGACCTATTGCGGCAACCGGGTTGGCGCACTCAGCGGCGACAACATCAAGGGTGATGGCGATCCGCTGGATATCTGCGTTATTAGCGAGCGCTCAATCAGCCATGCGGACATCATCATGAGCACACGGGTGATTGGCGGACTGCAGATGATCGATGACGGCGAGGCCGATGACAAAATTATCGCGGTGCTGGAAAACGACACCATCTGGTCAGGGGTGGAAGACCTGGATAGCCTGCCGGCCATCATGGTCGATCGCCTGATCCATTACTTCAACACATACAAGCTGGCCCCGGGTGATGCCCCGGAAGACAGAATCAAGCGCGCCTATGACCGGGCACATGCCGAGAAGGTCATCAAGGCGTCAATGGAAGATTACGAGGATACCTACGGCGGGTAACTCACCGCCGGGCATTGCTCCCCGAAAGGCAGGACTGCCTCAGTTGATCGCGTCGGCCGCTGGCCGGCGCGGCAACACCTTCCACAGCACCAGGAATCCCCAGAACGCCGCGATCAAGGTACCTGCCAACACACCAAGCCGGTCCATGGCCAACAAATTGACCGAGGTCTCCTCGAAAGCCAGCGACGAAATAAACAGGCTCATGGTAAAGCCGATGCCACACAGCACCGACAAACCATAGAGACTCGACCAGGTAACCCCCTCGGGAAGGGAACCCAGACCCAGCTTTGATCCCAGCCAGGTCATGCCAAACACACCCACTTGCTTGCCCACAATCAATCCCATGGCAATCCCCAGGGGCAGTGGCTCCAGCAAGGAACTCATACTCAGACCGGACAGGGATATCCCCGCATTGGCAAAGGCAAAGATAGGCAGGATCGCAAAGGCCACCGGGCCATGCAGATCATGCTCAAGCCGTCGCAGGGGTGAATAACCGTCCTCGTCCGCCTTAATGGGAATAAAGAAGGCCAGGGCCACACCAGCCAGGGTCGCATGTACACCCGACTTCAACACCGAGACCCACAGCACCAGGCCCACCAGGATGTAGGCCAGCTCCGAGCGCACGCCGCGCCAGCTCATCAACGCCAGGAACGTCACACAGGCAGCGGCCACCGACAACGAGGCCACCGAAAGGTCCGAGGTATAGAACAGGGCAATCACCACGATGGCCAGGATATCGTCCAGGATGGCCACCGACAGAAGGAAGACTTTCAGACCGGTGGGCACCCGGTCACCCAGCAATGCCAGTACACCCAGCGCGAAGGCGATATCGGTTGCAGCGGGAATTGCCCAGCCCTGCATGGCAATGTCATCGCCCCAGTTGAAATAACTGAAAATCATTGCCGGAAAGGCCATGCCCGCGATGGCAGCCACTGCCGGCAGGGCCAGCTTGCTCAGGTCAGAAAGCTCACCTTCGAGCAATTCACGTTTCAGCTCGAGTCCGATCAAGAAGAAAAACACGGCCATCAAGCCGTCGTTGATCCACAAAAGGATGGGTTTCGAGAGGCCGTAATCTCCCAGCATCACCGTGAACGGCACCGCCAGGAGAGCATCGTAATAGTGCGCAAGGGGGCTGTTAGCCACTACCATGGCAAGTACCGCCGCAACCATGAGCATCAGGCCGCCAGCTGTCTCCAGCTTGAGAAAGTCTTTAATCCCGCTGAGTATCATCCTTTACTCCGTCGCCGCTTTCCCCGGCAGATTATTTCCACTCCACCCGCAACAGCCTATCCCAAATTGACTAGACTTTGGCCTTTTCGATGATGTGAACGTCACGCTGGGGAAAGGGAATACTGATGCCCTCGGCGTCGAAACGCTTCTTCATACGTTCGTTCAGATCAAACAGAACAGGCCAGTAATTTTCGCTTTTTACCCAGGGGCGCACAACAAAGTCGACGCTGCTCTCTCCAAGGCTCATCAAGCCCACAACCGGTGCGGGCTCTGCAAGAATGCGCTCATCCTCGGCCATGACTTCCCTGATCACTGCCTTCACCTTGTCAATATCATCTGAGTAACTGACACCAAAGGTCAAATCCACGCGCCGCTCTGTCTTGGCCGTGAAATTGGTGATCGTGCTACCGGTCAACTGAGAATTGGGGATAACAATGCTCTTGTTGTCGGGGGTGCGAAGACGGGTGTTGAAGATATGCACCTCTTCGACCGTGCCGGCTGTTCCGGCTCCCTCAATAAAGTGCCCGACTCGGAACGGCCGAAAGGTCAGCAACAGGATGCCCGCGGCAAAATTTCCCAGAGATCCCTGCAACGCCAGGCCAACAGCAAAGCCCGCAGCACCCAGGGCGGCCACAAACGAAGTTGTTTCCACACCCATCTGGGCGATGGCAGCCAGGATTACAAAGGTCAACAACGCGAAATAGACGATGTTGCCTACAAAGCGCACCAGCATGGGGTCGCCAGAGCCCTTCTCCAGCAACTTGGTAACCGCACTGCCAAGTTTTCGTGCAATCCATTTACCGATGATAAATATTGCCAGGGCAGTGACGATCTTCAAGCCAAACTCCATGGAGAGGCTTTGGGCCTGTGACAGTAATTTATCGATATTTTCAATGTCCATATTTGATCCCTGATCTGTCTTGCATAGCACCAGGCCACCCCGACGAATAGACCGGGGAAACCGATAAACTGAATTGATCGGTGAAATGTACTTGAAGCGCAAGAGCGATGGAAGTGACGGCGCAATTTCCAGGTGCCCATTAAGAAGAAACCCAAGAGAAAACCTCTTGGGTTCAGCACAAGTACTCTTTGAGGGGAGTTCCTCGAAAGCGCTAGCACGCTAAATCAGGTGTGCTGCAATCCGCCTACGCATTTTCAAGGCTCACTGAGGAGATGCAATCCTGACAATGACCTTGACGCTATTGTGAAGTCTGAACCATTTGTAGCAAGTCGATATCTCACCTAGCGACACTGTGGAAACTACTTATGCGTTCAATCCGGCCCGCTAATCGGACCCCTGCGGCGTCCCGCAAGCCGACCCATGTTTGGAGATACTTGCCGGGACAGTTATTCTCATGACAAATGCCGCCTGGGCAACACAAGGAGAATCTCATGGAAGGCCTCATTTTTATCGGAATACTGATCGCAATCGCGGTCTTTTTCATAGGTATCTATAACAAGCTGGTGAACTTGCGCAACGGCGTGAAGAACGGCTTTGCCCAGATTGATGTGCAACTCACCCGCCGGCACGACCTGATCCCCAACCTGGTGGAAGTCGCCAAGGGCTACATGAAGCATGAGCGCGAAACCCTGGAAGGAGTAATCACGGCACGCAATGCAGCCGTGTCAGGCCTGAAAAACGCCAGTGCGAATCCCTCTGACGCGGGTTCCATCAAGGAACTGGCCGGGGCAGAGGCAATGCTCACAGGCGCCCTGGGCAAACTGTTCGCCCTGGCCGAGGCCTATCCGGACCTCAAGGCCAACCAGAATATGCTGGCCCTGCAGGAGGAACTCTCCTCCACGGAAAACAAGGTCGCCTTCTCACGCCAGGCATTTAACGACACGGTCATGAGCTTCAACAACGCCAGGGAAAACTTCCCGAACAACCTGGTTGCCAACTTCTTTAACTTCAAGCCTGCGGAATTGCTGGAAATCGAGGCTCCCGAGAAACGCGCCGTACCCGACGTAAGTTTCACTTAGCCCCGAGACAGCCTGGATGGATTTTTTCCAGCGTCAGGAACAAGCACGCAAGAATAGCCGGCGCCTGGTGGTGCTATTCATTGCTGCCGTGCTGTGCATCGTCGTCGCGCTTAACCTGGTGGCCGCGCTGGCACTGGGAGGAATGCGGCCCGCATCTGTGCCGCTTTCATCCTGGCTCCAGCAAAACCCGGGCTTTGTGGCAGTGGTCACCGGGATCACCCTGCTAATCATCATTGGTGCCAGTGTCTTCCGTATCTTCAGTCTTCGCGGGGGAGGCTCCACAGTCGCCGAGTCGCTGGGAGGCACCGCGGTCTCTCCAGACACCCGGGACCCACTGGAGCGGCGCCTGCGAAACGTGGTCGAGGAAATGGCCATCGCCTCCTCCCTGCCGGTGCCCGAAATTTACGTGTTAAAGCATGAATCCGGGATTAACGCCTTCGCCGCAGGTTTCACCCAGTCGGATGCAGCGGTAGCGGTCACCCAGGGAACCCTGGAGCAATTGAACAGGGATGAACTCCAGGGTGTGATCGCACACGAGTTCTCACACATCCTGAATGGAGATATGCGCCTGAACCTTCGCCTGATGGGCACTATCTTCGGCATCCTGGCGATCAGCCAGATTGGGCGTCTTCTGCTGCGTTTAGGCAGGGGAGCAAGTTTCGAGAGCCGGGGCTCCAAACGCAAAGGCGGCGCCGGCGCGACTATCTTGTTTCTTGGCGTCTCCCTGTTCCTGATCGGATCCATAGGCGTCTTTTTCGGCAGGCTCATCAAGGCCGGGGTATCTCGCCAGCGGGAATACCTGGCTGATGCCTCAGCGGTTCAGTTCACCCGCCAGAACGCCGGAATTGCGGGCGCCCTCAAGAAAATAGCAGGACTGGGTACCGGTTCCCGCATGTCCTCAACCAACACTGAGGAAATCAGCCACATGCTGTTCGCCAGCGGCATGCGCTTCTTTTCCCGGATGATGTCCACCCATCCACCCCTGGAAGATCGCATCCGGGCGCTGGATCCCAGTTTCAAGGGAACCATCGAATCCAGACCGGGCACAGGCAAGCCCGGACCTGCCTCCGCCGGACTGGCAGCCGGTATCCAGCAACTGGACGGCGCGACCGTCGCAAGCCTGGCGGGCGGCCCCGGCTCGACGCACATCGATTATGCTGCCGGAATGCTGAAAGCATTTCCTGTGACAATGCTGGAAGACTTGCACTCAACCCAGGCCGCACCCAGGGTAATCATGGCCCTGTTCCTCAATCCCGCCGAGGGCAAGCGAGACGCCCAGCTCACGTTGCTGTCCGCCAGGCTGGGATCACAGGCAGCCAATAACATCCTCGCACATCAGCAGCAGCTGGCGGACCTGCCCAGGCAGCTCCGTCTTCCCGTGTTGGAATTGAGCTTCCCGGCTCTGAGGCGCTTACCGGAGGCCCAGCGGACATTCTATCTTGAGCTGGGCCGGGAACTGGTGGAACACGACGGCCAGGTGGACTACCACGAATTCGCGCTGCTGCAGGTTCTCGAGGTTTACCTCAGGGACCTGGCCAGGCCCAGGCGGCCGATACAGAAAAAGCAATCCAGGCGCGAGGTGTTCCCGGCGATTTCACGGCTGTTTTCTTTCCTTGCCCATGCGGGCCAGGTGGATACCGAGTTAGCCAACCAAGCTTTCCAGATCGCAAACAAGCAGCTCTTTCCCAAGCTGCCCGACTCCAAGCGGCCACCCTTCCTCGCACACGAGCCGGATTTACACGCCCTGTGGGGTGACCTGTCATTGCTCGATCAACTGCCACCACGAGGCAAGCGCAGGCTTATCCAGGCAATGACCGACCTGATCTTGCATGATAAAAAACAGGAAATTCTTGAGGTGGAATTACTGCGGTGTTTCGCTGCCAGCCTGCATATCCCGCTGCCGCCCATGGACCTGGCGGCGGTCAGCCAGCAATAAGCAGGAAAAACCCGATCAGGACCGGGACATCAGTTACCCGGATCTTCTGGAGATTCCTCTTTTTTGGGATCTTCACCGGGCTCTTGAACAGGTAATTCGGGAGCCTGCTCAGATACTGCGGGCACGGCATCAAATGCAGTTCCCTCGTACAAGCTCTGTTTCTCGGCCTCCTCTTCGGCAAGCCTGCGCTGTTCTTCCAGGGCAGCCTCCCGATTTTGCTGTTCTCTGAGCAACTGCAGCTTGCGCTCGGATTCCTGTTCGCGAAGCTCGAAATTCATTTTTTCCTGCTCACGCCACAGGCGCTCAACCGCCCGGCGTGCATTAACGCAATTCCTGTCATCAAAGGTATCGGAACTTCCCAGGTCACACCTGGCCAGGGTTGCGTCCAGCAACACCCGATCCTCAGCAAACGCCTCTACCGAGGTTGGCGGTATTTCCTTGGAGCACGCTGAAATAACCGCGACTACAGCAAGGGTTCCCATGATTTTATATTTCACGCTTCCTCCATGAATCCAGCGGCTATTACAGGGGCAGCTTAAGCGAATATTGGCCACGAGAACAACACTGGAACAACCCGGGGTTTCGGCCAGGTGTTTAAAGCTCGCCGGCAACGCCTGAAACCGGTACCGGTTCAGGATCAGTATCGACGCTGGAACGCGGCACCAGTCTGCCGTCATCAGCAATCGCCAAGTCGAGTCGTTTGCTCCAGTCTGCAAGCATACCGGTGGCATCACCATCGGCCGGATCGCCATCCCGGGCGTCGAAATACAAGGTTTGTGGCACCGGTTCGCCGCCTCGCCGGGCGTTAGCCATGGTGAGCACTTCACCACTGCGCTCGGGGAAAAAGAAGGAATCGCTTCCGCCGGATGCTTCAATCAAGCGGCTGGCCCGGACGTGCAGCCCGTTAGTGGTCAGTGCCAGGAGGTGCATCCAGTTATGGGTGCGCGCTACCAGTGCGTTGCCACCGGGAACAAAACGCAGCTGGATAACCTCGCCACCAAGTCGCACCGGCTTGCCCGACAGCGTGTAGTCATCACTGCGCCATACACTCAGGGCACCGGAACGATCAGCCAGGACCAGGAAGCGGTCATCCGGACTGAAGCGGGCAAGCCGGATAGCCCGACCAAAAGCAATGGTCCTGAGCAATTCACCGGCCTGGGTATCTCTGAGCTGCAAATCACCCTCACCACTTTGAACCAGCAACTGGCTGCCATCGTGCCGCAGGGCAATGACCGGAGCTGAACCCAGAGAGGGCACGTCAAAACGCGGCTCTCCGGTACGCGCATTCCACACCCTGGCCCCATACACGCCCGAACTGGCGAGGATTTGTCCGTCGTTGCTGAGCATCGCCTCACGCAGCACGCCAAGGTCATTGCGGAAATTCACCTGGCCACCCGAGCCGGACAAGTCCCAAAGCCTCAAGCTACCGTCTTCGGCCGCGCTAATAAGGGTCTCGCCCTTGTCGCTATACTTCACAAAGGTCACTGCCGCGGCATGACCCTTGCCGCCAACCAGGGCGCTGGTCTCGGGGCTCGCCGGCGCCGAGACAGGTTTCTGGAACACCTCACCCGCAACGTTACCCCATGCCAGGGTGGTCCCGTCAGGACTGATCGCCAGGCTACCCGGAGGTGCCGGCAAAGCCGAAGCCGGCAACAAGCCCTGGTCCTTCAAATTCCAGACCCTAAGAATTCCGCCACGCTCGGCGGTCAAGAATCGTGACGAATCCAGGGAGAATCCGCTGAACAACTCGTGCCCGGGAATCAAGGGTAAGGTCGGCTCCCCACTTACCACACCGGTCCCCAGTCCATGGCGCAGATTTCGGCTGCTTACCGTGGGACCCGCCAAATCCACCACCATGATGCTGCCCGGGCGATCCTGGACCACAACCTGGCCGGGAATCAGTCCGGCAGTCATGCCCTGGGCATCCCAGCTATCCAGAACAACGTCCGGTGTCGGCGCACGACTACTGAGCTTTTCCAGATTCCATCCCCGGGCTTTGCGGTCGCGATTATTCATCAGCAACCACTTCCCGGACGCGTCAAAGATCAACCCGGTAACCGGGGTGGAATGAAACAGTTCGGCGAGAATCCTGTCCGGCGCCAGATCCCAGACCCTCACCAGGTTATCCCTGAACGCCGCAGCCATGCGGCCGCCACCCGGGGCCAGGGCAACGTGGGTGACGCTGATATCGAATTCCAATGCCTGTACCCGCTTGCCGGTAGACAGGTCGTGGACACTGAAGCTGCTTCCCTGGTCCTGGCGCTGGGCCGACAACAGCAAGTACCGTCCGTCCGCCGAGAGCACCGGCGGCACTGCCAGGCGACCGCCAGCATCGAGTTCAAAACGCAAGGCGCCGCTGCGGGCATCCCGAACGCTGACAGTGGTCGCGTAGGCGCCTGCCACCACCAGGGCCTCTCCCTGCATGGCGAACAACACGGTGGATGCCCCGGCCGGTTCGGGAATCCGTGCCAGTTCTTCGCGTCCAAGTAGATCCCAGGTCAGGATGTATCCGCGTGGATCGTCATAAGCCGAAACCGCCGCCGCAAGGCGACCCGCCGGCCCCAGTTCCACCCTCACCTGGGCAGTGTTGCGAGGGTCGGGAATTTGTAACGGCGCTTCCAGCTTGTCCCATGCCACGGCCTTCTCGTCAGGTGAGAACCGCAATCCCCAGCCCACCAGCGTCCCGGTGACACCTTCCTCCCGATCTTCAAGTGAGAGCGTCCAGGTGCCTTCTCTTTGCTCGCCGGCCAATTGCTTCATGTCCCGGGCATGGGAGCCGTTGAACGCGTAGGTCGCGGTATTAAATATGTAATCCACTTCCCTGGCCTCACCTGCCGCCGACAGCGGAAGCGAGATGGACTTGCCGGACGGAGAGGTGAGAATGGCCACCAGGTCATCAGCCCGGAAGTGATTTAGGGTAATACTCAACTCCACCTCTTTGAGCTTGCCTTTCAGGGGCACAAAAAGATGTCTTCCCAGGGGAATAAATTCCTGTGCGTACAAGTCCAGTTCAGGGCTGTCCCGGAAACTCCCGGATGCGGTATCCCAACGCCGGATACGATTACCCGACTCAACCGTTACCAGTGATGACCCATCCGAACTCAGCACGGCCCGGTCAAGGCGACCGGCCGGCCTGATGGTACTGAGTAAAGCCTTGTAGTCATCGGCCACCAGGGCATTGATGTGCTTGCGAGAACTCGAATGGTCCATCTCCAGCGCACGCAACCTGAACACCAACGAGGCATCCCTGTCTTCCAGGCGCTCTACCTGCGCTGCCTTGCGTGACCAGAAACTCCCGATAAGCTGCTCCGCGGTCTCACTGTCGTCCAACTCGGCGATCAGTCTGTCAGCCGCCTTCTTAACCTCCGGTAATTCGGTTCCAACCTGTCCTTGCTCGGTCAGGTAACCGTGGTACAGACGCAATGCAGTGTCCCTGTACCCGGGGACTCTACGCAGCACCCCGTATGCATCATCGGCTTCGGAGAAGCTGGTTTCGCTGCTGCTCAAGGCGTAAATGTAGGGAGAGGGAAGAATCTGGGTGTACCAGTAGGGCAGGAACAGGACCAGGCCCGCGGCAGCCACCCCCTGGGCGATGCCACGCCAGTTCAGGGGCAGGCTCTGGTTTACCCAGCGCGCGGTGAACTGGCTCCGGTAGATACGGTTCCGGATTTCCATTTGCCCGGATTCGTTAACCCTTACCGTGCCGCTCAGCAATAACTCGACATGACTGTTTACTAAGGGGTCGAAACTGATTTTCGAACCCTTGCGGATACGACCGTAAAGACTCAGCAACCTGTTGCGCTTGTCATCTCGCTGGGCAAGTTGATGGCGGATGGAATTTAGATGCGGTTCCGCACGCGAGGAGTTCGACTGCAGGAAAAGCGATTCAACCACCGAGTCTACCGAACGCACCGGGTCTTCACCCAGTCCCTGGCGAACAATGCTGCGGCAAATCTTCTGGGTCAGGTACGGCTGCCCCGCAGTCCAGTGATGCACCCGGGCAAGCGCCGCAGCGGCCCGCTCGACATCAGGGTCCAGCTTCGAAGCGTATGGCTGCAGCGCTTCAATGCTGAAGTCTTCAAGCACCACCGGGTAGCACACTTCGAAGGGCGCCTCTTCCTTGCCCATCTTGAACTGACTGGAATGGGTAACCCCGGCCAGGACAAAACTCAATCGTTGGTAATCAGGTTCACTGGCGCGCCTGTCATTGCATGCGCGAATGGTCGCCAGGAACTCCCTGGCACTGGGAAGACCTACCAGGGTTTCCAGGTCGTCGAAAAAAATCACGATGGGAGCGGTGGTATTGCCCAGCACGATTTCCCAATAAAAATCGGCCATTCGATCCTGGTTGGACAAACCCGAGTGATCTCGCCACCACTGCTGCAAATTAATCTTCAGCCGCAGGTCACGCACTATCCGGTAGGCGATGGTGTAAAACCATCTGGATGGCTCGTCCCGGTGCTCCAGGGTACCCATCTGGGTCAGGTCCACCACCGCCGACAGGCGCCCGTCTTTGCGCAAGCGCCGCGCGCAATGACTGATCAGACTGGACTTGCCGCACTGCTTGGGTACGAACACGGTGCAGGATTCACCCATATCCAGAAAACGTAAAATCTGCGCATCGGCAGGCCGGGGCAAATAGCAGCCCCGTCCCGGCAGCACCGGGCCACCGACTACAAAAAAGTCCAGATTGTCCGAATTGTTGGGCACGTCTGTTTCTATACCTTTTTCAAACTGGAGCACCATTCT
>Ga0316195_10000175_pt1 | contig 22172 bp, 17 predicted proteins | sample Phised1_MG_FD_204937 | JGI IMG/M metagenome (GOLD analysis project Ga0316195, IMG submission 204937) | Coastal sediment microbial communities from Maine, United States - Phippsburg sediment 1 | ecosystem: Environmental > Aquatic > Marine > Coastal > Sediment | place: USA: Maine | collected...
TTTTACGCCTTCTTTGACTGAACAAACGCTTAACGTGTCAGCTTGGCGCGGCGGCAAATGGGCGCAGTTTCAAAATTGTGCGCAAAGTCTCAGTTTCAGGGCCGGGAGGCCGGCCATTGATACTCCGTGTAGAATGCGCACGACGACTGACAATTGGAGCAAGTGGTGTCCGAGACAGACAGGTGGCTCGAAAATTACGGCGATAGCCACGTCAATGTGGAGTTCGGCGCCATCTACTGGGTGGCAGTCGTGACGCTGGCAATCGGAACCGTTGGCCTCCTGTGGTCGCTGCCAATCCCGGAGCAATTCGCGCGGATTTCCCCGGCTCTGAACTGGGGCAGCACCTTTCTTATGGCAGCCGTTGTTTATTACTTCATCATTTCTATGTCACTGGCGATCGGCATGTTGCCTTTCGTATTTGGGATCGCGGCAATAAACGCGCGGCTCGCCGGGTCTTCCAGCTCGATTCTGCAGGTCTCCTCTATCCTCGTCGCACTGAGTCTGGCCGGCCTCTGGCTTGGTCAGCGCAGGAATGGCGGCTTCCGGGCCGTGGTCCGGGACGTGCAACTCGTCATGATCGCTCCGGCATGGTTGCTGTCAGTCCTCTACAGGAAGCTCGGCATCCCTTGTTAGCTTTCCGCCAGCCCATACCGACGGCCCAGCAGCAAAAAGGGTGTCGATCGGACATTTGTGCGGGTAGAATCTTGGGCCCGTTTGACGTCTGATATCGCCCAGGAGGGCACCGTGGCCGCTGCTGACAAAAGACAACTAAACCCTCTCGATTTATTCGACATTCGCGGCGAGCTATCCGAAGAAGAGTGCATGGTGCAGGATTCGGTCGCTCGTCTTGTGGATGAAAAAGTATTGCCTGTCATCCGCGAGGCGTTTGAGACTCATACGTTTCCGCGCGAACTGATCAAGGAAGTCGCCGATCTCGGGCTTCTTGGCAGCTCTATCGATGGTTACGACTGCGCCGGATTGAATTCCATTTGCTACGGGCTTATCTGTCAGGAACTGGAGCGCGGCGACAGCGGCCTGCGCAGTTTTGTGTCGGTGCAGTCGAGCCTGGTGATGTTTCCGATCCACGCTTACGGCTCCGAAGAGCAAAAGCAGCGCTGGCTCCCGGCCATGGCTCGAGGCGAAGCAATCGGTTGTTTCGGTTTGACAGAACCACAGGGTGGTTCGGATCCGAGCAACATGAAGACGCACGCCAAGCGTGATTCGGGCGACTGGGTCCTGAACGGCTCCAAGATGTGGATTACCAATGGCAATCTCGCCGATGCGGCGGTTGTCTGGGCAATGACGGATGAAGGTGTGCGCGGTTTCATCGTCGAAAAAGACATGGCCGGGTTTTCGGCACAGGAAATCGAAGACAAGTTTTCGCTGCGAGCTTCGGTGACATCGGCCCTGTTTTTCGACAATGTGCGCGTGCCGGAGGAAAACGTACTTCCCGGGGTCATCGGGCTCAAGGGTCCGTTGAGCTGCCTGACTCAGGCGAGATACGGCATCACCTGGGGCGTTATCGGCGCGGCGCAAGCGTGCCTTAGTGAAGTGCTGAATTACGCGCAGGACCGTGTCTTGTTTGACAGGCCGTTGTCGCATAACCAGTTGATCCAGCAGCGCCTCGCTGATATGGCGCGGCGTATTACCACGGCCCAGTTGCTTTCTTTACAACTCGGTCGACTCAAGGACCAGGGGCGCATGACGCCAACGCAGGTCTCTGTCGCAAAATGGAACAATTGCCGCGCCGCAATTGATATAGCGCGCGATGCGCGCGATATGCTTGGCGGAAGCGGCATTAGCGCCGAGTACGTTCCCATCCGCCACATGCTCAACCTGGAAAGCGTTATCACGTACGAAGGCACGGAGACAATCCACCAGCTGGTCGTCGGTAAGGAATTAACCGGCGTCAATGCCTTCTGATTCTCTGCCCAACAACCGTGACATCTGGCGCATCGCTGCGCCGATGATAGTGTCGAACATCTCCGTGCCCCTTCTCGGCATGGTGGATACGGGCGTCACCGGGCATCTGGAAGACGCCGCATACCTGGGAGCCGTTGCAATCGGCGCTACGATTTTCGGCTTTCTCTATGCGGGATTTAATTTTCTGCGCATGGGAACGACGGGCATCACGGCGCAACGTTTCGGCGCGAATGACGCAGATGGCCTCAAGATTGCGCTCGGTCAGGCGCTTGTGGTCGCATTCGGGATCGCCGCTGTGCTTGTCCTGATGCAGGTACCGCTGGCGGAGCTCGCAATACGATTGCTGGGACCCGAACCGGCGATTGCGACGTTTGCGAGCGAGTATTTCTACGTTCGTATCTGGAGCGCGCCAGCGACGCTTGCAAACTATGCGTTGATTGGCTGGTTCATCGGTATGCAAAACGCGCGCGTGCCGCTCTACATCGTACTCGCGATTAACGTTACAAATATCGTGCTGGACCTGGTCTTCGTCCTGCTGCTCGGAATGACGGTGAAGGGTGTCGCAGCGGCCTCGGTAATAGCGGAATTCTCGGGCCTTGCGGTTGCCGGATTGTTTGCCCTTTCATTTCTGAAGAAGCACAGCGGTCACGTATCGATATCGCAATTGACGACTTTCCGCGAATACCAGGCATTTTTTGCTGTCAACGCTCATCTTCTTGTGCGCACGCTGGCACTGATGTTTACCTTTGCTTTTGTTACTGCCGCGGGTGCGCGACTTGGCGGTATCGTTCTTGCCGCTAACGCCGTGCTGATGAACCTGATGAGCCTGATGTCATTCGCGCTCGATGGTTTTGCGCATGCAGCAGAGGCACTGGTTGGCAAGGCGGTCGGCGCAAACGACAGGGCGGCTTTGAAGCGCGCCGTTTCACTGGCACTTCGTTGGTCGCTTTACGTTGCAGTGCTCTTCTGCGTTTTCTTCCTGGTTGCCGGAAAGCCACTGGTGCGACTGCTGACAGATCTGCCCGATGTCCTGGCGGCCAGTTTCGTGTATCTGCCGTGGCTCACGGTGCTGCCGCTGATCGCGGTATGGTCCTATCTGTATGACGGTGTTTTCGTTGGCGCTACCCGCGCACGCGAAATGCGCGACATCATGCTGATCTCATCGTTCCTGGTGTTTGTACCGGCCTGGTATGTGTTCCGCCCGCTTGGCAATCACGGATTGTGGCTCGCGCTGACGCTTTTCCTGGCAAGCCGCGGCATTGGCATGCACATTTACTATCGCAAGCGCGTCCTTGCGGCCGTGGCTGCCTAACCTGGCTCGGCCAGTGGCGCAGGCGCGCCGTTCGCATCGCATTGTGCCCTGACGCTCGCTTTTGCCCAGGCATAGGAGACGATGCCGGATACCAGGTTTGCGATCATGTACGCGCCAAAAATTCCCCCAACCCCGAATAGCCGGTCGCCAATCATCGCCAACGGCACGTATATCAAGACCATCCGGCCGACGCTGATGCTTACTGCCGGCATGGGCTTGCCCATGCCGTTGAAGGACGCGTTCATGACCATCACCATTCCATACGCGCCATAACTTATTGGCACGATGGTGAGAAACAGCGCCGCAACGCCGGTCACTTCGGCGTGGTCGCTGAAAAGCCCGGGAATCCACTCCCCGAGCAAAGCAAGCAATACTGCGATGACAAGGCCGGAGCCAAGACAGAAAAGCGTACAGAGTCGCAGGGCGCGAAATATTCGCTCCGGCCGATTGGCTGACATGTTCTGGCCAACAAAGGGCCCAATAATTGCCGATAACGCGTAAAAGATAACCAGCATCAGGGATTCGACCCGGCTCGCGACGCCGAATCCCGCGACCGTCTCAGGTCCATAGCGCGCCAGCATTGCCGTGATCACGCCGGTGGCTATCGGAATGATGGCGTTGGTGCCGGCGGCCGGGATTCCCACGTGCAGAATGTCGCCCCAGGAACTCACCAGCTCCTTGCTGTCGGGCTTGTTGAAAGTCAGCAGATCAAGGCGGACTTTCATCAGGTAGACGGTCCCGCCGAATATCGCCGCACGAGAAATCAGTGCCGCTGCTGCGGCACCGTTCAGGCCGAGCGCCGGAATGGGCCCGATGCCAAAAATAAGAATGGGATCCAGGATAACGTTGGCAACGGACGCAATGACCATCAACATGCTCGGCAACCGCGTATCGCCGGTAGCGCGCATGCTGCTCATGCCAACCATGCCAACCACGACGAACGGCACGCCGACGTAGAGAATCTTCATGTACCCGGCAATCAGCGGAATCATATCTTCCGGCGCACCGAGAAGCCTGAACAGTGGCGCGATCGTGAAGACGCCGAGCAAGCTTATCGCAGCCGTGATACCAAACGACAATATCAGGCTATCCGTTGCCAGCCTCCGGGCGCGCCGCTGGTTGTCCGAGCCGATTGCCCGGGCCACAACCGAAGAGGTGCCAGCGCCCAGGCCGATAGCCACACTGGTGACCACCATGAGCACCGGAAATGCGAAACTCAGAGCAGCGAGCTCCTTGTCACCGACCTGGCCAATAAACCACATGTCGACAAACGACTGCAGCATCATCATGGAGATACCGAACAGTACCGGGACAGCCATCGCGACAAGGTGTCGACCGACGGACCCCTCTGTCAGGCGGGCTTGCTTTGATGCCATGATTTGATCCGGGATTGTTCGACTCAGGAGCAGGCCGAAGTTGGCTTGCACAGGGGCGACCAACTATGAACGAGCGACACATTTTGCGCAACGAAAAATCTGCACCGCGCTATTATGTATCTGCCTGGGAAACAGGTGCCACTATGAAGCAAAAATACGAAATCATCATCGACGCCAGTTGTGAAAGAGTCTGGGCAGCATTTGACGATCATGAAAATAGGGTTCGCTGGCAGCGCAACTTTTGCTGCTGCAGGCAGATTTCCGGTCAGCCCCGGTTGCCGGGCGCCGTTGCCGAACTTGTATTCGATGAGCGCGGCAAAAGGGTCGTCCTGACGGAGACGATCACTGAGCGCCGCGACGGCAGCTTTCTGGCCGCCATCTACGAGTCGGCACAGGGAGCAACGATTATGGTCAATCACTTTGATTCGATCGATGAAAATTCAACGCGCTGGTCATCGTGGTGCAATTTCAGGTTCAATGGAATGATGAAGTTCATGTCACTATTTGCAGGTAGCCGTATTCGCGCGCGCATGGAGGATGACATGGCGCGTTTCAGGTTAATGATCGAGACCGACGAGGCCAACAGGAAATCATGAGCTGGAAAACACTGGATTCGCGGGTTGTGTACGAAAACCCGTGGCTGGAGGTCAAAGAAGACCGGGTCATCAATCCCGGCGGCGGCAACAGCGTTTACGGCCATGTTCACTTCAAGAAAACGGCGATTGCAATCGTGCCGCTGGATGATGACGGCAACACCTGGATCGTCGGCCAGGATCGCTACACGCTCGGCGAGTACTCGTGGGAAATCCCGATGGGCGCTTCTGAGACGGGCGAAGAACCGATGCAAACGGCGCACCGCGAACTCAGGGAAGAAACCGGGCTGAGTGCACAGAAAATGACACTTTTGATGAAGTTGCACACCAGCAACTCGGTGACCGACGAAGTCGGATTTGCATTTGTCGCCGAGGGTCTTAGTGAAGGCCAGACGGAGTTCGAAGAGGTGGAAGTCCTGGACGTGAAAAAGATTCCGCTGTCCGAGGTGGTCACGATGATTCGTCGCGGCGAAATGACGGACGCAATCAGCATTGCAGCAATTCTCCGCGTCTACACGGATCAGAACAGCAGGCTGGCAGAAACCACATAGCGTAACGGTCCGCCTGCCCGCCGGGCATCGAACGGGTAACACGTTACCAGCGTCATTGTCGGCGTAGCTGTATCGAGGACCAGGCTGCCACGCGTGGAGTCAACCACGTCAATATTCGTCACCGCGTATTGATGCTCACGCCCGTCCGGCAAAGCGACTGTTATCGTCTCGCCCAACTGCAGGTTTTGGAGGAACCGGAAATGGGTGTCGCGATGACCCGCAATGATGCTGTTTCCAGGCTCCCCTGGCAGCACGCTGACACTCAGGTGCCCCGGCCCGAACGCCAGCGTTCGCCCTGAGCCTCCCTCGAGCACGATCAGATCAACGGCACCTCGTTTCGCAGAGAGACGCGCCACCGGCCAGGTATCCGCCCATGGCCAGGGGACGGCCTGCTGCCGGCCGCTTGCCGTCTTCTGCCACGCTCGTTGCATCAACTCCTGGGCAACCCAGGCCTTGGCTGGAATATAGGCGCCCTGGCCGAACTGCCAAAAACCGAGACAAAAAAACGCCGACACGGCCAGCCTTCCAACGATGCGTCTAGGTCCGACGTTTCGACACATGGCTTCGCTCCGGCCCGTAAACAAGCAATAGCAGCAACAGCGCGAGCATTATGAGCAGGGCGCCGTTACGACGATAAACCGGCGCAGCGGTTGCCGTCGCCGGAAAGCCGAAGATCGAATTCGGGCTTTGTCCATACGGCATGAGGTTCGGCACCCGCTCACTGCTCAACCCGGCGCTTGCCGGGCGCGCCGGCGTTTTGTCGATCGCAACCAGGCTGGTGTACTTGCTGACCAGGTGATGCACCAGCGCTGTCTGTACGATGTCGTCGCGAAACCGGTCGGCTACCGCGCCGCGGCGCTGTCGATCCAGCAGATTTTCGATCTGTGAACGCGCCCACAGTGCTGCAATGCCTGACTTCGGCTCGCCAGCGCCAATCGGAAGCTCGGCCTCCCAGTTACCCAGGGTCGAATTGCCGCGAACGACCACCTCTCCGTGAGCCTCGCCGTCCAGTCTTGCGCGTACGAGAACCGGCTCTCCGGAATAAAGGTCCGGAACCGTTTCCGGATAACTCTGTGCGGATGCGCCGTCCGGCCATTCCACCACGATATCTGTCAGCTGTGGCTTTTCCAGTTTGCGAAAAAGGCGTTCCATTTTTTCACCGGTCTCGTGAAGCGCCCCGATCAGTGTAAATGTGCCGCGCCCCGCCTCGGCCGCCTTGCGCATGAACCAACTGTTCGGCGCAGAGCCGATGCCGACGGTAAAAAGGCGGGCGTCACCAAGACGCGTTTCGATCAAACCAAACAGTTCTTCTTCATTGCCGACACTTCCGTCGGTAACGAAAATCACCTGGCGGAAATGCGAATTCGAATGTTGTGGCGACAAAGCACGCTCGATTGCACTTCGCATTTCAGTGCCACCGTTGGCGGCAAGGCCGATGACGTAGTGCCTCGCGATGTCGATATTGTTCGCGCTTGCCTCGACGCTTCCGGGGAACAGCGCACTGGTTGTCGAGTTGAATTGGATAATGTTGAATCGATCGGCCGGTTCGAGCCCGCTCAAGGCCATGCCAAGCGCGCGTTTGGCCTGCTCCATTGAGGTTCCATGCATCGAACCCGATGTGTCAATAACGAAGATAAGTTCGCGGGGCCTCGATAAGGTCGGCGTGGAAAAATCGTCCGGGGGCAGGAGCAGCAGCAATGCGTGCGTTTGACCGGCCACATTTTCCGTAAACAACGTTGCCCTTGGAAAACTGTCCGCTACCGGTCGCCATGTCAGTTCAAGATCGTGATCCATGGCAGACAAACCGTCCGTCAAGGCGATCTGGTAACGCTCGCCGTCATTCGCAACATCGATAACGTGATAACGGCTGGCAATGAACTCCAGCGGCACGCCGGCATTGATATCAGCGGTAAATGTGAACTTGTGATCACTCGATACCTTTACGACGGGTGGCGTAATCAAAGACGCATCCGGAACGAGGTTCGTGTCTGATGCCCATCCGGATCCCTTGCGGTCCGGCAGCGCAAACCCGGGAATGTAGCGCGGGGTCAGCGTCAACGGGAAGCGCAAACTGAACACGCCTTCATCAAACTGCACGGTTTCCAGGTATTCGATTTCTACGACGACACCCTCCCCCGGCGCGATATTGGCAACGGACGTCGTAAACAGGTTGGCGCGCTGTTGCTCGACGAGACCAGCCTTCTTTCCGGCAAGCTTTGCCGCCTCGTAGTCTTTCTTTGCTTTTTCCTTCTCGCGTATTTCACCTTCGATGAACCGTTCACCAATGTACATTCGGAGGTGATCGACGGCCGCTTCGTCGGGTAGTGGAAATACGTAGATACCTTCAACCCATTCCTGGCCGTCATTGCGGAATTCCTGGCGTACGCTAACCCGCGCGACCAAACCGCTGACGCGAGCGTCAATTGAGGTGTTCATTCGCGTCGCGACTGAGTAACCTGATTTCGTATGCAGAAGCAGGCTGCCCGTTTGCATGTCGGCGGGTGAAATATTTTCGTACACGACTTCCTGGGCGAGCACCGGCGGCACGCTTGCGAACATCAGGACGATGGCCATCCAGTGCCAGGACGCCCGACGGCACAGAATCTGGCGGAAATCGCGGAAATATCTGACATCGGTTGGCGGATGCCAGGACTTGCCCGGCTCCGTTGGATATTGCGCTTGTTTCGCGGCCTGCTTTTTCTTCAGCGACTGCATGGTTTGCCTCCCTGTCATCACACCTGCTATTGCAGCAGGCTTTTAGGTGCGCAGTGGGGCATGGGCATGGCAATGCACCGACGTAATGTGGCAAATTGTGACTCCGGCCGGGTATTAGCAGAATTTATGTCCAAGCGTATTGCGATTGTTGAAGACGAACAGGCTATCCGTGAAAACTACGGTGCGGCTTTTCGACGTGAGGGTTATACGGTTGAACTCTACGAGGCCCGCCTTCCTGCCATGGCGGCTTTTGAGGCCAGGCTCCCGGATCTCGTTGTTATCGACATCAACCTGAAAAATGAAGTTGAAGGCGGATTCGAACTTTGTCGAAAGCTGCGAAGCCTCTCCAACGACCTGCCAATTATTTTCCTGACTGCCAGGGACAGTGAATTTGATGCCGTTTCGGGACTGCGCCTGGGCGCCGACGACTACCTCACCAAGGACATCAGCCTGCCGCATCTGATGGCACGCGTAGCGGCACTGTTTCGCCGCCTCGATGCAATGCAGCGACCGCAAGGCGAGGAGAGCCGACTGAATCGCGGTGACCTCGAACTCGATATCGATCGGATGACGGTCCGCTGGAAGAACCAGCCGGTGGGCCTGACCCTGACAGAGTTCTGGATGGTTCACGCTTTGGCTCGCTACCCGGGCCATGTGAAGAATCGCCAGCAGCTGATGGATGCGGCGCAGGCGGTACTCGATGACAATACGATTACCTCCCACATCAAGCGCATTCGGCGCAAATTTGTCGCCGTTGACCCGGACTTTTCAAACGTGGAAACCGTTTACGGAATGGGCTATCGCTGGCTGATCGACTAGCCTTTCGTTATGAATCTCAGGCGGCAATTACTGTTAGTCAGCCTGCTGACACTGATCCTGCCATGGGCCGGCTGTCAGTTTATCCGGGAAACGGAATCGGCGCTGCGGGCGGGCCAGCAACACATGCTCGGGGGCACTGCGAAGGCGATCGCCGATTCCCTGTCGCAGTTTCCCTACGAGATGCTGGCCGACGATGGTGCCAGGACAGAGGTCTATGCGCACCCGCTTCTTACCGCGCCGCTGGTCGACGGTTATGTCGACGACTGGACCGTGCCCGACGGTGCGACTGTCACCATGCGTGGCGCAGACGGTCCCATTCGCTACCTGTTCGGCCAACATGGTCAAAATTGGTATGTTCATGTCGAGGTAACGGATACGTCGGTCGTTTATGCGGACTCTTCGAGTGCGGCAAGCGGCACGACCTACGCAGATTCCGTATCGCTGTTAAGCATTGATAACGAAGGGGAATCCACAACTTTCCATTTCACGGCCGAGGCGCCGGGGAAAATTGTGGCTACGCGGCAGCACGGTAACCTGGTCCAGGTTGAACCACGCATCGACGCACAGTGGCAAGACATCGCTGAAGGCTACCGACTCGAGGCCCGCATACCGCGCAGTCTTGCTGGTCAGCGTCTCGGCCTGTCGGTATCCAACACGGCAGACGCCGCGCGCGGCGGGGTGATCAGCAAAAGTTTCTCTGGTCAGACGCCAGGATTCGTGGCAACTGTGTCGCCCGTCCTGCAGAGTGTCGCCGCCGGCTACGTTCAACCGGGCCTGCGCCTGATAATAACGGACAAAGATGGCTGGCGACTGGCTCAGGTCGGCAGTGTTTCAACTTCAGGTGCCGGCGAATCGGCGAGCAATCCTCCGTCGGGCTGGCTACGCCTGATCTATACGCTGCTGCTGGAACCGGGTGCCGAAGCGGTCTTCGCCGACCCTGCAGCGGGCGGCCGCGAATTGCAGAGCTACATTAGCGAGGCGCTCGCGGGCGCCGCCGCTACCCGCTGGTTTCGCAGCACTGACACTGGCCGGGCGATCGTTTCCGTGGCCCAGCCAGTGTGGTCAGGCAATGTACAAACGGGTGTCATTATTCTGCAGCAGGGAACCGACGCGATTCTCAGCTTGACCAACCAGGCACTGACCAAACTGGTCATTTTGACACTGATCGCAACCGTCGTTGTGGCTGTTGTCCTGCTCGGCTATGCGAGCTGGTTGTCTATGCGGATTCGTCATCTGAGCGAAGCGGCCGAGCACGCGCTCGACGAAAAGCGTCTTCGCACATCGCTGCCGAGTGCGTTGGCTTCAGATGAAGTAGGTGACCTGTCGCGCAGCTTCTCGAGCGTGTTGCGGCAACTGGGGATATACAACGATTACCTCAAGTCCCTTGCCGGGAAGTTGTCACACGAGCTGCGCACGCCGCTGACCATCGTTCGTTCGTCGCTGGAAAATCTTGAGCATGAATCGCTTTCCGACGAGGCGCTCGAGTACACCGCCAGGGCGAAGGAAGGCACGGACCGTCTGCAGAAGATTCTTGGCGCAATGAGCGAAGCAAATCGCACTGAGGCCCTGATCGAGAGCGCCGAGCCGGAAGATTTCGAGCCCGGTCCGGTCCTGGCGTCCACAGTTGGCGCCTACGCGGTTGCATGGCCAGAGCGAAATTTTGAATTTCGTAACGACGCCGAAGGTGCGGTTCTGCATGGCTCGCCCGAACTGATCATCCAGATGCTCGACAAACTCGTTGACAATGCGGTTGATTTTACCGGTCCCGGCGACGTCATCGAAATCTCGCTTTCGAAGACTCCCGGCGACGTTTTGATTTCGGTCAGCAACCCCGGTCCTCCGTTACCCGACGATATGCGTGCGGAGCTTTTCGACTCGATGGTGTCGGTGAGAAATGTTGATGACGGGAAACATCTTGGATTCGGGCTGTTTGTCGTTCGACTGATCGCGGAAAGCCACAATGGGGCGATCAGCGCTGACAACACCGCGGATGGCGTACAATTCACGGTGCGCCTGCCGATCGCCAGTTAGAGTTGGCCAGGATTGCAGGGCAAGCCGGCGGAATTCAGATATACAACATCAACCAGCACAGGAGCGACGAGCATGGCCAACGAGGGATATCATGAACCGATCAGCGAGCTGACGGACAAGACGCGCGATATGCATCGCGCAATTACGTCGTTAATGGAAGAGCTCGAAGCAGTGGACTGGTACAACCAACGCGTCGACGCCTGCAACGATCCCGAACTGGCCGCCATTCTTTCCCATAATCGCGACGAGGAAAAGGAGCATGCCGCGATGGTGCTCGAGTGGATTCGCCGCCAGGATCCCGCGTTCGACAAGGAACTGAAAGACTACCTGTTTACCGACGGAGATATCGCGCACGATTAGGATCTAGCCATGGGTACGGGCGAACAGGTCCGCTTGTTGGTTGCTGGCTGCTTCGACTTTGCTCCAGCGGTACCAGTCGATACGACGAGTCAGGTACATGATGAGCCCCAGGCTTAGCCATAGACCGACAGATCCCGCGAGCATCGCGTAGCTCTGAGCATTCAGAGTCAGATACAGGAAGCCGTAAAGACAGACCAGCATTGCGGCAATCAAGGTCGCACGCTCCCAGCCGCCCAGGATGGATGCGCTGTAAGTCGCGATCAGGCCTGCCGAAGCCAGTGCACTGACCAGGTACGACCAGCGAAATCCGATATGTTCCGCGAGCGACAGGAGGAGCAGGTAAAAAAGCGTATTTGCAAACCCGACCAGCAGGTACTGGAGCGGATGCAGCCGCACTCCTATTAGCACTTCGAACAGGAAGCAGGCGATAAACGTCAGGCCAATAAACAACACCGCGTATTTCGTGGCGCGGTCCGCCAGTTGATACAGCCCGATGGGTTGAAACAGGTCAACGCCGAAGGCCGAGTTCGTTACGCTGTCGTTCTCGTACGTCGCCCGCCGCCAGCGTGACGGCAGTTCGCGCCCAAGGCTGGATACTCGCCAGGTCGCGATGAATCCGTCTTGTGTTATTTCGCGGGTCTCTGGCAGGTACGCGCCGCTAAAGCTTGGTTCGGCCCAGTCGGAGCGCATGGTTACCTCCGTCGAGTCACCCAGCGGCAGAAATCGAAGCTGCTCTGTTCCACTGATATCGACGTCGACTGCAAAGTTGATCGTGGAATCTCCGCCCGACCCTTCAAGCGCAGGGCCGGCGGCAGCGACAATCTGCGTCGGAAATCCTGGCACCCTGGCGCCACCGGCAGTAAAGCTCGTTCGGACGTTGCCGGCGAGAATCGATGGAGTATTCCGTATTGCCCGGGCATCCGAAACAGGCAATGCGAAATAGGCGGCAGCCGGGTCGAAGTCGGCGCCGTCCATAGCCAGTCCGGTCTTGTCAATCGCGGAAAAAGTGCCGCTGAGAATTGTGCGAGCCGTATACACCGGTATCTCGTGAATACCGCGGTAGCGAATTTCGGGGACGAGCTCGACATCAATGGAAAGAACCTGCGGCAGAAAATATGCCTCACCTTCATCTTCGAATCGGTCGCCGTATGGGTTGACGCGTACGACGCGATACGGCACTACCAAAACAGGCCCACCGATCAATTGGCGACTGCCCCAGGACTGCATGATGTCCTGTCGCGCAAGTTCGTTGATCGTCTGGCGATCTGCGATCACGCCGCGGGTCATCGCCATCGGTATGAGCATAACCAGCACGAGCACGGCAATTACGGTAATTTTGCCGAGTGAAGAATGCGCGATGTCGCCAGGCAGGTTATTCATGTTGCCACTCCCCATGTGGTTGAGGAGTATTTAATCGGCTATTTGTGGCGCGACGATGGTGCAAGTCTGGCGAATTGTGGCAGCGCCTATACTTTCAGGTACCGAGTGATGCCTGCCGCCGCTTCACGGCCTTCGAATACTGCCGTGACGACCAGATCCGACCCTCTCACCATATCACCGCCAGCAAAGACTTTCGGGTTGCTTGTCTGGAAACAGAAATCACCTCCTGCCGCGACCTGTACACGCCCGTTCGCCAGGGTTTGGATATTGGCGGCAGACAACCACTCCGGAGGATTTGGGCGAAAGCCGAACGCCATGACAACCGCGTCGGCAGGTATGACATGCTCCGAACCAGAGATCGGTTCCGGCCAACGCCTGCCGTCGGGTCCTGGATTGCCGAGCTTTGTCTCTATGAGCCTTACGCCTGTGACATGATCGCTACCGAGAATTTCCAGTGGCTGCCGATTGAAGAGAAATTCAACGCCCTCTTCCCTGCTGTTGTGAACCTCACGTCGCGAGCCAGGCATGTTGGCTTCGTTCCGTCGATAGACACAGGTAACGCTCGCGGCGCCTTGCCGAATGGCGGTGCGATTGCAATCCATTCCTGTATCCCCGCCGCCGAGGACCACGACCTTCTTGTCGCGTAAGTCAATATACGGCTGGTCAGCATCGTTCAGGTGCATTTCGCGGTAGATGTTTGCGAGGAGATACGGTAGCGCTTCGTAAACACCTGGCATAGCTTCACCGGGGAAACCGCCTGCTACCGACGCGTAGGTTCCCATGCCAAGGAACACTGCGTCGAACTCTTCGAGCAGGGAAGCAAAAGATTTATCCTCACCGATTCGCGTGTTCAGCACAAAACGAATACCCATACCTTCCATGATTTGCCGGCGCCGACGAACAACTTCCTTGTCAAGTTTGAACGGAGGGATTCCAAAGGTCAGAAGACCGCCTATTTCCGGATAGTTGTCGAACACGACCGACCGTATGCCGTTTCGTGCCAGCACATCGGCAGCCGCGAGGCCCGCCGGACCGGCTCCCACGATACCGACTGTCCTGCCGGTATCCACGACGTTTGACATATCCGGCCGCCAACCGAGCTTGTACGCCTCATCGGTAATGTAGCGCTCGATATTGCCTATACTGACGGCGCCGAAACCGTCATTCAGCGTACATGCGCCTTCACAAAGCCTGTCCTGGGGACAGACGCGGCCACATATCTCGGGAAGCGAATTGGTTTGGTGGGAGAGTTCCGCTGCCTGGAACAACTTGCCCTCTTCAATGAGTCGAAGCCAGTCCGGAATATAATTGTGCACCGGACATTTCCATTCGCAGTAGGGATTGCCACAAGCAATGCAACGACCCGCCTGGCTCGCCGCGTCGGCGCCGTCATAAGAACGGTAGATCTCGCTGAAATGCTTGATACGAATCTCTGCCGGCTCTTTTTCAGGATCCCGGCGGGGCATCTCCAGGAATTGCAGATGATGCTTTGGCATGAGTTCTGTTACGCCGCCTCTCTGAGGGATTCGATCAGCGTGCCAAGTTCTGCAGCCTTTGGTTTGACGACCCAGAACCTGGGCAGGAAAGTCCGGAAGTCAGCAAGAATTTCGCAGCCCCACTCGCTTCCCGTATAGGTGACATGCCTGTCAATGAGCGATCGCAGGTGATGCAGGTGCGCTTCCATGCTCTCCGCCTTGATGCGATGAATGTCGATAAGTTCGTGGTTGTAGAGGTCGACGAAATCTCGATCAAGGTCGAGCACGTAGGCAAAGCCGCCGGTCAGGCCCGCACCAAAGTTGACGCCACTGCGACCAAGTACCGTGACGACACCGCCGGTCATGTACTCGCAACAGTGGTCGCCGGCACCTTCGACAACGGCCGTAGCGCCTGAATTTCGTACTGCAAATCGTTCCCCGGCCTGGCCAGCCGCAAAGAGCTCGCCACCGGTCGCACCGTACAAACAGGTATTGCCAATAATGACCGTTTCCCGAGCCGCATAGGCTGCGTCCCCCGGCGGTCGAATGACAATTCGACCACCCGCCATGCCCTTGCCAACGTAGTCATTTGCGTCGCCCGTCAGATCCAGATTGAGTCCTGCGACGTTCCAGGCGCCAAAACTCTGACCGGCCGTACCACGCAACCCGATGTTGAGCGCGGCATCCTGCATGCCGTTGTTGCCATAGCGTCGTGCAATTTCTCCCGCCAACATCGCGCCGATGGTGCGGTCGCTGTTGCGGATATCGAATTCGAAAGTGCCGCCACTTCTGTTTTCGATGGCAGGAAGCGTCTCTTGCAGAATTTGCCGGGCCAGGTTCGCCTGGTCGAAAGGGTGATTGCGAAGATCAGTGCAAAATTGCGGTTTATCCGGGCTGAGGCCCGCATCAGAAACAATCGGTCCCAGATCAAGCCTCTGCTGGCGCCTGGTTTCGCCCGGCAGTATTTCCATCAGGTCTACGCGACCAATGATGTCCTCCAGATTCCGCACGCCGAGCTCCGCCATATAAAGGCGAACCTCCTCCGCCACAAAGCGAAAGAAATTGATCACCATCTCCGGCAGGCCAATAAAGTGCTCGCTGCGCAAGACATTGTTTTGTGTTGCGACGCCGGTGGCGCAATTGTTCAGATGACAGATGCGAAGATACTTGCAACCCAGCGCAATCATCGGCGCAGTGCCAAAACCGAAACTTTCGGCGCCGAGAATTGCCGCCTTGATGACATCAAGCCCGGTCTTAAGACCACCGTCGGTTTGCAGGCGCACTTTGTGGCGAAGATCATTCGCACGCAGCACCTGGTGGGCTTCCGCAAGCCCCAGCTCCCATGGACTGCCGGCATACTTGACCGAACTGAGGGGGCTGGCTCCCGTACCGCCGTCGTAGCCGGATATCGTGATCAGGTCCGCATAGGCCTTTACGACGCCGGCGGCAATTGTGCCGACGCCCGGCTCGGCAACCAGCTTCACCGATACGAGGGCCTCCGGATTCACCTGTTTCAGGTCGAATATCAGCTGTGCGAGGTCCTCGATCGAATAAATGTCGTGATGTGGCGGTGGCGAAATCAGGCCAACGCCGGGCTTGGCATAGCGGAGCCTGGCGATCAGTTGAGTGACCTTGTGACCTGGTAACTGGCCGCCTTCGCCCGGCTTCGCGCCCTGGGCAATCTTGATCTGAATGACCTCGGCGTTGACCAGGTATTCCGCCGTGACGCCGAAGCGACCGCTCGCAACCTGCTTGATTTTCGACATGCGTTCGGTGCCATAGCGCGCGGGATCTTCCCCGCCTTCGCCCGAATTCGAGCGCGCACCGATTCGATTCATCGCGATCGCAAGCGCCTCGTGAGCCTCCGGTGACAGGGCGCCCAGAGACATGCCGGCGCTGTCGAAACGCTGCATGATTTTCTCGACCGCTTCCACCTCTTGCAGGGGTACCGGTGTGCCGGCAGGCCTGACCCGCATCAGGTCACGAATAGTGGCGACCGGCCGTTCATTGACGAGCTGTGCATACTCCCTGTACTGATCGAAGTCGCCGGAGCGAACCGCCGCCTGCAAAGTGACGACGACATCCGGGTTAAAACAGTGGTATTCGCCGCCATGCACGTACTTCAACAAGCCGCCCTGTACCAGGGGCACGCGCGGGTTCCATGCATTTCCGGCAAGCGTCGCCTGGTCCTCGTGCAGATCGTCGAAGCGTGCGCCCTGAATACGGCTGACGGTGCCGCGGAAACATCGCTGCACAATTTCCTCGTGCAGGCCAACGATCTCAAAGAGCTGTGCGCCGCGATAACTCGAGATAGAGGAGATGCCCATCTTCGACATGATCTTGAACAAACCCTTTCGAATACCACGGCGATAGCTGCGGCCTAGCTGCAATTGCTTGTCTGCGCGGCCCCGCTGAGCGAGATCGTGCAGACTCTGGTACACGAGGTACGGGTATACCGCGGTCGCGCCGTAACCTATCAGGCAGGCGATATGGTGGGCGTCACGGGCGACGCCTGTTTCGACAATGATATTGACCGCGCAGCGTGTGCCACTCCTGACGAGGTGATGGTGCACGGCGCCGGTCGCCAGCAGGGCGTGAACCGGCATGCTTCCCTGCTTCAGGTAACGATCGCTCAGCAGAAGTATCAGCTTGTCATCGGCCACGGCCCGATCCGCCTGGGCGCAAATTTCGTCGAGCGCGTCCGGCAAAGGCATATCGACCGGCAGGTTGAGATCGATGAACTCATGGCTATCGCCGAACATATCCGGGCCGAGCAGCTGGCGCAGCTTGCGCTGTGACATCACCGGGGAATTCATGATGACGTGGTGCGCATGTTCCGGCCCGATATCGAACAGGCTGCTTTCGCGCCCGATATTGGTTTGCAGGGACATTACAATGCGTTCACGCAATGAATCGATCGGCGGGTTGGTTACCTGCGCAAACTGCTGGCGGAAAAAATCGAACGGGGAACGTATCTGCCTGGACAGGACCGGCATCGGCGTGTCATCGCCCATCGAACCGACCGCCTCCTGGCCCGACGTCGCCAGTACGCTGATGATGTCGTTGAGTTCCTCACGGGAAAGATTGAACATTTTCTGGTAGACGAACAGCGTTTCGTCATCGAAGGGCTCCGCCGCCATGTGCAGATCAACCAGCTCGGAGTCGAGATAGCGTACGCCCTGCTTCAGCCACTTCTGGTACGGAAAACGCGCCTTCAGCTCGTCGTGAATATCGTCGTTATGGAGCAGCCTGCCGTTTCGCAGGTCAACGGCCAGCATTTCACCAGGTCCAAGACGGCCTTTGCTAACCACGTCGGCGCTCGCATAGTCATAGACGCCGATTTCGGACGCGATCGTGATGTGCCGGTCCCTGGTAATCACGTAGCGCGCCGGGCGAAGGCCATTCCGATCGAGACAACACGCGGCGTATCGGCCATCCGTCAGAACGATGCCCGCGGGACCATCCCACGGTTCCATCTGGCAGTCGAAAAATTCATAAAACGCACGAACATCGGGGTCAAGCGTGTCCATTGCCTGCCACGCCGGCGGAATCAGGATGCGCATTGCCTGCAGCACGTCCATACCGGCAGCCCGCATGACCTCCAGCATGTTGTCCAGGCTGCTCGAATCCGATCCGTTCAGCGCAACAACCGGATCCAGGTCGGACAAATCCGGAAGTTTGTCGGACCGAAAATTTTCGGTCCTGGCAATAGCCCAGTTGCGATTGCCCTGAATCGTATTGATTTCGCCGTTGTGTGCGAGGAAGCGAAACGGTTGCGAGAGGCGCCATTCGGGCAGCGTGTTCGTCGAGAATCGCTGATGAAATAAACACACGGAGGATTTGAGCCTTGGGTCGCGCAGGTCAGGATAAAACTCCGGCAACACCTGCGGCATCACCATCCCTTTGTAGCTGATCGTTGCGGACGAAAGGCTTGCAACATACGCAACAGGATCAATGCCGACGAAGCGCTTTTCCGCCCGGCGGCGCGCCATGAATAGTTGCCGGTTGAATGTGCCACGCTGCATGCCGGCCGGCGCATTAACGAAAACCTGTTCGATACGTGGCAGCGTCCGGAGCGCGAGCTCGCCACAGACCTCGGCACGAACGGGGACCTCGCGCCAGCCGACCACTTCAAGATCGCTGGCCCTAATTGCGAGGTCGATTTCGCGCCGGACAGCTGCTGCCAGTTTCTCGTCCTGGCTCAGGAAAACGGCGCCGGCGGCGAATCGTTCGTTGAGGCTGAAACCAAGGCTCTCGCCGATTTCTCGCAGAAATTCTTCGGGGAACTTGATCAGCAGGCCACAGCCGTCACCTGTCTTGCCGTCGGCCGCAACGGCACCACGATGCGTTAGCCGTGCGAGCGCAGCGATCGCCGTTTCCACGACGAAGTGGCTGGCCTCGTCATCGAGATTCGCGATCAGACCAAAGCCACAGCTGTCCCGCTCGAAAGACGGGTCATACAAACCGGTTGTTGGTTTATCGATCATGTTTGGCTATGCGCCTGCAACAAGTGCTCGCCCTGACGTGTTAAATATTGAATGCACCATTTTGGTGCTCGGGTCTGCATCCCGTCCGACACTGGGCAGTGGCTTACATCAAACCGCAGGCGTGGTAGTAGCGGCACGCGCCGCAGGCTAGCGCTGGTGGACGGAAATACAGTCAGAGCGAAAAATTATATGTCAGCACACGGCCTTGCCGCCACTCGCTATCAATGGAATAACTTCATACCCTTTAGCGCGTCGCCCCCGACCTCCGCCAACGCATCCGTGACTATCGTTTCCCGCGTAACTTGGTAACGCGCAGCCTACTTTTGAATGTTTATGACGCCGCTGGAGGAAAACGGCATCGGCCGCGTGAATGGAATATCCACGCTGAGACTGCCCTCGACACTATAAGTAACGCTGTCGCGCGCCACGCCCTGTAACAACGAGGTGATCTGCGTTGCCCGGTTCAGCATGTCCAGTTCAACGCTGATCTGGAAGTATCCCTCGCCCTCTCCGGGAATACTGAACGCGCCGCGAGTTTCACCGCCGGCAAAACTCTCGCCATCAAAAAGGACCTTGTATTTCACTGCTTCTACTGGCAGCGGAAAGACATTTGGATTGTGCACCTGGAAGCCGAGCAAGAAGGTTTGCGAACTCAAACTCATCTTCTCGAGCTCAACGCTGGTAAGCGTGACGGCAGGCGCCACGACAAGAGATTCTGTAGTCGCGCAGGCAGAAAGCACGACCACGACGTTTAGCAAAATCAGATGACGCCTGAAGAGCCTGCTCATGTCGTATCCTCCGAAGTTCGAGGTTAGCGCAATTCGCCGCCGAGCTCACCCCAGCGGGCACCGATGAGGAGCCACTCGTCGCTGCGCTTTTCGAGTTCAAATTCGAAACTGTAGGCATCAGCGTTTAGGCCGATGCCACTGTTCCTCGTGCCCGCCATCCCGACGGTAACAGCTACCACCGCCGCCGTGTCGCCCATCATCTGAATATCGTCGACGCTCGTCAGCAACGCGATCGAGTTCTGTCGAAAAAAGAAGCCGCGCAGGATGTTGCCGATGCTTTCGTGAGTGTTGCCGCGCGAATCCGCGTAGTCGACTGAAATCATATCGAGAAGCTCGCTGCGATCCTTTTCTTCTGCGGCGACCTCGCCGCGCGCTACCCAGGCCCGCAGTTGTTCCTCCGGGTTGTCCTGGTCGCCGGGCGAACCGCAGGCGGCAAGCAGCAGAAAAACACAGCCAAGAGTCAGTCTATGCATCATTTCGCAACCAGTTTCCTCATCTTTGTCTATGCGCACCGGAATTTCCCGCGATCAATGGCATTTGCCGGCCTCTGGTGATAGAACAGACTATGATCGGTCGGGCGGCAGCCATTCTGTGACATGGATCCCATTACGACCGTAAATCGACCACCTGCAGGTCATTAACAATACTGAAAAGAACGGATTGCCCTGATGTCAGATGAAGATGAAAGCGAAGTCACCGATTCAGCATTTAGCGAAGAGGATCAGGCCAGGATAGAGTCGGTACTGACATTCTGGTTTAAGGCCCACCAGCTCAGTGCACCGCAAATTGACGGGCGAATGGACACCTGGTTCGGGGAAGATCCGATTTTCGACGAACAGATCGCGCATGAGTTTTCGACGGACGTCGAGGACGCGTCAACCGGGCAACTGGATCATTGGGCCAGTGAGCCGAGAGGTCGTCTCGCGCTGATCATCCTGCTCGATCAGTTCCGGCGTAACATCTACAGGAACAAACCGGGCGCGTTTTCGCTGGACAAAACTGCGCTCCGGCTTTGCGTTGAAGGGGCGATGGAGCAAAAAGATCAGGGACTGACCCCTATTGAAAGGGTATTTTTTTATATGCCACTGCAACATGCGGAATCCCGCAAAGTGCAGCAGAAATCGCGCGAGATTTTCAACAAGCTGGCGGAAGCGGTATCGCCAACGTACCGCCAGACGTTCGAGACCGTTGCGCAATTTGCCGAACTGCACGCCGATATCATCGATCAGTTCGGCCGCTTTCCGCACCGCAATCGCATCTTAAACCGGGACAATACGCCCGAGGAAGACGAGTACCTGGCTGGCGATGCCCCTACTTTCGGGCAGTCGGATAGCTAGCTCCGGACGCTGCTGTTGTTAAACAGCGGACAACATCCGCTTCGACAGCGTATTGAATCGAACGGTCAGCAACACCGCCGCCACGGACAGGCCAAGCACAAAACCTGCCCATATATAGGCCGGCGGCGCCTTGAAGGTTATGGCAGCCATATAGGCCAGCGGAAATCCCAGAACCCAGTAAGAAAAGGTGTTGATCGCCATCGGCTTGCGTGTGTCCTTGTATCCGCGCAATGCCCCGGCGGCGCCTATCTGAACGCCGTCGGCAATCTGAAAGACCGCCGCCATCAGGAGCAGACTGATCGCTATCTCTGTGACTGATGGATCATTGGTATAAATCCCCACCACCACATCGCGGAACAGCAACAGGAATGTCGCCGAACAGGACATGAATGCGATACAGATCAGGATGCCGGTTATACCTCCCATGCGAGCGGCGGCCGCGTTGCCGGATCCCAGTGCGTGCCCGATTCGAACCGTGATTGCCGCGCTAAGCGCGAGTGGGATCATGAACATGGTCGATGCAAAATTCAGCGCTATCTGATGTGCCGCGGTTATCGCCGCACCTCGGGTGCCAACCAGAATCGATACCGCCGAAAAAAGTCCCGCCTCGGCGGTAATCGTTACGGCGATAGGCATGCCCAGGGCCAGTATCTCCTTGAGAACCGGCATCCTGACGGGCGCCATGTGCGCGAATATTTTAAGCGGTTTGTAGACAGGCTTGAACCAGACATAGGTGCCGAGTGCGAACACCATCAGCCACATGGTTATTGCGCTGGCCATGCCGCAACCGACCGCCCCGTATGCCGGCGCCCCGAGCTTGCCGTACATCAACACCCAGTTCAGAAAAACGTTGCAGGCCAGGGCAAGTAGCGATGTGTACATGATTGGCCGCATATAACCGATACCCTCGGTAGTGAATCGAAAGGCAAGAAAACCGCAGATGGCTGGCGCACCGAACATGATGGCACGCACATAGGCAATCGTAAGGTCACGAAAGCCGGGGTCGATCTCGAGGAATCTCAGCA